>Ga0118677_10011635_pt1 | contig 13116 bp, 10 predicted proteins | sample AliMusrvi5mmetaG_FD_86154 | JGI IMG/M metagenome (GOLD analysis project Ga0118677, IMG submission 86154)
CTTGTGAGGTGCTAGATCAGGATCTGCGTTGCCGGGGCCGTTCCAATACATCATGCGGAGGTCGGGGTTGTTTTCCTTGAGGAAGCCCAACATTCGAACGGCCTCCTTGTCGTTGCAGCCGCCCTCGCCGTACACCGGGCCGATGTGATAGAACGGGAGTTTTCCGTTAGGCCAGCTTCTGGCGAATTGGTCGCGGGAGCGCTGGCTGACGACCTTGAGGAAATTCCACCAGCGGGGGTCGTCGGCGAGGTTGCCCTTGATCACGTATCTCCCCTTGCCGTCGATTTCATCCACATAGTCGGCGAACTTGTCGGTGGGGTTGAAATCCTTGGTCAGGGCGGCCGGCCAGAAGGGGTCGTTAGGCCGCATCTCGTTGTGCGGCACGAGGCTCACGCCGCGCACCGTGGCGTATGCGATGACGTCCTCCATTTCCTGTTTGCTCCAGGCGGAATTCTCCCTGAGCAGCTTGGGATCGGCTCCGTTGCTGGAGTCCATCACGGAGCCGACCCACATGGCTTCGGTGGTGTGCAACTGGAGGACGCGCACCTTGTAGAAACGCATCAGGTCGATGACCTTCATGACCCACTGCGGCGAATGATAGCCACCGCGGATGGAAACCTGCAAGGCCCGCAACCCGCGGTCGGCGGAGTCGGCAATGCTCATCCGCTCGATCTTCAGCGCGGCACCATCGGCTTGCAACGCTTGCAGGACGGTCATCATGCCCATCGCCACGGCTTGATAGGTCATGCCCTCGACCAGTACGCTTTTGTCAACGGCGATCCGATAGGCGTCGGCGCCCTTGAGCGCGGGGACGTCGGCCGCCAGCCGCAACACGATGTCGCCAGCCGCCGCGGGCGCGTGGCCGGTGGCCAGTTTCACTCCATGCACGCGTTCAATATCCGAGGCGAGAATTTTGGCCAAGGGTTCCAGCGCGGCGGTTTGGGCGACGATGCGAGCGGTGGCCGGTAGGGTTAGGTCGCCATTGCCGGGCGTGACGCTTTTCGGGATCGGCAGCAACGCCGGGGCGGCGTGACACGGCAGCGCCGCCATGGCAACAAGCACCAGCAAGGTTCGGGCGAATCGTGGAATGCGGGGTTGTGGGTACATGCGTTGGAGGGTGGATGATACGGCCCGATGCCCCCGCTGCAAAGCCTGTCCACTGCCCAAACGGATGTATCGTGATTGAATATCTTTGACATCGCCGCCCCATTGCGGGATTGATTTGTGCCGATGAACGAGTCGCTAACACAAGCCACGAACGTCGCACGGCTCGTTCTGATGCATCCTCACTCAATGACTTTGACACCATGAAACCGAAAACCGTCGTCATTACCGGTTGCACCCGCGGGCTGGGCCGCGCAATGGTCCCCCTTTTCGTTGATGCCGGCTGGCAGGTCGCCGGCTGCGGACGCGACGAGTTGCAAATCGCCAATCTCCGGCAGCAGGCCCCGCCGCCACATCGCTTCGAGGCCTGCGATGTCTCGCGCGAAACCGATATCGCGTCGTTTTGCGGGGCCATCTTGAAATCCTTCGGCCCGCCGGATCTCGTGTTGAGCAACGCTGCCATCATCACTCCCCCCGCGCCGCTGTGGGAGACCGGGGCGGAGGAATTCAGCCGCATCATCGATATCAATATCAAAGGCTCCGCCTCCATGATGCGCAACCTGCTGCCGGCGATGCTCGAACGCGGCAGCGGAGTGATCGTCAACTTCTCGTCGGGTTGGGGCCGCAGCACCGCTGCCGGGGTCGCTCCCTATTGCGCCACCAAATTCGCCATCGAAGGCCTGTCATTGGCCACCGCCCAGGACACCGAGGGCAAGGTCGCCATCATTCCGATGAATCCCGGCATCATCAACACCGACATGCTCCGCAGTTGCTTCGGCGGCGACGCCGCTCATTATCCCGATGCCGACGACTGGGCCAAGCGCGCCGTGCCTTTCTTCATCCAGCTCGGCCGCAAGGACAACGGCCGCTCATTGACTGTGCCTTCCTAAGACCTCGTTGTTTCCCTACCTGCTTCTCGTCGTCGAACCGAAGAGCCACCTCGTCCTCGGTGCCTCATTCCTCTCCACTGAGAACCAGCCCTACGAATACCTCCGCACTGCGCCTTCGCGCCATCGCGCATCCAGGAATGAATGTCATTGCTCAGCTCCAGCGACTCTTCCAGACGCTCGGCAGATGTCATGGCACGCCCTCGCAGCACCTTTTCACGATAGGTCACCGCTTGCAGCGCGTTCATGGCATCCGGGTTGGCTTCGACGTTCATGGCGCAGTGTCTCACAAGGGAGTTGGCCACGCAAGGGCTGATCCCCTTGGGATTCGCAGGTCGTCCCGGAGCCATGAGGCGCAGGGACACAGCGCGTTGGGGGCGGGGAGCGCCGGCGTCCCGCCGGCAGGATCCGGCATCCTGCCGAATCCTCTTCTTCCGAGACGAAGTGCAAGCAAAGCCCGCTTGCGAGCAGGCCGGATGCAGGTGTGCTACCCTACAGGACACTCTCCCGCCAGAAGCGGAGTGTCATCCTCCCGCTGGTCCTTTGAAATTGAAAGCGGAACTTTCAAATCCCGGAAAAGGCGGGTGATGGCCTGCCGATAAAATTCATAGAGATTCCCGCTCCAGGTGCCATCCGGCGTCAGCCGATCCACCCATTCGGTCGTCGATCCGCTCACCGGAAGCTCCCGATTCGACTGATCACATAGCATTTCCCAAATCCGTGCAATCGTTCGACTGAGTTCACGCCGAAGTCCGTATAATCCCTTAATCCGTGGTGGTCTTGGGCCGTCATATCCCAACGCTTGGCGGTCTGCCCTGGCCCCATGTGCAACCGTCATGGCACCGGGCCACCCGTCAGCGTTTGATCCGCTCCTTCAGTTTGCGGTTGGCATCATCCACGCTGAAATCCGCCGGATCGAAATCCTTATCCATCCACTCGCTCCAATCGTCGTGTTCCGGGTGTTTCGGATCGGCGAGTGCTGCCAACACGTCATAATAGCCATAGATGCCGCCGCAATCCTCTGGCGGGCAGGCATTTTCGCCCGCAATGCACACGGGATGTCGCATGGCCGGATCCGGCGGGAGGATTTTCTCGACGAGGATTTCATGCAACCAACTGTCGCCGAAATCATATTCGTAGTGGAGCTTTCTCCGCGGTGCGGGGGCGAGTTGTCCCAACGAAAATTCCGTTTCGTCCTCGACGTCCGATTCCGGCATGTCGCGCTGGCGGGAGCCGAGGAAACGGGTGGCGGCACCCGTGCCGATGATGAATTGGTGCATGTGGCTGTAGGTCCAGCCCATGGCCGTTTGGATCACATGATGGAGGAAGTCCAAGGGAATGTCGGCGGGTACCAGCACCCGGCGCCAGATGGGCGGCTTGGAGCCTTTGAGGGTTAGCTTGACTTGGAAGATCGGCGCACCGGGATCAACCTTCTTGCTGGTTTTGGCAGGCTTGCTGGGCATGGCGGTTGGTGGGGAGGAGTTGCGCGAGCGTGGTCCGCTTGCGGTCCGGCGTCAAGCGGTTTCAAAGTGGCGGTTTCAAGGTGGCCATCACTCCCGACAGCGTCATCCGTCTGGGCAAGGCCTTCGGCGTCAGCACTGAGTTCTGGCATAACTTACCGCCCCTTGTCCTCTTTGGCGGCGGGCGCGGGAACGTTCTTTTCCACGAACTCGAGCATCAGCTTGCGGGCCGCCTCATCGTTGAAGCGCGGGCCGCCATGACCTTGTCCCGGATAGACTTTAAGCACGCAAGGAACCCCCGCCTTCGTCAGCGCGGCGGCGAACGTCTCGCTTTGCTGCAAGGGGACCAGCGGATCCTTGTCACCATGCATGATGAGAATGGGCGCACTGTCCTTGCTGACCCAGGTGATGGGACTGCCTTGCCTGGCCAATTCGAGGTGTTCGGAGACCGGGCCGCCAAACAACTTGGCGACGACGTCGTCCTTGTCTTGCGGTTTGATGACCGATCCGGCGCCCCAGTGCAGAAAGTCGGTGGGGCCGAACCAATCGATGACACAGGACACCGCGCTGGATTGCTCGAGATTCTCGCCCACGTCGAATTCCCGAGTCTTGCCGGTCACGCCCAACAGCGCCACCAGATGGCCGCCGGCACTCGCGCCCCACACGACCACCCGGGTCTTGTCGATATGATAGTCCGCCGCATGGGCCCGCAGGAAGCGGAGCGCCGCTTTGCAATCCTCGAGTTGGGCCGGGAAAATGGCGTGTTGTGTGAAGCGATAGTTCAGGCTGGCCACCACCCATCCCTTGTCCACCATGCCCACTGCCGGGCAGTTCTCCTTGCTGCCTTCCTTCCACGCGCCGCCATGAATCCAGACCAGCAGCGGAGCCTCCCCCGCGACATTCGCGGGGACGTAAACATCCAACTTCTGGCGCTCGTGGCCGTGGGACACATAGGCCAGATTCCTGGTGATGGCAGGTGCGGCCGGCACCGGCGTTTCCGCAACGACGCGGGCAACACTTACCACCAGCAGCATTGCAAGGAGTGCAAGGCCATTCACCGGCCTGCCTCCGTGAGTGGCGATCTTGTCCGTCCATGCAGGCACCGGGAAAATGTCACGGGAAACTGAATCCCGGCGTGCGGGATGATCACAAACGGTTTTGACGTGGGCTAGCATGATCGGGCGAAGGTGTGCGAAGGGAATCAGAATGGGTCTGACCATGGCAGTTGGCAAATACAAATTTTGTGCCTGTCCCAGGCCCAGACAGCCTCAGCTCAGAGGGAATCGGATGAGCCATCGAGCAGATTGGCAGCGGGCAAGGATGCCCGAGCCACTGTGGTCCGGGCATCCTGCCCGGATCCAAATGGACTCATTTGATGGATCCTTTCTGTCGCAGCAGGATCCGGATACCCAGCCAGGAGACGATCAGCGAGGCGAGCACCAATGCCGCCAGCCACTTGAACTGTGGCCATATCGAAGCGGCAGGTGGCGTCGGTGGCAGGGCCGCAGGGGCGGAACGCGCGCGTTGCACCACCACAAATGCCATCTGCGACCGGTGGCGCGGTATGTCACAGTCCGTCTGGATCTGGATGACTCCCAGGCACGGCGCATCCGTCTTCGTTGGCGTCGTCCACAGTTCGTAATGTTTGCCCTCGTCAAGGGTCTTGAGGTCCAACTTGAAGATATCAGAAGAGCACCGGGTTGATAGAATGCGGATCGGCTTGGCATACTCCATCCGGATGTCGATCTTGCGGGCCTCCGGCTTGCTGCCAAGGTCCCATTTCAAGGTCTTGTTATCCATCACCACCAGCACCGGGATGTGAACGCGCGTGGTGAGGACCAGCGACGGCTTGTCGTCCGGATCATGGTCGATCCAGAGTTTCACGGGCTTCTCCAAAGTTCCTGACAGATTCGCCAGTTCAAACGTGGCACGGATCACCCCCTTCTCGCCGGGCGCATACACCAGCTTGCCATCCGACACCTGCACCTCCATGCAGGTGCATGTCTTCTCATACTTGGCGATGGTGACCGGTTGCTTGGTCCGGTTCTCGAAATTGAAATCCGCCACCACCGATTTGGCGTCCGCCGCCGCCTCAACCTCGACCTCGGTCTGCTCAAACGTCAGCCCCGCCGCGTGGGCGAAACCTAACATGATCAACCAGAGAATCGATGCCGCGCGCATGGGGGAAGGTCTATTGAATACTCAGTCGATCCTGTTCTTCTTACGGTATCTGAACTCGGCTTCGAGCGCGCGATGCTTGATGCGCTTGGGGCCGAAGAGTTGTCTGCTGCCCAAAGCTCCGAGCGAAAGGGCGCCGACGACGGTGCCGATCGGAAACACCACGAGCATGAACACGCAGCAAATGAACGCCAGGATCCGCCCCCAATGACTGCGCAGCATCAGCCCGATGCCGGTCATGAAAACCAGGGTGGCGATGGCGAGGACGCCGAGTGCCGAATCGATTCTTTCGCTGGCAAGCGCCGCCAGGCAGACAAGCGTCACAAAGCCGCCGACGAGGAGCAGCAGGACCATCAGTGCCCGGAGCGAGTGCGAGTTGTTGCGCAGCTTCTTGAGCTGCCGGAAGGACAGGTCCGGAAAATCGTTGCGCATGAGACACGCGCTGACGTCCGTCTGAGGTGGGGCGTAGGGATTTTCGAGCATGACCGGAATGGGGGGCCGCAAGCTTGGCATGGCAGTAGGCGCACGTCAGAAACCGACAATAGCGGGCGGCCACCGCACTGACAATTGCAAAGTCGGCCTAACGGAGCGCGGGCTTCAGCCTGCGTGTGTAAACAGCGCAAAAGATTCAGCAGGATCGGTCGAATCGGACCGCTCCGATAGGCACCCTTCCCGCGGGAGCCCGCCGCCCCGATTCGCTTGGAATTGAGTTTCCCACCGGGACGCGAAAGTGAAGGACTCAGAAGGCCGGCATCCCGCAGTCAGCGCGCGGCAGAAAAGAGGCCGACCAGCTTGGCCTCCGCGAGGATTTTACCCTTGATGGCGGCTTCGAGCGCCTTGGCGTCAGCACCGGGTTTCAGCGTCACGGGCTCCTTGAGCGCGTAGAGCTTGAACACGTAATGATGGGTGCCGCTGGGCGGAGCGGGGCCGCCCCATTCGGCCTTGCCCCAACTGTTGTTGCCGACGATGGCTGGGGCGGGCAGGCCGCCCTTGGGGATTTGGGTGGTTTGCGGATTGATTTTCCAGACGACCCAGTGAATCCACGGCGCGCCGGAGGCGTCCGGATCGCTACAGATCAGGGCGAGTTCCACGGTGCCGCCGGGAACCCCGTTGATCCTCAGTGGCGGGCTGAGGTTTCCGCCGCGGTAGGAGTGCCCGGCGGGGATGACTCCGTTGTTTTGAAATGCAGTGCTGGCGAGTTCCATGGTGCTTCCTTGGAGGGTGGTGAAAAAACAAGCGGCCAAAATGACGAACAGCCGGCTCATTCGCAAGCCTAACCCGAATCCGCGAGAATGCAAGCCGCGGTCTTGCTCGAAACAAAATCCTTGCACCGGCGGCACGCGACTGTCTGAGTCCACCCATGGCCGACCCGTTATCCAGCCCAGCGCATTTTCCCGTATGAAGCCAAAAATCCCGCCAGCCACGCCGCCCCTGTATCTCGGAATCGAGGCCGGGGCCACCAAATGCGTGGCCATTCTAGCCGATGCCGCAGACCATTGCCTGCAGCGCGTCGAAAACAGCGATCCCGCAAACCTGCGCTTGCTCAGTGACGCCCAATTGAACCGGTTGTTAGAAAACATCGCCACCCAGGTGCCGCGTCCGGCGGGCGTGGGCATCGGCATGGCGGGCGCCTTGAACGAGGCCGATCGTGAGCGCATCCGCGCGGCCGCCGCCCGCATCTGGCCGGACCTGCCCTGTTGGGCTGGCCACGATCTGGAGACGGCCCTCGCCGCGGCGGGCGACCCGGCCGCCACTTCGGGCAGTGCGCGCGTCATCGTCATCAGCGGCACCGGCGCGTCGTGCTGCGGGCAGCGCGCCGATGGCACGGAAGTGCTCACCGGCGGCTGGGGTCACTTGTTAGGTGACCGCGGCAGCGGCTATGACATCGCCATGCGGGCGATGCAGGCGGTGTTTCGCGCGTTCGATCTTACAGGCGAGTTGCCGCCGCTGGGCCGCCGCCTGCTGCGCAAGCTCCAACTCGGGTCGCTGGCCGAACTCATCGCCTGGGTCGGCGGCCCAGCGGCGGCAACTCGCCTGTAAGCGAAATCGATTCTAACTGAGGCGGCGGCGCACATCGCCGACAATGCCATCGCCTGCGCCCGCCGCTTGGTGCGCAAGGGCCGCGGCGTTGAGTTTGTGCTCAGCGGCAGCGTCCTGCAAAAGCAGCCCGGCTTCGCCCGCAAGGTCGGCCTCCAGCTCAAGGCGCAGTGGCCCGGGGCGCGGGTTCAATTGTTAGCCCGCGAGGGTGCCTGGGGTGCGGTGGCCTTGGCGCGCCACCAGCACGCCAGGCCACCGCGTGCCTTGGCGCAAGCTGCAGTCGCCGTTGCAGCGCGAGACACCGCGGCCATGCCGGTGGCGGCGGCCAGCGAATGGATTCCCCGCTCGAACGGTCTCTCGCCCACCGAGCAGCGCAATCCGCTTTCGCGCAAGTTGGATCGGATGTCGGTTGCCGCGGCCATCCGCCTGATGCTCGGCGAGGATGCCACCCTGCCCGCGGCGCTGCTGCACGAGCAGCGGAAAATCGCGCAGGCTGTGCAACTCATCACCCGTGCCTTGCGCGGTGGCGGCCGACTCATCTACGTTGGCGCCGGCACCAGCGGCCGGCTCGCGGCGCTCGACGCCTATGAATGCCCGCCGACTTTCAGCGTCGCGCCGGAAATGGTGCAAGCCATCGTGGCCGGCGGCGAGCAGGCCATGCACGGCGCGCGCGAGGATGCGGAGGACGACTTTGGGGGCGGTGCCGAAGCGCTGCGCCAGCGCGGCGTTTCTAGCAAAGACATCGTGGTCGGCATCGCCGCCAGCGGCCGCACGCCCTTCGTGTGGGGCGCGCTGCACGCTGCTCGCGGCATTGGCGCGCCCACCATTCTGGTCTGCTTCAATCCCAACCTCGTGTTCGAGCGCGGCCGCCAGCCGACCCTGGTCATCGCCCCGGCCATCGGGCCGGAGCTTCTAACAGGATCGACCCGCCTCAAGGCCGGCACCGCCACCAAGCTGTTACTCAACATCTTCACCACCCTGGCCATGGTGCAGCTCGGCAAAGTGGTCGAAAACCTCATGATCGATGTCTTTCCGTCCAACGCCAAGCTGCGCGAGCGCGCCATCCGCATCGTCCAGGACCTAACCGGCGCGGAGCGCGCCGCCGCCGCGCGGGCCCTGGAGCAGGCCGACTGGGCGATCCCGCAGGCCCTGCCGCTGGCAAAACGGTAAGGAGGGGGGACGCTCCTGTCCCCCAGTTAGATCCCGTCAGGATCCGTTATGGACTCTGCGGCTATCTGTCAATCTCTTCATGGTTTCACCTCGTCATGGTTTTACCGATTTCTTCTTCGTCCCCCAACGACACGACGAGGCCGTGGCTCCTTATTCAGAGATATCCAAAGTCTGTACACCCGGCAACAGCACATCGGAACTTGTGCCGCGCGCCGTTGCGATGCAGGTTGAACGCGTCACCAGCAACACCAATCCCTTATGAGAACCCACTCATCCTCACCCATCCAGTTGCCACCGCGGGCTTGCGGCGGCCGCACCTAACGACTTTCCGGGGTTGCTGGTTTTTTCCCCGGATTAGCGGGGTTGCCGATTGGGTCGGCAACCCCGCGTTTTTTTGTGGGATTTGGCAGGAATGAGCGCCGCCGGGATGTCCAACCCTTGAACATCCCGTACGCGGGTTTCCCGGCTTTGCCGCCGCCTTGCCGCCGCTTAGGCTGCGCTTGTCCAAGCACGGCAAGCCCTTCGCAGCAATGCGGCAGGGCCTTTCGCCGCATGGCGGCCCTGCCGCGCGAGGCTTGCACCCTCATCTAACCAAACCGAACCGAAAACCGAGCCGAATCCCCATGAGCAAACGCCATCTCCTCCCACTTTTGTTAGCGCCGTTCGCGGCCGTCGCCGCCGGTGCCGACGCTCCGGCCACCACTGCGCCGTTCAATTTCGTGCCCTGGCCCCAGTCGCTCAAGGTCGAAGGGGCGGGCGACGTCGCCCTAACCGCTGCGACCAAGATTGCAACCGCCGAGCCCTCGCTCGCCCCCCTGGCCAAGGTGCTGGCCGGGGAAATCCAGATGCTCAGCGGCCTCAAACCGGCCGCCGCGACAGGTGCGGGCGGCGCCGGCGACATTGTTCTGGCGCTGGATCCGGCGCTCAAGAACGAAGCCGCCTACACTCTAACTGTCACCGACCGCGTCACCGTCACCGGTGGCGGCTACATCGGCGCCGCCCACGGCACCAGCCTATTGCTGCAGGCCATCAGCCACGGCAAGACGGGCGTCAGCGTGCCCAAGCTCAGCGTGCGCGACCAGCCGTACTCGCAGTACTATGGCTGCATGGTTGATCTGGCGCGCCAGGACAATTCGATCGAGGATCTCAAGGGCGTGGTTGACATGATGCGTCACTACCGCCTGCGCTTTCTGCAACTGCACATGAGCGACGACCAGGCGTGGACCTTTCCGTCCACCACCTATCCCCAGTTGGGCAAGACCAACACCTCGACGCGCGGCGGCCCGGTGCCCAAGGTCAACAGCGTCGCGGAGTGGAAGGAACTGGTCCGCTACGCCGACGAGCGCGGTGTGACGTTTGTGCCGGAAATCGAATGCATGGGCCACAGCGGTGCCGCCCGTCGCGACCTGCCAGAAGTCTTCGGCCCCGACGTTGCGGTGATGAACGTCACGAATCCGAAATTCTATCCGGCCCTCGACACCATTCTCGGCGAAGTCGCCGATGTCTTCAAGTCCTCGCCATACATCCACATCGGCTGCGATGAGTGCAACATCGAACCGATCAGCCGTGACGCCAACTCCAAGGAGTTTCGCGCGGCCAACGGCATCACCGACGGCAGCGACCTGTTCGCCTGGCACATCGCCAAGGTGAACGAAATCGTCAAGAAACACGGCAAGAAAACCATCGTCTGGCAGGACGCCCCGCTGACCAAGCGCGTGCCCAATGACGTCGCCGTCATGCTCTGGCACATCGATGGCAACAACGGCGCCACCATGGACTATCTCAAACAGGGCCGCCCCGTCATCCAGGTCACCTGGACGCCCTGTGTCTATCAACCCGTCAAGGACGTGTACCTGTGGAACGCCTGGACCAAGGAAATGGACCCCAAGCTCATGCTCGGCGGCCAGTTGGTGTTGTGGGAACTGTCCGGTCAATCTGCCGTGCCGTTCCTGCGCTACAAGGTTGCCCCGCGCAACGAACGCATCTGGAACCCGTATGCCATGCTGCCCTACGCGGATTTCGCCCGCCGCCTCGAGGTCTCCGACGGCGTGCTCGACAACCTGATGTGCGGCATCGTCGTGCAGGAAAAGGCGCTGGTGCAAACCCTTAACTCGTGGCTCAAGGGCGGCGGCCAGGGCGACGAAGGATCGGGCATCCTGCCCAAGTTCTCCTTCGACGACAAATCAACCGTCGCGCTAGGCACCTATCTAACAGGCGGCAGGATCCGCTACACCCTCGACGGCAAGGCGCCCTCCGCGGACTCCACCCCCTATGCCACTCCGATCAAACTCAGCGACGCCAAGGCCGACAAGGTGACCCTCAAGGCGCGTCTGTTCGATGCCTCCGGCAAACCCTTGGGTGCCACCTGGAGCCGCGAGTATCATCTCATGCCCGTGTCCGGCAGCGTCACCGGCGGCTTGCTGCCCACCGCCGACAACCGCTACGGCGACCCGCTCACCGTGACGCTCAAGAGTACCATGAAGGGCACCATCCGCTACACCCTCGATGACAAGGAGCCCACCGCCGACTCCGCCGCCTATACCAAGCCGTTTGAACTCGCCAAGAAATCCGCGACCATCAAGGCCGCCCTGTTTGTCGATAACAGGAAACTCGGCGAACTGTGGAAGGCCGCCTACAACTGGGTCGATTTCGCGCCCAACCTAACAACAGGACGGCCGGTCACAGTCTCCGGCAGCGAGGGCGGCTACGTCGGTGAGAATGCCGTCGATGGCACCGTGGACCTCAACAAGGCCTGGTGGGCCGGCCCCGCGCCGCAGTGGCTGACGGTCGATCTGGGCAAGGTCACCAAGCTCGACCGTGCGCAGGTTTTCCCATACTGGGACGGTGGCCGTTACTATCAATACAAGGTCGAGGTGTCGTTAGACAACAAGGAGTGGAAGCAGGTTGTGGACATGAGTGCCAACACCAAGCCTGCCGTGGCCACCGGCGACATGCACAAGTTCGCGCCCGCCGACGCGCGCTACGTGCGCATCACCATGCTCAAGAACAGCGCCAACCCCGCCGTCCACCTCGTCGAGTTCCGCGTCTTCGAGGTCGGCAAGTGAGGCGCAAAGCAGAGGGGCACGGGTGGCTCGCGCTTAAGGCTCACGACTCCTTGCCTCCGCCATCAGTGGCGTTCACCGTTTGCCCCTGCATGCGCCGAGCAGCCGAGCGACGGGCACGATGAGCAGATTCACCAACGCGGCGATGGGCAGGCAGAGCAGATTCACCACCGCCGCGAACGCTTTCATAAGCGGAACGGCCAGCCGGATGAGCGGGTCGAGCAGGTGTCGCGCGGCGGCGGCGGTGGCATAGAGCATGGCGACCGACACGATCAGCACGAAGCCGATGCTGGCGATGATGAAGAAAAGGAACAGGTGCCGCTTGTGCGGATCGTTGAAGTCCAGGCGCGGGAAAGGGGGAATCTCCTCGCCGACATGGGCGCGCCTCTTCTGGCGCACCAGGTAGGCGCCGACCGGCACCAGGAGGAGGCCGAAAATGAGCATCCCGGGGAAGAGGAAATAGGTCATCAAGCCCAGGTAGGGCTTTTCCACACCGGTGATCCCCTCATAGGACAGGAAGCCTATGATGAGGCCTGCGGCCGTTACCGCCAGGACCATGCCGCAAAGGCTGACCAGGTTCCAGGCGTAGCCCGCATACTTTCTAAGTGCCATTTAGTTTCTCCTTGCTAAAACGTGTGTATGGGAAGCGAAAAATCGGCCTACTCTACTATCAGTCAGTTGATTTGTCAAAGCAAAGTATACAATTTTTTCTATTACATCCGCAAAACGCCATTCCCACTAAAAAATTGCGGCATTACAGTAGTTTGATATTGCATTTTCCACTGCGTGTGCTAAAAACTTTAACACTGTTATATTTTCAAAAAAGCCGGGGCTAATCCGAAGCAGCAGTGCCCGCGCCGACCAGGCGCAGGCGAAGGGGGAGGAACTGTGAAGAGTCACGTTTGGCGACCGCTCTACGTCGTGCTGCTCATCATCGGCACGGTCCTGGTGGTGAGGAAGATCCTGGTCCCGGCGGACTTCGGCGTTGGTGCACGGGGCTACATGTACGGCTGGCACCGCCCGAGCAACGAAGAGGACTGGAAGAAGGTCACGGTCAAGTACCGCACCGCCGAGTACTGCAAGGAGTGCCACCGGGAGAAGTACGACGAGATCAAGAAGTCGCCCCACGCCAACATCAACTGCGAGAACTGCCACGGGCCGGCGCTCGGGCACCCGGACGACCCGAAGTCGCTCACCATCAACCGCAACCGGGAACTC
>Ga0118677_10011636_pt1 | contig 13115 bp, 10 predicted proteins | sample AliMusrvi5mmetaG_FD_86154 | JGI IMG/M metagenome (GOLD analysis project Ga0118677, IMG submission 86154)
AATTACACTCAAACATATTTAATATGTCGTATATATATGAATATCCAAGACCTGCCGTAACAGTAGATATAATAGTCATTAACATATCGAAACAACCCCATGAAATATTGTTAATTGAGCGCAAGCATCCTCCTTTTGCTACGATGTGGGCTTTGCCAGGTGGCTTTGTTGATGTTGATGAAAACCTGATTGACGCTGCATACAGGGAACTTCATGAAGAAACAAATATTGCAGAAATAAGCCTTACTCAATTTTACACCTTTGGCGAAAAAGGCAGAGACCCCAGAGGGCACACTGTTTCAGTTGTTTATTATGTATTTATTAAAAACAATCAAATCCATGAAAAAGCAGGAGACGATGCTGCCTCTTTAAAATGGTTTAAAATCAATGATTTACCTTCATTAGCATTTGATCATCATAAAATAATTGAACAGTTTATTACACAAAAATAAACTGTTTAAGTGCTCAAGTACCTCAAGTTTTTATATCTTTGCAGCCCAAATAAAGAGCCTAAGGCACTATGTTCAGTGTAAACAATATTTCTATTCAATTTTCGGGTGTTTTCATTTTTAATAATGTTTCACTAATAATTAATAAAAAAGACCGTATTGGTTTGGTAGGTAAAAATGGCGCCGGCAAAACCACATTGCTCAGAGTATTATCCGGCACCCAGCCATTAGATGCCGGCAGTATATCTATATCAACAGATGCAACCATTGGTTTTTTGCCACAGGAAGTACTGTTTACAGGCTCTCAGTCTGTTTTTAAAGAAACTTTGAATGCTTTTACAAGAATTAATTCATTAAAAGAAATCATTAAAAATTGTAATCACGCATTAGAGAACAGCACGGATTATAACTCTGAAAAATATGCAGAGCTTATTAATAAATTGAACATCGCCAATGAACAATTTGCCATACTGGGTGGCTATAATATTGAAGCTGAAACAGAGAAAATACTTCTAGGACTGGGTTTTAACGAAGAACAATTACACTTACCTGTGGGCACATTCAGTGGCGGATGGCGCATGAGAATTGAGCTTGCTAAAATTCTGCTGCAAAAGCCCGATTTACTTTTACTCGATGAGCCTACAAACCACCTTGATATAGAATCTATACAATGGCTCGAAGATTATCTGTCAAAATATCCGGGAGCCGTTATAGTAGTATCTCACGATAGAACTTTTTTGGATAATGTAACCCATAGAACCGTTGAAATTAATTATGGTAATATTTACGATTATGATGTGCCTTATTCAAAATACATTATTAAAAGAGATGAAAGGATAGCGCAACAAATAGCTGAATACGAAAATCAGCAAAAATTTATAGATCAAACTGAAAAATTTATTGAACGTTTCCGCTACAAAGCCACCAAAGCCAAACAGGTACAATCGCGCGTAAAAATGCTCAACAGACTTGATAAAGTAGAAGTTGATGAGATAGATAAAAGCAGTATTTTTTTCAAGTTCCCTCCTGCCCCACAGTCGGGTAAAATAGTGGTTGAAGCGGAACATCTTACAAAAAAATATGAACAGAAAGAAGTGCTACACAATATAGATTTTATTATAGACAAAGGCGATAAAATTGCTTTTGTAGGCAAAAATGGCGAAGGTAAAACAACCCTTTCGCGCATTATTGTTGGCGAATTAGAACATGATGGCATGTGTAAGATAGGCTACAACGTATCTTTAGGTTATTATGCTCAAAATGAAACCGAGTTATTAAATCCTGAAAAAACGGTTTTTGAAACTATTGATGATGTAGCAGTGGGTGATATTCGTCCCAAAATACGCAATATTTTAGGTTCTTTTCTTTTTAGTGGCGACACTATTGAAAAAAAAGTTAAAGTGCTTTCAGGAGGTGAAAAATCACGTTTAGCTCTGGCTAAATTGCTACTAAAACCTGTAAACCTTCTTATTCTTGATGAGCCCACCAATCATCTGGATATGAAGGCTAAAGATATTCTTAAAAAAGCACTTATCAACTATGATGGCACACTTATCATCGTTTCTCACGACCGTCATTTTCTGCAAGGACTCACCAACAAGGTTTATGAATTTAAAAACAAAAAAATAAGACAACATATCGGTGATGTTTTCGATTTTTTGAAAAGCAGAAATATTGAAAATCTTAAAGAGCTTGAACTAACAAAAAGACAGACTACCACTACTAAAAATGAAGAAAAAGATCCTTCATATAACAAATTAATAAGAGAAAAAAGAAAGGCTTTTGAACGGGACATCCGCAAAACAGAAAATCAAATTACAATAACTGAAAGTGAAATTACAGAAATAGAAAAACGTTTAAAACTTATTGAAACGGGGCTTGAAAACCCAGATACTGGTTTGGAAAGAGATACATATACATCTTTTTTTAAAGAATACGAAGCTTTAAAATCGCAACACGATGGATTGGTTTACGACTGGACTATGCTGCATGCAACACTTGATAAGCTGGTTGAAGAGCAGAAGGACGTAAGTGTCTAATACTGATGTGCGTTCATAGATGTAATTTTATTTTTTAGAGTTTTGCTCATAATGAACGCAATCAGCATATTGTAAATACTGACCAAAGCGTCAGTATAAGTATTCTTCAAAATATTTAATGTTAGAATTCTAAAGATTTCGTCATAAAATTAGTATCAAAAACTACAGAAACAATCGGGGGTTAATCTCCTTTTATCCTGTTTTTTAAATCCATCTGCTGGTGAAGAATTCTTATTATCTCAATACAATTATCATTCTGAAGATAAAATACAATATGTCTACCAACGGTTAAACCTTTCAAATTTTTATAAACCTCAAAATATTTTTTACCTATACTTGGTTTGTTTGAAATTTCCTCAAAACTATCTACAAGCAACTGATAATATATATCTGCTTGTTTTTCTGACCAACTCTCAAAAGTATAAATCCAAATACTTGACAAATCTTCAACAGCTTTTTTGGTCAAAAAATATTTAGCCATTCTTTTTTGATTTTAATAATTGTAAGTGTTTCTCAGGTTTGAAATTATTAGCAATACCACTGTCGATTCCTTCTTGGATTGATTCTTTTAATGCAATAAATTTATTTTCTTCTTCTTCTAAAAGCCTCAATGCAGCACGAATAACTTCACTTGCATTATTGTATCGACCAGTTGTAATTCGACCCCGAACAAATTTGTCAAAATATAAACCTAATGATATTGATGTGTTTCTATTCATAAAATAAGTTTTTGACAAATATACCAAATTTTGGTACATTTGTAAAAAAATTCTATGATTTTTTAATTGATAATTTGCCTGTTACTTCAAAGCATATTTCTTAAAATACCCACATTCATTAATAACTTCCCGGTAATATTTGGTTTTTGAAAAGTTATTTTTGAGTTGTTTAAAATAATTTCCATTTTTAAAAATCCCACGACCTTTATAAGCCGTGGAGATATAGTATTGATTTTGCTCACACTTTGCAGCCATAAAACAGCATTGGGCTTTAAACTCATTATCGGGACTGGCATTCATGGCTTTTTCGTAATATTCCATGGCTTTACTGCAATCAAAAAACGAACGGTTAGCGGAGATATCAGAATTGTCTTCGCCCCAGCTCACGTAACCGACATGAAGATTTATTATGGGCGACTCAAAAACAGAATGCGCATTACCGAAAAAAGTCATGTTGTACAGCCCATTGGCTATCTGGAAATAGTAATCAGCTGCATTTTTAGTGTCTGTTTCAGCCTTTTTCTGCAATTCAACAAGGCGCTTTAAAAAGGTGTAATTGGTGTAACTCTTGTCTTTTTTAGCGGCAAAATCGCAATCGTGGCAATCGTTAATATGAATAACAAAAGGATCGGCAGGCAATTCGGCTTTTCCGGCATCAGGACAGATATTAATCATGGCAATGGCGTCTTCAAACTTGTATTTGTAAATTAAATCTATTGCTTTATAATTGATAAGTGTTGCTTTTTTATAGGGATATACGCCCAGTATAAAGGTTTCAAAATTTGTTTTAGCCGGCTTATCCATAAAAGAAATCATATCATCCACATTCTTTTTATTGCTGTAAAAGTTGCTGTTGCGGTTATTATCCAGGCACTGAGCTTTAACAGAATCGCCCCAGACCTGATATTTCTCACTTAACCGGCTCAAAGACCAATTATTGATACTTTCTTTTCGCAATGCCGGATGATGTGTGCTACCGCCTATCCATTTCAATTCTTTATAAAGCGTTTCTTCTGTTTTGATGTCTGGTTTTGTATATTGTTCTATAATGCTTATAAGCCTGAAAGCCTTTATCTGCTCAGCAACCAGATTATCTTTTACCGCTGCCGATTCCGTATTTACAAAATAAGTTTCAGCCTGTTTATAATTTCCTTTAATAAGATTTAAATAGCCTGCTGCCAGATGCCACAGATAAGGCTTATTGGTATTGCCCGTGGTGGCTGCTTTTTCGATAAAATCAAGCATTTTGGTGTCTACTTTGTCGGTATTAAAAGCGTTATTTTTTTCTTTAGCTTCCCAATAACTTTGATTTTTAATAAATGCTTCTTCATTTATATTGACGGCCCGTACCAATAATAAATCTAAAAGCTCTGACTTCGGATTGAGTTTATATATCTCTGCCATAGCCCTGAATGGGTCATCATGAATGCCTAATAAAAGCCATAATACTTCTTTTTCTCTATCGGTTTTGGCTAAATTCATGGCGCCTTGCCAGTCTGTTTCATTCTGAGGGTGAAAACTCAGATAGCTCGATTTCTTCATGAGTTCACAATTATCAAAAAGGATGGAATACAGATAATTAGCCTCGCTGAGATGGCCCAGTTTATATTTCGATGCGGCAAAATAGCCCAACGATCGGTAGTAAATAGTGTTTTTTGGCAAAAAAGAGTCTTTATTTTCGTCAAAGTACGCGATGGCTTCCTTATACATCCCTGCCTGATACATCATTCGGATTACCTGAAAAGCATAGCGTTGTTTTATTAAAGGAGTTTTATTGGCCTGTAAGCTCTTTTGACCGCCGGAAATAAGCTTTTGCATAGAAGCCAGGTCTTTTCTCGGATCTAAGGTGTCTTTTTCGTACCACCATGTCTTTTGATAGGTTACAAAAGGCTCACAGCGCTTGGCATATCCCTGGTAAAAAAGGAATTCTTTAACAAGAGCCTTATCGTCATATTTCATCAGCGAATTATTTTTCAGATAATCTTTAATGGTATACGTATTATTTTTTAAATAGAAAATACAGGTGTCAATCTCTCCTATCCTCGATTTGTAAACAATATATTTCAAGTCGTTGGTCGTTACTTTTCCCGAAAAGAAGGTTTTCCAGTCTTCAATATTCACAGAGTCCATAAGATGGATATTACTGGCATTATTTTCATAGCTATAATTGTCTTGATAATCGCCATAGAACGTATGTACAGACCTGAAGAATGGTTTTGAGGTCGTTATATTGCTCGTTTCAGGAGCAAAGAAAGAATTAAAATAATCGGCAAAATCATCACCGCCGGCACAGGCCAGTACAATGGTTGTAATAAGCACCAGTGCTGAACTAATTAAAAGTATTGAAAATTTTTTCGAAATCTTTTTTTTCATAATGATTGGTTATTAAAGAGTCTAAATGGAAAATAGCAATTGTTTTTATCGGTTTAATTAATTTTTTCTTTAGTTGTTGTGCGGCTTCCCTGCAATCGGTGGGAGTCACTTCTTCAACCCTTACAATATCATCTTTCATATAGTAATTGCCATTAAGGAAAAACGATTGCAAAGCTACAAATGAAAGAGTATTAATTTTCAGAAAATTTGTATTGTTCTCAAAATCAGTCGGATTCATGTTGTTTATTAATTCAACAACCTTGTTTTTCCGGATGTGAACCCCCCACGAAAACACAGGTAAAACAACATCGAAAGGCAGCGGATATTCTTTACAGTAATCAACATACTTAGCCGCATCGGTGGCGTTGTAAATGGAATTAGAGGTGGCATCAGGCGTAATCTTTCCCATATTATAATACATCAGCATGCCTTTGTCGACTGGCGGAATGCCCGTTTGAGCTTTATACTTTACCTGATGCAGGCGGATGGTAGCAGAAAGCAAAAGGTTGTTTTTTATCAGCTTGGATTTCAGCGCTTTAAGAAAACTGAAATATTTAGTTTTAGTGTTATCTGTCCAGTCACAATCTATCTGAATCTCTTTGTATTTTATTTTATTGTTTGCGGACATGTCATTGATGAGATTCATAACATTATAGGCTAAATCAGGAATTTCTGACGGGTTGGATTTTAAAAACGATTTATTGGTGATATACACAACCGGAACAATCTCATACTGCGCCGGAACAGCCTCTTTAAAATGTATTTTTGCTCTGGGTTCAAGTTGCCCTGAAACACTGTTTACATCAACATCAAAGAAGCGTATGTATATTTTCGTCACTTTTAAATCTTCTAAAAACTTCACCTGGTTTGCAGAAAGATGAAACACTGTTTTCCAGTAATAATAGGCTCTTCCCGGGTTTTCTTTTTTATGGCACCCCAAGACTAACATTCCAAACAGGATACAAATTATACCGACGCTATTTATAAAATAGTTCATGCTTTTTTTGGAACGATAAATAGGTCGGTATAATACCATGAAGTTTGGGATTAAATTAGAAATTGAAATGGAATTAAAAGCGTTGGGGTTGTTTTTGAATTCATTGTGTAGGGGATGGGTTAGAGCCCAGTCTGGTAGTGGTATGAAAAGGTTATTCGCTATTAATTATTTAAAGCATATTATTTTAAAGCAAAGTTATCTAAAACTTAAGTATTAGAAAAAGTTATTTTTTAACCTGATTAATTAGTTTCATCAATTCTCTTTTTTGACGTTTCCATGTCCTATCGGACGATGGAAAGTCTTTTAAAAACTTTCCATCGTGGCAAAGCCACATGGAAACGTTAAAAAAAGAAGTTAAAAAAATAAATATTAAAAAACTAATCTTTGCGTTCAAAGCTTCAAAAACCCCAGTTCATAAACCAGCGGTTGTAATTTTTCGCTTAAAATTTTATAAGCATTTTCAAAAGGTTTGAAGCTTACCGGAGGGAAGTCGCCACTTGAATTGCGGGCTTGTAATGCTTTTCTGATTTGATACCAGCCCACATCTGCACGGTTGAGCATATACGCATCTCTTACGGCCCTTACATCGGTATGTGCAAAGTAGGCTTGCCACAGGGTTTTGCCGGCTGCGAGCACTTCATTGGCTTCGGCTGAGAAAGTTTTATCAGCCATGTATTGCACCATAAAGTCCGACTCAAAACGATCGGGTGCCCCAACTTCGGTTTCGGTGTAAGGAATAAAATGATTCACAATAGACCACTTTTTACCGTTCCATTCCAGATCGTTGGCGCTGGCTGTGAGATTGCTTCCATTAAAAAGCATCCAAACCAAACAGTCGTTTTTAAACTCATCTGTAAGTGGCGCCGAAGGTTGCAAAAACTGGTCGCGGTCGTTGAGCCAGGTGGGTTTTACTAATCTTCTTATTGAAAAAATTATTGCAGCTTGCCAAATATTAATTGATGTAATATAGAATCCGCCTCCAGTATTATAAATAGAAGATAAAATTGCTGTTTGTTGAGCTGCATGTTGAACATCATTACCATTGCTTAGTAAATAGCCAATGGCGTCTTCATTCCACAAAGTAACTTTTGCTTTGCCTTGACGTGGTGAAACTGCATTTTTAAGCGGGATGTTTGAGCAATTTGTTTTTAATCTAGGAAGCCAAGCATTAAGAAAAATACTGTTTGGGAAATTGTAAAAATTTTTTTCACCAATTGCGATTACATTTTTATCTAATACCTCAGTTGCAATTTGTGTAATATTTAATATAATATTTTGATTTGTTTTCCATACCAAAAAACCAATCGGGAAATCACCGTTTAATCCATCAAAAGCTTTACTATGAACAATAAAACCGCCTAAATATTCAGCACTCCATATAGAACGAAACTTTTCAAAGTTGGGGGCATTGATATATTTCAACGTACTAAACATAGCTACTATTGCAGATGGTATTTCCTTTGAAATCCTCAAAATAAATTGAGTAAACAATTCTCTTGAAGCATAACCATAATCACCTATTTTCGTAACCTTGTTTGTAGCTACATCAGTTTTACCTTCCATATAATTTTCAGAACTGACATTTTCTGCGTTAGTAGCCTCCGCATAAGGCGGATTAATCAGTACCAAAATCTTTTTATTATCAGCAATGGCTTTGCGTAAGCTTTCGGGCACTTTGTTGGTAAGGTTGTAATCTATTTGGCCGGTGTCGGTAATGTCGTCGTTCAGATAATCGTATTGGAAACGTTGGGCAGCCACACAGGTTTTGGTGGCTTTCATCACATCTACATCGGCTTTATCGAGGGTACTCATGTAAATATTGCGGGGATTGCTGTGTTTGACTTCTAAGTTGCCCACCCCGCAACACATATCCCATACAATATAGTTGTTCTGCCAGTTTTCGCCCAGTGTTTCGGCAAGTTTATCATACGCTTTATCCACAACAGCAAGCGGTGTGTAATAGGCGCCTTTAAAGCTGCGTTCGTCCAATGGAATCAAGCTGTCGCGGCGTTCGAGTAAATAATCGCGGTACTCGGCTTTGGGTGGTCTGTGATAAATAGCCCAGAATTGCCTGTACCCTTCTTTATTGCTTAACTCAAATACTTTTCCCCCTAACAGAAAAACAGGGGCGTTGTTTTTGTACATCAGCTCAGCAGGCAGGTTATCATGTGTAGAGACCGTGCCATCGTTCATAATATCAGCAAAAAACAACAGGGCATATTCATCTTCTACCACACCTTTAATTTCACGGCCAATCATCAAAACCCATTTGTCAAACACCTGTTTGAGATTGTCGGGTGTAATAGCTGTTCGGATAATATCACCTTTTTGAATGGCATTTTTTACAGTGTTTATAAATTCTTCTTCATGGGTTTCTATTTTAAAAGAAACAAAGTGGGTGCCTATGTGGGCAGAAATAGCATCTAATGCTTCCTGTGTGTAACTACTGGCCGATTTGCCCCATTTTATGGTTTTTTTATCCAGAAAAGGGATTACATCCTCACTTTTCATAATGGCGGCCTTGTGGGTATCTATAACAGCTAAGAAAGGCGGAATATATTCTCCTTTATCCAAAGCTGCCTGAACATAGTGCATCAGCTGTGTAAACATGGCATAAGTAGAAATTCTGGCAGAATCTTTTGCCTCAAACCAAATTTCTTTGGTCTGTATGTCTATCAGGTTTTTAGAATAGCCTTTTAAGCCAAGCGCTTTAATATACGCATCTTTAACATCTTCTTCGCTGGTGGCTTTTTGCAATTTCTCGTAAAGGGTCATACTCATTGTATTTAGAACAAATGTTGGTTTTCATGTTTTACTTCCGACTTAATAGTATTTTATCAATCTTTCCCAAACAAAAATAGATATAAAGCGATAAAAAACAGCAATAAGTTTTAGATAATTTATACCGACGCTATTAATATAATAATCCAAGCAATATTCCTTGAAAAATAAATAGGTCGGTATAATACTATTAAGTTTCGTTCTAAAAATAATTTGAACAGGTATTACTTTAAAGAAGAAATAGAAAAATAAACGAGTTGGTTTATGCCGTCCGTTCAGAGAAGCATCGGACTGGCTTTTTTATTATCTTAATGTCGCAAATGCAACAAAAATAAACGGACGAAGCCAATGCTTCACCCTGCATGGAAATTGACTTTTAACTATACAGGAGTAAATTATGCCCCCTCACATTCAAATTGTGTCTCCTCTGGGTAAAATTATGCCTCCTCAATATCAGATTATGCCTCCTCAAGTTCAAATTATGTCTCCTAACGTTCAGATAATGTCTACTGATGTTCAGATAATGTGCCTTCTATATCAGATTATATCTTCTCAAGGTTAAACTATCCCTTGACAAGGCCAGATTTCAGATTAAAAGATCCAAAGGGTTATCATGACCATTAACGATATGGATATTACAACTGTAATCTTCAAAGCCGTTTGCTTTAACAGTGAGTATGGCCGCTCCTCTGCGTATTTTATTAAAAGTTATAAGCCCTGTGGCATCGGAAATACCTGTTTTTGTGCTGTTGCTTAGCATCGCTGTAGCATTGGGAATTATGCTGTTGTCGGCCTTGCTTTTTATTGTAATAGACAAAGTAGTGTGATGTACGTGTACAGATACAAATGTTGATTGCTTGAGAAGCTGGTTATAGAAATCCGGGTTGGAATCCATAAACCTGCGCCCTAACATCCTTAAGATAACAATTTTAGTATCGAGATACTGAATAGCGTTTTTAAAGTTCCTGCGTTGTTCGGTCGTTCCCTGGTGTACTGTTGTAGAAGCGCCATGGATGTTGTTGAAGGTGTCTATCTTTGCTTGCAGGTCGGTTAAGTCGGCAGCTGTTACATAATCGGGCGTGAGGTCGGCGATAGAAGCATTTAATAAATCGTGGTTCGATTGTGCCAAAGCCTTGGCTTCGGGGTCACTGGCTTGTAAATAGTCTGTAATAGAAACATGCAACTGTGAGCCTTCTAACTTCTTGCCCGACTTATACAATACTACTTGTGCAAAGCCTGCCAGAGAAGCTGCCAGTATTGCCATATCCCGCTTGGCTTGTAATTTCTGAGCGCTATATGCTGTGCTGTCAACACTTAAAGCTGTTGCAAGGGTTTTCACCTGCATAAATCCTGTGGTAAAATCGGTTCTTTCAGTATTAAAAGCTATGTTATTCTGAAAAATACCGGAGTTTTCGGTTAAAAATGTATCCAACCCACTAAAGGTTGTTATTTTGGCAACTTCAATAGAGGTCATCGTATTTATTTTTAAAAATTAATAATATATATATTCTTCGGTAAAGGTAGTATTATAATAACATTCGCACCTATCCACATTATGACATTTAGTTTTTTGGTTTTCTTTTCCTATCCACTATTTCACGAGGGTTGCCCTTCGGTTTGTAATTTATTAGACAACTTTCAATTTTTACAGCATTTATCGGTGTTACATTAATGTCGTTTTTCTGTAAACAACAATTTGAAACAAACTTTTTTACATTTCGTTCAAACCTTAAACAAATAAGTATGATGAAAATAGAAAATAAACCATTTGAAATCCTTGATTTAGTATTAAAACAGCTAAAAGAATCAACAGAAGATACACCTAAAATGCAAAACGATTTATTTACAGATGAACAGTTACAAAATATTAGCAAGAGAGACAGGGCTATTATATTTGAAAAATTAGAAGGCGACAAATATATAACCAAGAGAGAAATGCCTATTGATAAAATTAACACTTCTAAATGGACAGGCTGGTATATATCTTTTGATGGTGTCATTTTCCTTTATTTAGGTGGTTATCAGGGTAAAGAACATCGTGATAATCTTCATCAGGATGGCTTATATAATATTCAAAAAATGACGGAGGATATGCAGAAAAGAATGTTATTTTTAACTTGGGTTCTTGCCGTTTCTTCTGCAATAACAGCTCTCTACTATCTTTATTCTGTTTTTTGTGTTTAATCTTTGGATTATATATCAATATTCTTCCAACAATAATAGCGATAACCCACAATGAAAACAATAAAATTGCTACGATTTGATTATTATTCATAAATATTTTTTTTAATAAATGTCATAATATGGATAGGTGCGAAGGTTATTATTAATAACTCAACAGTTCATTTTCCCCAAAGCTATATTTATGAACGTACTATTGCTGTAGTAGGTGGGGGGCTTCTTGAAATACATCAGTCGACACTCGATTATTCAGGCTTGTCGCATAACCTTATAATTAACGATAGCTCTAAAGTGATATGGCGTAATGTTCAGAAACTTGGTTTTACCACATGTGGACTTTCATCCAAGGCAGAAATTGATGTAAATGGCACCAATCAGGCAGGGGAGTTTATTATGATGGATAAAGCAAAATTATCTTTTGCAAATGCCAATACCATTCTGCTTTGGCACCATGTCCCGGATACTGCAAATCTTGATATCACTTTTCCCAATGGAGATACTTTGGCTGCTTTTTCCTTTGATAGCTCATCTGTTGGTGTAAACAATATTTTCTATTCATATTCTGTGGATTCGTGTACCAATGTAATGTGGGGTTTGATGCCCGAACCCGGTAGCCATGTGAGGATATCTAATTCACAGTTGCGCACTATTGGCGTTTGGTTCAGGAATCAACCTGCTTATCAGGTATCCGGACTAGTGAATAATACTTTATATTCAAATTTTACGGCACCTTTGAACAGTCACAACATTCAGCTTATAAATACACATGTCAGGACTTGGAGTTTATATATGTTCTCCGGTGCCTTAGGCAATGTTGATAATTGCATTGTTGGTGAAATAGGTACTATGATTAATAGCTCAGTAACAGTAAATAATACCATGGTTGATGGCTCTGGGGGTTATCTTTTTGCTGAAGATACAAGTAAAATAATTTATGGCTTTTCGTATCTCAACAGCGATTTCCATACAAGCGATTATTCTATTGGTGTTATGGCTTATAGTGGACAGAATATGGGACGATGTATTGCAAAGGAGAAATCTATTATGATCGTTACCCAGTCGAATCTTCCTCAAGAACCCGAATTTTATAATGATGCTCTTGTTTTTTATCTTAAAATAGAAAGTGCTTCAACTGTTTATGCCGATAGTATAATCCCCATTATAGGTTCGGCATGGATAGACAAAGCTTCTAACTTTTACCCTATTGATTTTGGATGGTATCGGTTAGAATTTAAGATGAATGAAAATGACCCATGGACACCTTTAGGAGATACTGTTTTTAACGAGGTCCATAATGCAGCCCTGTGTCTCTGGAATACAAGCGGATTACAGCAGGGAAGTTATACTGTGAGAATTACAATGTGCGACAATACCCCTGACTCTAACAAAGTTGAAGCTATAAAACAGTTTATTATAATGCCATTGGTTACAAATATAAAGTCCCCTGATTTTCCGGAAACATGTTTCGTATTTCCGAATCCTTTTAATAAATCTGCTGTAGTAAGTTGCCAGAAACCTTTGGTAAATGCAGAGCTTAATATATATTCTTCTTTCGGGCAAAAGATAAGGACTATTA
>Ga0118677_10011637_pt1 | contig 13115 bp, 12 predicted proteins | sample AliMusrvi5mmetaG_FD_86154 | JGI IMG/M metagenome (GOLD analysis project Ga0118677, IMG submission 86154)
GAAGGGATTCCATGGCACTTTTCGGCACGGCGGACCCGGGACAGCCCGGCCCCTCGAGGGCGCGGGAGAGCGTGATGGCGCGCCTCTCCAGGCCCACGAGCAGCCCTCCGAGGAGCTTCTTCCAGAGGACGACGACCTCCAGGCGGGACTCCGGAACGACGTTGTCGATGTTCTTCACGTAGAGCAGGTCGGCGCCGAGGTCCGCGAGGTTGCGGAGGAGGGCCCCGTGCCCGCCCGGGCGGAAGAGAAGCGACCCGTCGTCCAGCCGGAAAGGGCGGTTCTCTAGGTCGACCGCGAGCGTGTCGGTGGAGGGGTGCTGGACCGAGAAGGTGACGTCGAACCGCACGTCGAGAGACCGCTCGAGAAGGGAACGGCGGCTCTCGAGCAGGGCCTGGAACCGCCTCTCGAACTCCGGGGAGACGGTGAAATGGATGCGGCAGCGCCCTTCCCTGTCCCGGACGGTCCTGGCTCCCTCGGCCAGGTGCTCCTCGAACGGAGTCCGGCCCCCGTCGGGCGTCCGGTGGAACGGGATCAGCCCCTTCGGCATCTCGGCGAAGCCGAGCCCCTCCTGGCCCAGGACCGCGAGGACGAGCGCGCGGGCGGAGGAGGGGTCCGTCGAGGGGCCGGCCGGGCCGGGGACGGTGAAGGCGAACCGCGGGAGATGGTCGCGGAAGATGGCGACGTCGCGTGCGTCGCCGCTCCCGGCGGCCGCCAGCTCCTCGGGGGAGCCCGCCGGGCCGTCGAGGAACGCCGAGAGCGACTTGAACATCCGGCTCGCCGCGCCGGAGGCCGGCACGAACTTCGTGAACCGGCCCGCCTGGGCCGCCTCGCCCCAGGTGTCGAGGAGAAGGGGGAACTCGTCCTCCCGGATCGCCCGGACGCCGTCGCCGATGCGGCAGCAACGGACGAGACGGGCCCCGGGAGGCGGACTCCGGAAGAGCTCGAGCTGCCGCCGGATCTCCCCGGCCGGGATGCCGAGCGTTCCGATCTGCTCCCGATCCCCCTCGGTGAGAGGGTCCTCGATCATGGGAGACATCATGCCACCATCGTGGACCGGCGCGAATCCCCCCGTCTCCGCACGGGGAAAGCGAAAGGCGAAGAAGGGTCGAGGTGTGGCAAGCGGCCCCCGTCGTCTCTCAGCGGCTCGACGCGAACGCCCTGGCCGCTCTCGCCGCGAGGAGCACGAGGGGGACCGTGTGGAGGAAGAAGTCGAAGACGTCGATCGGACGCCGGAGCGTGCCGGCGAAGAGCATCCGCCACTTCTCGACGAGGTGCGGGGTCTGCCCGAACGGGGCGATGGCCAGCAGCAGGGCCGCCGGGATCAGGACGGAGAACGGAAGGGAGTCGAGGAGGCGAAGCATGGCGCTCACTTTCACCCGATTATCGGGTCGGCGCTGGAATAATCGCGAAGGTGTGTCTCGTCCTGATCGCCTCGAACCCGCTCCCCGGCCTCCGGCTGGCCGTCGCCGCGAACCGGGACGAGTTTCACGCCCGCCCCACGGCTCCTGCGGCGCCATGGCCGGACTTCCCCGGGCTCGTGGCCGGAAGGGACCTCGCCGCGGGAGGGGCGTGGCTGGGGGTGACGGAGGAGGGCCGGATCGCGGCGCTGACGAACTTCCGCGACGGGATGGCCGCGAAGAGGGAGCGATCCCGGGGCGAGGTCGTCGTCGAGGCCCTCCTGGACGAGCGGGGCGAGAGCGGCTTCCTCGCCGGGCTGCGGGGCCGCCTCGACCGCTACGGCGGGTTCAACCTGGTCCTCGGCCGGCCCGGGAGCCTCCGTCTCTTCTCGAGCCGGACGGGGAAGAGCGAACCGATCCCGCCAGGGGTCCACGGCCTCTCGAACCACGATCTCGACACGCTCTGGCCGAAGGTGACGGCCACGACGGGAGCCCTCTCCAGGCTGGCCGCGTCGTCGCGCCCCTTCGAGGCGGAGGCCCTGTTCGAGATCCTCTCGGACAGGACGACGGCGCCGGATCGCGATCTTCCCGACACGGGAGTGGGTCTCGCCCTCGAGCGGTTCCTCTCGGCGCCGTTCATCGTGGGGCCGGAATACGGGACCCGGTCGTCGACCGTCGTGCTGTTCCGGTCGAACGGCGAGACGGAGCTCGTCGAGCGGACGTTCGACCCGAGAGGGCGGGAGACGGGGACGGTCTCGTGGAGGCTCGGGCGCGCGCCTGGCTGAGCCCCGGGGTCCCGTCCGCCGCCGAAGCGCCGCCAGGAAACCCGGGGCCGTCAGGCGGCGTGGACGGCGGCCTGCTTCGTGCTCTTGCGGGGTATCTTCGGGGCGGTGGCCACCGCCTTCTCGGTCTTCTGGCGCCGCCGCCGGATCGACAGCCTCCCGTTCGGGAAGAAGTCCGCGAGCCCCGGGGACTCGACCGACTCCAGGTGCCGGGCGACCGCTTCCGCCCGCGTCGTGTCGAGCGAGAGGCCGTGGGCCGCCAGGTCGCCCGCCAACCGGTGTTTCATGCTGCGGATCCTCTGGAGGGTCGAGAGGTAGGCTCCCTTCCAGATCTGGAAGTAGGGGCGGTGGTCCATCGGGTTGACCGAGAGCACCTTCCGGAGCCGGTTCGCGGGGAGAAAGGTGTACTGACTGACCTCGGGATGCCTGCGGAGGACCCAGGAGCGGGTCTTCTCGAAACGGGTGTAGGAGAGGGTCCTGATGTCCTGGTCGGCGGTGAAGAGGACCCCCCGCTCCAGGGCGAAACCGGGGCTCTTCGACACGTACGGGACGAACGGGTCGATCGCGAAGATGAGGGTGCTCCCCTTGTGGATCGCCTCGACGAAGTTGGACGTGTGGGTCACCGCGCCGTCCATGTAGTACCGGTCTCCGATCTTCGTCGCGGTGAAGGCCGGGTTGATGCTGATGGAGGCCTGGATCGCCCTGCTGATCGGGGCGTCGTCGAAGGGCGCCTCGCCGAAGAGGACGTGCTCGCGGGAATCCTGGTCGGTCGTCCCGATGTAGAGGGGGCGGCGCAGCTTGCGGAAGTCGTTCGTCGAGCCCGGCGCGGTGAAGAGCCGGCGGAGGATCTTCTCGAACCCGTCGGAGTGGAACGGGGCGGTCAGGAGATTGTTGTACTCGAGGAAGAGCGTCTCGAGGGAGATCGGGCTCTTTCCCCGGAAGAGGTCCAGGAGCGAGGCCCCGAACGCCTTGGCGAGACGCTCGAGCGGGGAGGTGAGCGTCCCGAGATTCAGGTGGGAAAACCGCAGCAGGCTCAGGCTGACGGGCGGGACGCGCTTTCTCGGGGTCCCCGCGATCGACGCCATGAACTCGTCGATCGTGTAGCCGTTGGCGAGGATCCCGGCGACCACGGAACCCGCACTGATCCCGAAGTACATGTCGAGCGAGTTGAGGGCCCCGACCGGGAGGCAGTCGTCGAGGCACTTGAGAGCGCCCATCTCGAAGTAGATGCCGGTGATCCCGCCTCCGGACGCGCAGAGCGCCACCTTCCCGTGCCTCCGGGAGGCGATCATCCCGATCAGCTCGTCGAGGACGAGGCGGCAGAACTTGGTCGGGTGCGGGAGCGTGGGGCAACCGCCGTCGAGGTGGCACGTGGAAAAGTCCCGGATGACGCGCCCCACGCCCCGGGCTCCCAGCGCCGCGATCATCCGGTCGACCTCGACGGAGTCGGGCCCGGAGATCATGGTCAGGATCCGGTGGAATCCGTAGCGCCGCTCCACGTCGTGTTCCTCGTCCATCAGGTCGAGGAGGCGCAGCGTCTTCTTGAAGTCGGCCTGGAGGCGGGAGGCGGGGAAGCCGGAATCCCGGAGGTCGAGGAGGACGAGGTTGAAGAAGCGGTGCCTGAGGGCTTCGTGCGCCTTCGCCGGAGAGTGGTGGACCTCGAAATGGAGGTTCACGGCCCGGCTCTCGAAGATCACCCCGTTCTGGACGGCCCGGACGGTGGACCCCTCCAGCTCCCGCAGCGTGGCGATGAACCGCTCGGCGTGGGCGGGAGAGGGCGCAAAGTAGAGGGCAGTCTTGTCAGGAATCGGATCGACGGCTTTCAACTGCGAGGGGCGCTTACTCATTCCAAGCCAACTCCTCAAGGGCGTCGGCAAGCGTAACCCGCGCCTCGCCCATCCGTCCACCCCGGAGATACCGGCCCGAGACGGTCTCGCCGGCCGGCGAGACCGTCGAACCGCTGGCCAGAGAGAAGGCCCAGGAGGACAGCCGCAGCCAGCGGCCAGACTCCCGCTCCGGGGGCGGCGAGCTGGCGGGAGGCCCTCCCGGGTCGTCGATATTCCCTCGGCCCTAGAACGCCGGGTAGAAGCTCTTGATGACGTCCTGGGTCGTCGGCGGCGCGCCGCCCCGGAGCGACGTGACCTTCTGAGCGGAGAGCCGCTCGACGAGCGACGGCTGCTTCACCTCGTAGAGAAGGCCGACGGTCATGATGTCGGTCTCGCGGGTGAACTTCAGCGCCTCGGACCGCGACGTCGGGTCGTGCCCCTCGGGGAGGTTCCTCAGCTTCGCCTTCAGCGTCTTGAACTGGTCGTCGCCCCTCCAGGTGACGCACGGCGACATGATGTTCAGGAACGCGAAGCCCTTGTGGGACATCCCCTTCACCAGGAGGTCGACCGTCCCCTTCAGGTCGCCGGAGAAGCCGCGGGCGACCCACGTGGCGCCCATCGAGATCGCCAGCTCGCACGGGTCGACCGACGGCTCGGGGTTGCCGTAGTAGGTCGACTTCGTCTTGTCGCCGGAGGGGGTCGTCGGGGCGGCCTGCCCCTTCGTCAGCCCGTAGATCTCGTTGTCCATCAGGATGTAGCAGAGGTCGAGGTTCCGCCGGCAGGCGTGCATGAAGTGGTTGCCGCCGATGGCGAGACCGTCGCCGTCGCCGCCGACCGCGACGACGTTCAGCTCGGGCCGCGCCACCTTCACGCCGGTGGCGATCGGGAGGGCGCGCCCGTGGACGCTGTTGAACCCGTACGTGGCCACGTACCCGGGGAGGCGCGACGAGCAGCCGATGCCGGAGATGACGACCGTCTCCCACGGCTTGAACTGCAGCTCGGCCATGGCGCGGTAGACGCCGGTCAGGACGCCGAAGTCGCCGCAGCCGGCGCACCAGACCGGCTTGAGGTCGGTCTTGTAGTCGGCGGGCTGGAAGGTGGGCATCTCGAGGGTCGCGCTCACTTCTTCACCTCCAGGGGAAGCTTGGCCGCCAGGGCCTTCCGGATCTCGTCGTTCACCTCGCCGACGGTCAGGTTCTTTCCGCCGGAGCGCTTGAAGAGGATGGTCCGGTCGTCTGGGAGGGTCATGAAGGTCCGGATGTACTTGTAGAACTGCGCCGCGAAGCTGATCTCGAGGACGAGCAGCTTGTCGCATCCGGCGAGGAATTTCAGGAACGGGTGCTTCGGGAAGGGGTAGATCAGCTGCGGGACGAAGGCGGAGACGCTCTCGCCGCGGGCGTTGGCGGCAGCCACCGCCTCGCGGACCGGGCCGGCCGACGAGCCCCAGCAGAGGATGCCGACGTTCGCCTTCTCGGGGCCGAACTGGAGGAACCGCTCGTACTTGTCGCGGATCGGACGGAGCTTCCGGTACCGCTTGTGGTTCATCTTCTCGTGGGTGAGGTACATGGCGGACGGGCTCCCCGACTCGCTGTGCTCGAGCCCGTTGGTCTGGTACATGAGCCCCTTCATCCCGGGCGAGCTCATCGGCGCCACGCCCGATTCGGTGTCCTGGTACCGGAGGTACTTGTCCCCGAGCGCGGGGTCGGGTATCGCGCGGTCGACCACCTTGTGGACGAGGCCCTCCTCGTCGACGGTCGAGCGGCTCTGTCCGATCCCCTGGTCCGAGAGGATGATGACGGGGAGCTGGTACTCCTCGGCGATGTTGAAGGCGTCCACTGTCGCGTGGAAGCAGTCCGCCACGTCGGTCGGGGCGACGACGGCCCGGAGCTGGTCCCCGTGCCCGCCGAAGACCGCCTGCCAGATATCCGACTGCTCGCTCTTCGTCGGGAGGCCGGTGGAGGGGCCGCCGCGCTGGACGTCGAGGACGACCGTCGGGATCTCGGCCATGGAGGCCAGCCCGAGCATCTCGGTCATCAGGGAGAGGCCGGGGCCCGACGTCGACGTCATCGACTTGACTCCGGCGAACGACGCGCCGACGCAGGAGCCGAGCGCCGAGAGCTCGTCCTCGGTCTGGATCACCGAGCCGCCGACCTTCGGCATCCACTCGGAGAGGAAGTGGAGCACCTCGGACGAGGGGGTGATCGGGTAGCCGCCGAAGAAGCGGCAGCCGGCGTGGATGGCGGCGACGGCCGACGCCTCGTTGCCCGACATCAGGAGCTTGGGCGAGCCCTTGGTGTAGAGGAGCCGGCGGGCGCCGAGGTCGCCCGGAAGGGCCTTCGCGAAGGCGACTCCCGCGTCGAAGCCCTTGAGGTTGGCCTCCAGGACGGCCGCCTTCTTCTTCGTGAACTTCTTCTCGACCGCCGCGCGGATCGACTCGTTCGGGAGGCCGAACAGCTCGGCGAAGAGGCCGAGGGAGACGATGTTCTTGGCCGCCTTCGTCCCGGTGCTCTCGGTGGCGAGCTTCAGGAAGGGGACCGGCACCCAGGAGTGCCCTTCGCCCAGGCCGAGGTCGGCCGGGGTCGGGGCGGCGGCGTCCGCCTCCTCGAAGAGGACGGCGGCGTTGGGGTGGAGGACCACCTCGCCCTTGAACCGGCCGAAGTCGGCCCAGTTGAAGACGGCGAGAATGTCGACCGCGTCGCCCTGCGCGTAGATCTTCTCCGACGAGATCCGGACGACGCACGACGTCTCGCCGCCGCGGATCTGCGGGCCGTAGGCTTCGGTCTTGATGACGTTGAGTCCGTCGCGGGCGGCGGCCTGCGCCAGCATCTCCCCCATCGTCACGACTCCGTCGCCGCCGGAGCCGATCATCGCGATCGTCAGGTCTTTCGTTGGCATCGCTCCCCCTTCAAGCCGCTCACGGCAGCTGGAATCCTCGGATCTGGAAACCGTCCCTGTCCCGTGTCATGTGCCAGATGGCTCGACCCAGACCTCCGGGTGAGCTTCGAAGAGTTCCCCTCGGCGGCCTCGGTTCAACTCAAGCACGGGCGCCGGATTATGAGGCATCGAGCCGCCAGGAGAGACGAAGATCGGATGCGTCAATAACCGACCCACCGGTCGGTCAAGTCATATAGAACGAATGATCCATGGCAAAACACGAACGGTCGTACTATTTTATAAGCGTGAGCAAAGGCGAAGTGACCCGGCAGATGATCCTCGAGAGGGCGCTCTCCCTCGCGAGCGAGCTGGGGCTGGAAGGGGTCACGATCGGCCATCTCGCATCGGATCTAAGTCTCTCCAAGAGCGGGCTTTTCTCTCACTTCCAGTCGAAGGAGGCCCTGCAGCTGCAGGTCCTCGACTTCGCGGCTCTCCGGTTCGTCGAGATCGTGATCCGGCCGGCCATGGCTTGCCCGGCCGGCGAGAAGCGGATACGGGCCATGTTCGAGAGCTGGCTCGAGTGGCCGAAGCCGGAAGCGCTCCCCGGGGGCTGCTTCTTCGTGGCCGCCGCCTCCGAGCTGGACGACCGTTTCGGCCCGCTCAGGGACCGCCTCGTCGAGCTGCAGGTCCGCTGGCTCAGCGTCCTTGCCGAGTCCGCCAGGCAGGCGGTCGCCGAGGGGGAGTTCCGGCCCGAGATCGACGGCGAGCAGTTCGCCCACGACGTCTACGGGATCATGCTGGCGTTTCACCACGCGGCCCGGTTGCTGAGGGACCCGAAGGCGAAGGCCAGGGCCCGGACCGCGTTCGAATCCCTCCTCACGGCGGCCCGCCGTCAGCCCCTGGCGGAGCCGGTCGAGGGAGAGTTCGCGTCCAGTCCGGGGAACCGGGGGCCCGGATTGAGTTTCTTGACCCCGGAAAGGACAGGCGTCTCATGACCACGCTTCTTCACCTGGAAACGCCCCTCGCGGAAGAGGAGACCAAGAAGGCGCCGAAGCTGTGCGTGACTCCTGGGTGCCCGCACCTCGTCACCGAGTCCCTGGAGGAGTCGGGCCTCCTTTGCGACGAATGCGCGATCGAGGGGGAACTCTACGATCGCGACGCCCGATGGGACCACGTCTGCCCGATTCCCGGCACGCACTGCCTCCCCTGCCAGGCACGCGAGGAGGCGAAGAGGCAGGACGCCAGCCACCGGGCCCGGCACCACCTGAAGAACTGAGCTCTTTCCCGGCCCGCGCCTCTCCACCTGACCGAAGGAGGAAGGCTCGATGGAGACCGCTCCCCCCGGGATCCGATACGTTCTCGGCGACCCCGGTCTCCCGCGGCTGATCGAGGCCGTCCGGGGGGCGGGGTATCGCGTCGCGGGTCCGAAGGTGAGGGACGGCGCACTCTGCTACGAGGAGCTGGACCCGGCCGAGGCCCTTCCCCGGGGGATCCGCGACGAACAGGGCCCGGGACGGTACAGGCTGAAGAGCGGCCACGACGCCTCCCTCTTCGCCCAGGCGGTGGGACCCCAATCGTGGAAGCGGTACCTCTCGCCTCCCGAGCAGCGCCTGTTCGTGGCGAGGAAGGACGGGAGCGGCCTCCGGATCGAGCCGGAGGCGGCCGACGCCAGCCGGTGGGCCTTCGTCGGCGTCCGGCCCTGCGACCTCGCGGCGATCCGCCTCAGGGACAAGGTCTTCCTGGACGGGGCGTCGGCCGACCCCGCCTACCGCGCTGTCCGGAAAGGGATTCTCGTCGTGGCCGTCCAGTGCACCGCCCCCGCCGGGACGTGCTTCTGCCTGTCGATGGGCACCGGCCCCCGCGCCGCCGGCGGATTCGACCTCCTCCTCACGGAGATCGGAGAGGGCGGGCCGCTCCTCGTCGAGGCCGGGACATCCGAGGGGGAGGCGATCCTGCGCACCGTCCCGAGGTCCGAGGCCGCGCCGGGCGACCTCGCCGAGGCGGAGCGGAGGATGGAGCGGGCGGAGCGGTCGATGGGGCGTTCCCTCGAGACAGCGGGTCTCGCCGAGCTCCTGCTCCGCCGATCGGAGAGCCCGCGCTGGGAGGAGATCGCGGGCCGGTGCCTGGCCTGCGGGAACTGCACGATGGCGTGCCCGACCTGCTTCTGCACCACGGTCGAGGACATCTCGGACCTGACCGGGTCGACCGCGGAGCGCTGGCGGCGCTGGGACTCCTGCTTCACCCTCGCCTTCTCCTACATCCACGGCGGGAGCGTCCGGCGGGCGGTCCCGGCGCGCTACCGGCAGTGGATGACGCACAAGCTCGCGACGTGGACCGCCCAGTTCGGCGAGAGCGGCTGCGTCGGATGCGGCCGCTGCATCACCTGGTGCCCTGCGGGAATCGACCTGACCGAGGAGGCGCGAGCGCTCCGCGAGGCGGACGGCGCCGCGCCCTCCCCGCGGACGTGAGAAGGAGAGCGTGATGGAGACACTCGAACCGCTCCTGGCCGAGCACCCGTTCGTCCGCGGAATGAACCAGTCGCAGATCGAGACGATCGCCGGCTGCGCGAGCAACGCGCGCTTCGAGACGGGCCAGTACCTCTTCCGGGAGGGCGAGGAGGCGAACCAGTTCTACATCCTCCGGAAGGGGCGGATCGCGATCGAGGCGGCCTCGCCCACCCGCGACCCGATCGTGATCCACACCTACGGCGACGGCGAGATCCTGGGCTGGTCGTGGCTCGTCCCCCCGTACCGCTGGCGCTTCTCGGGAAAGGCCCTCGAGCTCACCCGCGTCCTCATGCTCGACGGGAAGTGCCTCCGGGGAAAGTGCGAGAGGGACCATGACCTCGGCTACGAGCTCCTCAAGAGGTTCGCGGACATCCTGGCCTCCCGCCTCGACGCCGCCCGGCTCCAGCTGATCGACATGTACGACAAGGGAGGCCGCCGGTGACCCTGGCCGCGCCGGAAGCGGGGAAAGGGGCCGCGGCCGCCCCGCCCCCGGCGAGGGATCCGATGTCGCCCACGCCGTGGCGCGTCTGCCGCGCCTTCCGGGAGACGGACGACACCTTCACCCTGGAGCTGATTCCCGAGCCGGGACGGGAGGTGCGGCCCTTCGCCGCGGGGCAGTTCAACATGCTCTACCTCCCGGGAATCGGCGAGGTGCCGATCTCGATCAGCGGGGACCCGGCCTACCCTCACACGCTCGTCCACACGACGCGGGCCGTCGGCGCCGTCACGAAGAAGATGGCGGCGATCCGCCGGGGCGACTCCGTCGGCGTCCGGGGGCCCTTCGGAACCGCCTGGCCCGTCGAGTCCTCCGAGGGGAGCGACGTCGTCTTCGTCGCGGGCGGCATCGGCCTCGCTCCGCTGCGGCCCGCGCTCACCCAGCTCCTCTCCAGGAGGGAGCGGTACGGCCGCGTCGTCCTCCTCTACGGCGCCCGGACGCCGGAGGACATCCTCTTCCGGAAGACCCTCCGCGAGTGGCGCGCGGATTTCGACCTGGAGATCCACGTGACGGTCGACCGGGCCACCCGGGACTGGAGGGGAAACGTCGGCGTCGTCACGTCGCTGATCCCGCGCGTTCCCTTCGAGCCCGGCCACACGGTCGCGATGATCTGCGGCCCGGAGGTGATGATCCGGTACACGGTCATGGAGCTGGAACGCCGCGGCGTCGGTCCCGACCGGATCCACGTCTCCCTCGAGCGGAACATGAAGTGCGCGGTCGGCTTCTGCGGACACTGCCAGCTCGGTCCTCACTTCGTCTGCAAGGACGGCCCGGTCTTCCCCTACGAGAAGGTCGCCGCCCTCCTCAATCAGCGAGAGGTCTGACATGGGCGAGCGAAAGAAGCCCACGCTCGCGGTCTTCAAGTTCGCCTCCTGCGACGGCTGCCAGCTGAGCCTCCTCGACTGCGAGGACGAGCTCCTCGCCGTGGCCGCCGAGGTGGAGATCGCGAACTTCCTCGAAGCCTCCCGGGCGGTGGCGAAGGGGCCGTACGACCTCACCCTGGTGGAGGGCTCCATCACGACCCCTCACGACGCCGAGCGGATCCACCAGATCCGCAGGGTCTCGAAGACCCTCGTGGCGATCGGGGCGTGCGCGACCGCGGGAGGCGTGCAGGCGCTCCGGAACACCGGCGACGTGTCGGACTTCGCGAAGATCGTCTACGCCTCCCCCCAGTACATCGAGACCCTGGGAAAGTCGACGCCGATCGTCGACCACGTCTTCGTCGACTTCGAGCTGCGCGGGTGCCCGGTCCGCAAGGAGCAGCTCGTCGGCCTCCTCGGCGCTTGGCTGAACGGCCGCGCCCTGGAGGTGAGCTCCGCGAGCGTCTGCCTGGAGTGCAAGCGCCGGGGAACGCCCTGCGTGATGGTCGCCGCCGGCACGCCGTGCCTGGGTCCCGTGACGCACGCCGGCTGCGGAGCCCTCTGCCCTTCCTTCCGCCGCGGCTGCTACGGCTGCTTCGGCCCGATGGAGAGCCCGAACACGGCATCCCTGGCCGCGGTCTGGACGTCGCTCGGCGCCACCGGGCCGGACCTCGTCCGCGCGTTCCGCTCCTTCAACGCCGGCGCGGAGCCCTTCCGCAGGGAGAGCGAAGTCCATGAGCAGCGTTAGAGAGCCGGGCCGCAAGACGAGAAGCCTCCGGGTGGAGGCGCTCGCCAGGGTCGAGGGCGAGGGCGGCCTCTCGATCAAGATCCGGGACGGAAAGGTCACCGAGGCCCTCCTCCGGATCTTCGAGCCCCCGCGTTTCTTCGAGGCGTTCCTGCGCGGCCGCCAGTACACGGAGGCCCCGGACCTCACGGCGAGGATCTGCGGGATCTGCCCCGTCGCGTACCAGATGAGCGCGGTGCACGCGATGGAGGCGGCCTGCGGCCAGGGCGTGCCGCCGGAGATCCGGTCCCTCCGCCGCCTCCTCTACTGCGGCGAGTGGATCGAGAGCCACGTCCTCCACGTGGCCATGCTCCACGCCCCCGACTTCCTGGGGTACGAGAGCGCCCTTCACATGGCCAGGGACCACCCGGAGGTGGTCACGAAGAGCCTCGCCCTGAAGAAGGCCGGAAACGCCATCGTGACCCGGGTGGGCGGACGGGAGATCCACCCCGTCAACGTCCGGGTCGGCGGCTTCTACCGGGCCCCGTCGAAGGCCGAGCTGGCGCCTCTCGTGCCCGCGCTCCAGGAAGGGCGGGGCCACGCGCAGGAGCTTCTCGACCTGGTGGCCGGCTTCACGTTCCCGGACTTCGAGGCCGACACCGAGTTCGTCGCGCTCCGCCACCCCACGGACTACCCGCTGAACGAAGGGCGGATCGTCTCGAGCCGGGGCCTCGACATCCCGGTGTCGGACTACGAGTCCCACTTCGCCGAGGAGCACGTCCGGCACTCGAACGCGCTCCACTCCAGGCTGAAGGGGAGGGGACACTACTTCGTCGGGCCGCTGGCCCGGTACAGCCTGAACTTCGACCGCCTGCCCGGGTCGATCCAGGACGCGGCCAGGAAGGCGGGCCTCGGCCCGGTCTGCCGGAACCCGTTCCGGAGCATCGTCGTCCGGATGGTGGAGACGCTCTGGGCGATCGACGAGGCGCTCCGGATCCTCGCCTCCTACGAGCCTCCGGAGCCGTCGTCCGTCCCGGTCCCGCCGCGCGCCGCGACCGGGAGCGCGTGCACGGAGGCCCCCCGCGGGATCCTCTACCACCGCTACCGGATCGCTGCCGACGGGACCATCGAGGATGCCAGGATCGTGCCGCCCACCTCGCAGAACCTGGCCACGATCGAGGACGACCTGAAGGCCTTCGTCGCGAAGCGACTGGACCTCCCCTCCGAGGCGCTCGGGTGGCAGTGCGAGCAGGCGGTCCGGAACTACGACCCCTGCATCTCGTGCGCCACCCACTTCCTGACGGTGACGGTGGACCGGGACTGACGCCGCGCTCGGCGAGGCCGTTCAGCGCCTGGAGAGAGGGCCGATCCCCTTCGCGATCATCGCCCCCGCCGCGTCGCCCCCCTCGGCCTTCGAGAAGAAGAAGCCCTGGCCGAAGCCGCACGGCAGCTGGCGGAGCTGGGCCACCTGGTCCTCGGTCTCCACCCCTTCGACCACGACCTTCAGGTTAAACCCCTTGGCGATGCCGATAATGGACGAGATGAGTGAAAGACCATTTTCCCGGATGCTGATATTTTCGACAAAGGATTTATCGATCTTCAGGGTCGAGAGAGGAAACAGCTGCAGGTGGCTGAGGGCCGAGTAGCCG
>Ga0118677_10011638_pt1 | contig 13114 bp, 13 predicted proteins | sample AliMusrvi5mmetaG_FD_86154 | JGI IMG/M metagenome (GOLD analysis project Ga0118677, IMG submission 86154)
GTCCAGTTCGGCCACCTGCGGCGGCCGAACCACGCCTCGCGGCCGTTCGATGCCGACCGGTTCGAGGTTTGCAACCACAAGTGGACGGCGCTGACCGAGGAAAACCGCGGCGTGGCCGTGTTGAATGACTGCAAGTACGGGGTCAACGTCGAGGGCGGGAGCATCAACCTGACGCTGCTGCGGTCGCCGCTGGCGCCGGATATGCATGCCGACCAGGGGGTGCAGGAATTTACCTACGCGTTCCACGCCTGGAACGGGACGTTCTTCGAAAGCGGGCTGGTTCGTGAGGCCTACGAGTTGAACGTGCCGGTGTTCACGGCGGCCGGGGCGGGGGGCGCGGGCTCACTCTTCCGCGTCGATGCTCCCAACGTGATCGTCGAGACCGTCAAGCCTGCCGAGGATGAGACGGGCGACATTATCGTGCGGCTGTACGAAGCGAAGCACACGGCCACTACCTGCACGCTCAGCGTCGGGTTCCCCGTCAAGGCCGCGGCAGCCACGACCATGCTGGAGACCGAAGCGAAGCGCTTGGCAGTGAAGCGCGATGTGGTAGCCTTGAGCTTCCGGCCATTTGAGATTAAAACGGTGAGGTTGACGCCGGGCAAGGCCCGCTGATCCGGAAACAGGGCGGCTATTTGGGAAGGAACCTTATGATTACCGAATTCATGCAGCAGTTGGTCGTGTGGAGTGTGAACCTTGTCGATGCCATGGGCTACGCGGGCGTCGTGTTCCTCATGTTCCTCGAAAGCTCGTTCTTCCCGTGGCCGAGCGAAATGGTGATGCCCCAGGCCGGGTACCTGGCCTCGCAAGGCAAGATGAACCTGGTGGTGGTGATCGTGCTGGGGGTGATTGGGAGCTGGCTCGGCGCGCTCTTCAATTACTTCCTGGCCATGAAGCTCGGGCGTCCGTTCTTCCTGAAATTCGGGAAGCACTTCTTCTGCCCACCCTCGAAGTTTGAGCAGGCGGAACAATTCTTCCACAAGCATGGCGATATCAGCACGTTCACGGGACGGCTGATTCCTGTTGTGCGTCACCTGATCTCGATCCCGGCCGGCCTGGTCCGCATGAACATGGCAAAGTTCCTGTTCTATACCGGCGCAGGCTCTGCGATCTGGGTGAGTATCCTGGCGGTCATCGGCTACGTGTGCGGCAAGGAAGTAGCGCTGATCAAGAAGTACTCGCACCAGGCCACGATCGCCGTCATCGTCGGCTGCGCCGCGATCATCGCCGTCTACATCTGGCACCACCGCCGGAAAAAGACGGCCGCCAACTGACGCGAATTCGCTTTACGTGGTCGGCGATCATCGCATACTGCCGCGAATGGAGATGATCATGAACGGACGTCCACAGCGGAGACAATCGCGATTGATGCTGGGCGCGGTCGCCTTGACGGCGCTTACCCTCTGCCCGCACTCGGTCACCGCCTTTAGTGGCAAGGGTTCAGGCACGGAGGATGCCCCTTACCAGATCGCAACGATCACTCAACTCCAGGAGATCGGGCAATCGCTTTCCGCCAGCTACGTGGTGGTCAACGACATCGATGCCAGACCCACGCGCACATGGAATGGCGGAGCCGGCTTTATCCCGATCGGCACGCACGAGGTGCCGTTCACGGGCAGCCTGGACGCCCAGGGCCACCGCATCGTCGGGCTGTACATAAATGCGCCCACAAACGAGTACGTGGGGTTGTTCGGCTTTGTTAATCACGGGATCGTGTCAGGCGTGCAGTTGACCGAGGCCGATGTGACAGGAGGTTCCTACGTGGGGACGCTTGCCGGCACGGTCAGCGACCAGTTCCAGTATCGAGTGGTACTCCAATACTGCTCCGCCAGCGGAACATGCCGCGGCAGCAATGTTGTCGGCGGCCTGCTCGGCTCACTCTATGACTGTCACGTTGCCGACAGCTACAGCGCGGTCACGGTGGAGGGCGTGAGCACGGTCGGGGGCTTCGCCGGGGGGATGTGCTTCTCCTCAATCGCAAGGGCCTACTCGTCGGGCCACGTGTCGGGACAAGAGGGCGTGGGCGGCTTTGTCAGCTACCTTAACGCCACGGCCTACATGAATACTTATGTGCAGAACTGTTTCGCGGCTGGCCTGGTCACGTGCTCAGGGGCGTGCGGCGGCGGACTTGCCGCTAAACTCGCCACACCCGCCGAGTTCTCCCAGTGGAATGGTTCATACTATGTGGATGCCCGCTACAAGGCGCCTTATGGAACGCTGGAGCCGATCGGTCCCGACGCGTTCAAAGGCAACACGACCCATCCGGTCTTTCTCGGCTGGGATTTCGCTACGACCTGGTCTTCCGGTGCGCACCCGGCGGCATTCCCCGTCTTACGTTTCCCCGATGCCCCTATCGCCGGTGAGCCCGGTCGCCGGGACGGGGATGGCAACCACGGCTCCACGAATGTTCACAGAACCGCTCATACACGCCACAGGGCCGGGCAGCGCCAGATCGAGGCGCCTGTGGTCGTCGCGCCGGCCGCCATCGCGCCCGCCGTGGCCACACCCGCTATCACCGCGCCCTTGGCCACCGTACGGCTCGCCAATGGGGCGGAGGGCGCCGACACCACTGCAACCTCTGAGACGGGGACTGCTGCCCCGCAGTTTGCCGTGGGGCCGGTGGCTATCTGGCCGACGATCGAGATCGGGTGGGAGTCGGTCACGGGTGTGCACTACCAAGTGCAATGCACAACCAACCTCCTATCGGGTGCATGGAGCAACATCGAGGTAGCCGTCGCGGGGAATGGCACGACCAACTCGATCGTCGATACCACTCGGACCTCCGGGCAAAAATACTACCGGGTGTACGCGTACTGAACCCCCGTTTACTGTTCATGGGTGGCCGTTCATTGTTCACTGCCCTCCCCCACCCCTCGAACCGCCCGACTCGTCTGTTGCGTTTTCGAACCGCGCACCGTAGGATTCGCCCCGTCCCGCAACCGTCGAACAAAGACGGTGCGGAATCACGAGGTTCCGATGAATAACTCCACAAAAGGACGGCCATGGGCTGCACTTGCAGCCCTGCTCGTCGGCGGTTGCTCGCCGTCCGACCAGTTCTGGAAGAAACCCGATGTCGGCGAGAAATTCACCGTACTGGACGCCGCGCTCATGCAGCCGGCGATCGTCCGCAACCTCGATCTCTACGGCCGCGACCTGCAAGGGTTTCCGGAACAGACTTTTACGCTGACCAACCTGGAACGTCTGGGCTTGCGAAAGAACGCCATCCGCACCGTGCCGGACGGCATTGCGGCCCTCACGAAAGTCTACTTTGTGGATTTGGGCGAAGCAGGCCTCACGAATATCCCCGCGGCTTTCGGCCGTTTGCCGGCCCTGACGACCCTGTACCTGAATGACAATGCGCTGACCGTCATTCCCGCCGGCCTGGGCGATGCGGCCAAACTGATGTACCTGAATCTCGACCGCAATAAACTGACGGCCCTGCCGCCGGATCTCGGTAAATTGTCGTCATTGAAGTGGCTTCGCCTGAATGGCAACCAGTTGACCGCCCTGCCCTCTGACGTAAGCGGCTGGACGCAAAACCTGAAGCGCCTCTACCTCAAGGGAAATCCACTGCCCGAGTCCGAAAAGGACCGCATCCGCAAAGCCCTGCCGAAGTGTGACGTGATCTTCTAAACTCTATGAGTGCACGCATGACCAAACATCAGCCCTGTCGTCTCGGCGTAAACATCGATCACGTGGCGACGCTGCGTCAGGTGCGCGGTACAGCCTACCCCGATCTGGTGGAGGCGGCCCGCGTCTGCGAAGCCGCCGGCGCCTGCGGCATCACCGTGCATTTGCGCGAAGACCGCCGGCATATCCAGGACCGCGACGTGTACGCCCTGCGGCGCTCCATCAGCACGCGGCTGAACCTGGAAATGGCCAATAACCCCGACATCGTCGGCGTGGCTCTGGAGGTGAAGCCGCACGAGGTCTGCCTAGTTCCCGAACGGCGTCGGGAACTGACGACCGAAGGAGGGCTCGACGTCGCGGGCCAAACGCGCAAGCTTGGCCGGACCATTGAGCGCCTCAATGCCGCCGGCATCTGCGTGAGCCTCTTCATCGCCGCCGATCCCCGCCAGATTCGCGCGGCGGTTGCGGTCGGCGCACCCTACATCGAGTTGCACACCGGCGCCTTCTGCGGCGCCCGCGGCGCCAAGGCCCGCCAGGAACTCCACCGCCTCATCGTCGGCGCGCGCCTCGCGCATGACCTCGGCTTGCGCGTCAACGCGGGACACGGCATCAACCTCGATAACGTCGGTTCAATCCTGCGCCTGCCGCACCTCGATACGCTGAACATCGGCCACAGCATCATCTGTCACGCCGTCTTCGTTGGGCTGCGTCCGGCCGTACGCGCCATGCTGGTCGCCCTGCGGCCTTACCGCGGAGGCATGCGGTGACGCCGACCGGCAACGTGGTCGGGACCGGCGTCGATCTGGTGGAGAACGAACGGTTGCGCCTGCTGCTGGAGAAATGGGGCTCCCGCTTCCGTGACCGCGTCTACCTGCCGGCCGAACAGGAGTACTGCGAGACCAAAGCCTCGCCCTGGCTCTATTACGCGGGCCGGTTTGCGGTGAAGGAAGCCGTTTCCAAGGCCTTTGGCACGGGCATCGGCCCCTCGATAAGCTGGCTTGATATTGAGGTCGTGCGCAATCCGGAGACCGGCGCCCCGTCCGTCCGGCTCGGCGCCAATGGCCGTGAACTGGCCAAGTCGCGCGGCGTGACCCGCGTCCTGATCAGCCTGTCTCACACCCACCACTTTGCCGTCGCCCACGCGCTGCTGATGGCTGACATCCCCTCCTGAGGAACCGCATCCATGAAAGCAATCACCACGGTCCAGATGCGCGAACTCGACAAGATCGCCTCCGCCGAGTTCGAGATTCCCGGCGTCGAACTCATGCGCCGAGCCGGCAGCGGCATTGCCTCGGTGGTGAGTTTCATCGCCGACCAGGGCCGCATGGGTGACGTGTTCGTGCAGTTGATCGCGGGGCGCGGCAATAACGGCGGCGACGCCTTTGCCGCCGCCTGGTATCTGCACGAGGACGACTTCGACGTCGAAGTTCTGCTCGCCGGCACCGCCTCCGAAGTGCGCGGCGATGCGCTGCGCCACCTCAGCAAGATGCGCCAGGCCGGAATCCCGCTGCACGAGCTGCCGACCATGGAAGACTGGGAAGACGCCGTGCACGGGGCCAACAGCGCGATGATCGTGGTGGATGGCGTCCTCGGCATCGGGGTCAACGGACCGGCCCGTGGCCCGGTCGCGGGCGCCATCCACTACATCAATGCCATTTCCGAGGACAATGTCGTCGTCTCGATCGATGTGCCGTCGGGCCTGAATGCGGACACGGGCGAAGCGCCCGGCGAAACCGTGGTGGCGGACGTGACCGCCACCATCGGGCTCCCCAAAGCCGGACTGCTGGTGCCCAAGGCGATCCGCTACGTAGGCAGCCTCGACGTGGTGAGCATCGGCATTCCCGTTGAACTGGCGAACCGCTACAAAGCCGATCGCGAACTGATCACCGGCTGGGATGTCCGCCGCCACCTGCCGCGCCGGACGAACGACGCGCACAAAGGACTGTTCGGCCACGTTCTGATCGTTGGTGGCGCCATGGGCTTTGCCGGCGCAGCCGCCATGGCGGCGCGCACGGCGTCACGCTCAGGCGTCGGCCTGACCACGGCCCTCGTGCCGCGCAGCATCTATCCTGTCGTCGCCGGCGCCTCCCTGGAAGTCATGACCCATCCCGGCGCCGAGACGGACGCCGGTTCGCTGAGCGCCGAGAGCTGGCCGATATGGGAAACGCGCATCAACACCTTCGACGCCGTCGTGGTTGGTCCGGGCATGACCCGCCACGCCGACACCGCCCTCTGGGTGCGCCACCTGCTGCGCACCTGCACAAAGCCGTTCCTGCTCGACGCCGACGCCCTGAACGTGTTCGAGGGTTGCGCCGACGAACTGGCCCGCGCGGCCGGCCCCGTGGTGATAACGCCGCATCCCGGCGAGCTGGCCCGGTTGCTGGGCTGCACGACGGCTGAGGTCCAAGCCGACCGCGAAGCTGCCGTGCGCCGCGCTGCACAGCTCACGAAGGCCGTGGTCGTGCTGAAAGGCGCCGGCACTCTCGTGGCGCAGGAAGGCAAGCCGCTCCACGTCAACCTGACGGGTAACGCCGGCATGGCGACCGGTGGCATGGGGGACGTGCTGTCCGGCCTGATCGGCGGCCTGATGGCCCAGGGCCTGCCGCCCTTCGAGGCCGCGTGCACGGCCGTCTTCCTGCACGGCCGCGCTGGCGACAATGCGGCCTGGCGTCGCTCGCAAGCCAGCCTGTGTGCCACAGACGTAATCGAAGAATTGCCGTCTGTCTTCCGAGAACTGGTTTCGCGCTGAGACGGTGGACTGCGACGCCTGGCGCCGTGTCTGTCACGTTCCCGGCGAGTGCTTGCCTGGAAGAGTGATGTTTCTTGGCTCCTTGGCGGCGCAGATCAAAGCACAACTTCAGGATCGCTCCTCTCGCTTGCACAAAGGCGGGGGTCTGGCTACAGGCTCTTCCTCAGGTCCTCAACCTTCTGGTCATACTCCTTGTGGGAGCCAATCCAGAACCACACAATCGTGTCATCGCGTTTGACGCCGATTGCCCGCCAGTGCAGGCCAATACGAACCGAGTAGATTGGCAAGGTCGAGTTGATTACCTTGAATTGCAGCGACGGGTGCCAGGGATCCTCTTTCCAGCGCGCGTACACTCGCTTGGCGTATCTTCGCACCTCTGGCGAGAGACCAGTCAACCGGTGGCGGAATTCGCGGGTGGTTTCAGAAGTCACGCTTCAGATCCAGCGGCTTCGTCTTGCCGGCGTCGTATTCGGCCAGGGCCTCTTTGGCCATTCGGACCAGTTCGTTCTGCGACGATGCGAAAGCACCGTCCCATTCGGCCTCTGATTCCATCTCGGCCATGAGAAATCTACCAAACGCATCCTGCCTCGCTTCCGGCAGAGCGGACGCCTTGGCAAACGCTTGTTCAAGTAACTTCGTCATAATTGAATACTAGGTCTTAACCGCGATCAACGGAAGAACAAAGTGCTACGGGTGGGCGGGCGCATGTCTGATCTTTGGCGTCCCCCAGCAGGCAGAACCGCCAAGAATCGGAGATGCGCCCCCACCCGCCAAAAGGCGACTGGCACCGTCAACCGGTTTTCGATTCATCCCCGCCCCGTGGTTGACCCCCGGCCCGAAAACCCCTACCCTTGTCCGCCGAAAGACATTTACGACCTATGACTACCCAACTTGAATCCGCAAAGAACCGGGAGCTGACTCCCGTCATGAAGATGGTCGCCCAAGCCGAAGGCGTGGCACCGGAAACGGTACTCGCCACGGTGGCTTCCGGCCGGGCCGTCATTCCCTACAATCCCGCTCATGCCCCCCGCCAGCCGATGATCGTTGGCCGCCCGTTCCGGACCAAGGTTAACGCCAACCTCGGCCGGTCGACCGAACGCTCGGCCGAACCGGAGGAGCTGCGCAAACTGGACGTGGCGCTCAAAGCCGGCGCGGACTTTGTCATGGATCTGAGCGTCGGTGCAGACCTGACAGCCATCCGCCAGGGCATGCTTGACCACAGCCCCGTTCCGCTCGGCACGGTCCCGATCTACGAGGCCGTGTCGCGACTGGGCGGCGAAAGCCTGAAGCTGACGGCCCGGGTGTTGCTCGACGTCATCGAGGACCAGGCCAAGCAGGGCGTGGACTTCATGACCCTGCACGCCGGACTGCTGCGCCGCCATGTGCCTCTGGCCCTGCAGCGCAAGATGGGCATCGTCAGCCGCGGCGGTGCGCTCATGGCCGAGTGGATGATGACGCACGAGCAGGAAAACCCGCTCTTCACCCATTGGCCGGAGATTCTAGAGATTTGCAAAGCCCATGACGTGACCTTATCGCTCGGCGACGGGTTGCGCCCCGGCTGTCTGGCCGATGCCAGCGATGCGGCCCAGTACGGCGAACTGGACGTGCTGGGCGAACTCGTTCACTGGTCGCGCCGCGAAGGCGTCCAAGTCATGGTCGAAGGGCCCGGTCACGTGCCGTTCAACCAGATCCAGGAAAACATGGAACGGCAGCAACGCGTGTGCGACCACGCCCCCTTCTATGTACTCGGGCCGGTCGTGACGGATATCGCGCCGGGCTACGACCACATCACGTCGGCCATCGGCGCCACCGCGGCCGCCGTGTATGGGGCTTCGCTGCTCTGCTACGTGACCCCTGCTGAGCACCTGGGCCTGCCGACCGAGGAAGAGGTCCATCAGGGCGTGATCGCCTATCGCATCGCCGCTCATGCCGGCGACGTGGCGCGCGGCCTGCCCGGCGCCAGGGCCGCCGACGATGCCATGGCGGACGCCCGCATGGCCTTTAACTGGGAACGCCAGTTTGCCCTGTCAATCGACCCCGCCCGGGCCCGCGCCCGCTACGAGCAAACGCGAGCCTGCGACGGCCTTGAACCCGACCATTGTTCCATGTGCGGGCGCGATTTCTGCGCGATCCGGACAAGCAAGCGACTCCATGACAAAGCCCATTGACCAGGTGCTCGAGATCATGCGGCGGCTCCGCGATCCCCAGGGCGGCTGCCCGTGGGACCGCGAGCAATCGCTCGCCACGCTGAAACCCTTTGTCATCGAAGAGTGCTACGAACTCATCGATGCCATTGATTCCGGCGATGCCGAAAAGCACAAAGAAGAACTAGGCGACCTCCTGCTGCAGATCGTCTTCCAAGTGCAACTCCGGCAGGAGGCTGGCCAGTTCGGGTTCGACGACATCTGCCTGACCTTGGCTGAGAAGCTCATCCGCCGCCATCCCCACGTCTTCGCCGATGTCAAGGTGACGGGCTCCAAAGACGTGCTGACCAAATGGGAAGCCATCAAAGCCAAGGAAAAGAAGACCGGCCGCCGTTCGGTGGTGGAAGGCGTTCCGCGCCATTTGCCGGCGCTGATGAAAGCGCACCAGGTGCAAAGTCGTGCCGCCCGCGTGGGGTTCGACTGGACCGCCCTGCACGATGTTGTTGCCAAGGTTGACGAGGAAGTGGCCGAGGTCAAGGAGGCCATGCTGCGTGGCGATCGCGACGATGTGGCTGAGGAAATCGGAGACCTCCTTTTCGCGGTGGTGAATCTCAGCCGGTTCCAGAAATTCCAGGCCGAGGAATTGCTCGCCGGTACGGTCGACAAGTTCGCACGCCGGTTCCAGACCATCGAGCAGCGCGTTCATGCGCAGGGCAAGACGATGACCGACTGCAGTCTCGCCGAACTCGACGCTCACTGGAACGAAGTGAAGCGCGAGGAGAAGGCGGGCAAGCGGAAGAAGAAGTGAACGGTGAACAGTAAACAGTGAGCGGTAAGCCCGCAAATCGGGCAACTGCGTCCTCACGGGCGCGGCAGCAGTAGTGGGATGGGCGCTTCAAGCAGGTCGGAATTTTTCACTGTTAACTGTTTACCGTTCACTGTTAACTGTGCCCCTGTCATAGACCCGCGTGGTTACAGGAAAAGCGACTCATGGCTCTGAAATACAAAGACTACTACGAAGTTCTTGAAGTGCCGCGCACGGCATCGGCGGACGAGATCAAGAAGGCATACCGCCGCCTGGCCCGCAAGTACCACCCGGACGTCAGCAAGTCCGCCGGCACCGAGAACCGCTTCAAGGAAGTCTCCGAGGCGTACGAAGTGCTCGGGGACGCGGAGAAGCGCAAGCGCTACGACGAACTCGGGCCCAACTGGCAGGCCGGCCAGGATTTCCAACCGCCGCCCGGCTGGGGTGGTGGTGGCAGCGGCACGCGCTACGACTTTCGCGGGGCGCCCCGCGGCGGGTTCGACCCGCGGCAGGGAGCCGACTTCAGCGACTTCTTCGAGTCGATCTTCGGCGAACGGTTCCGCAACGCGGGCCAGAGCGGCGGCCCCTGGGCCGATGAAGCCGGCTGGTCCGACAAAGGCCAGGATCAGGAAGCGTCCATTACGATCTCGCTCGACGACGCCTACCGGGGCGCGAAGAAGAGCATCTCCCTGCAGTTCGCGGAGCCCGACGCCCGCGGCCGAGTCCAGCGTCGCACGCGCACCTACGAGGTGCGCATCCCCGCGGGAACCACGCACGGAGCCCGCATCCGGTTGGCCGGACAGGGCGGCGGCACCGGAAACGGCGGACAGCCCGGCGACCTCTTCCTGAACGTCAATCTGGCGCCTGATCCCCGCTTCAAGGTCGACGGCCACGATCTGGAGACCGAAGTACCGGTGACGCCGTGGGAAGCGGCGCTTGGCGCCCGTATCACCGTGCCCACGCCCGACGGGCAGGCCGCCGTTCAGATTCCCGCCGGCAGCGAAACGGGGCATCGCCTCCGTCTGCGCGGCAAGGGACTGCCTCATCGCACGACGCCGGGTGATCTCTTCGCCGTGCTCCGGATCGTCGTACCCAAGCGCCTCAGCGCCCGCGAGAAGGAGCTGTTCGAGGAACTGGGCCGCGTGTCGGCGTTCCGTCCGCGGGAGTAGCGGCCACCGCTGCGGCAACGATCGTGCAGTTGCACTTCAAGCGCCCATTCCGGAATGTGGGGCGGATGTCCTCATCCGCCTGAACTGGCGCGACCCTGTCAGGAGGTCGATGAGGACATCGACCCCACATAGTTTCGCACGGCAGTTTCCCCCGACGAAGGACATGCGCCCCCAGGACGCCTCATATTTCGCGTCCGACCGCGGCGGCCACGGCTTTCGCTTTCTTCATCACGCCGGCAAAGGCGGCGGGAGTCAGCGATTGCGCGCCATCGGACCACGCCTCGTGGGGATTGGGATGCACCTCGATCATAATGCCGTCCGCGCCTGCCGCGACGGCAGCCAGCGTCATATCTTCCACATACGCGGCGAGCCCGGTGGCATGGCTGGGATCGACCACGACGGGCAGGTGGGTCTCGCGCCGGAGCACTGAGATCGCGCTCAGGTCGAGCGTGTTGCGCGTGGCTGTCTCGAACGTGCGGATACCGCGCTCGCACAGGATGACCTGCATATTGCCCTGGGCCATGATGTACTCGGCCGACATGAGCCATTCGCGGACCGTATTCGCGAGTCCGCGCTTGAGCAGAATCGGCTTGCGGAGCTGCCCCACGGCCTTGAGCAGATCGAAATTCTGCATATTGCGCGCACCGATCTGCAACACGTCGGCATAGCGGGCTACAAGATCGAGGACGCTCTCCTTCATGACCTCAGTCACCACCGGCAATCCCGTGCATTCGCGGGCAGCGGCCAGCATCTTGAGCCCCTCCTCCTCCAACCCCTGAAACGCATAGGGCGATGTGCGGGGTTTGTAGGCGCCGCCCCGCAGCAGCGTGGCACCCGCGGCTTTCACCGCCTCGGCGGTACGGCAGATCTGCTCGTGGCTCTCAACCGAACAGGGACCGGCGATCACCGGGATGCGCTTGCCGCCGAACACTGCATCGGGACTGACCGTCACAAGGGACTTCTCCTTCTTCAGTTCCAGTCCCGCCAACTTGTACGGCTTTAGGATGGGGATGACGCGCTCCACGCCGGGGGAAGTCTCCAACTCCTGAAGACGCGCCTTATCCCGTTCGTCGCCGATGGCGCCGATCACCGTGCGCTCTACGCCCACGATCGGATGCGGGGTGTACCCCATCCGCTTGATCTCATCCTGAACGTCTTCGATTTCGCGCCGCGAAGCGCCTTCCCGCATCACAATAATCATCGCTCACCTTTTCATGAATCGCGCCGCATGGCGTTGCGTGATTCCTAACACATCACGGGGTTCACCGTCCAGACCGGCGTGACGCGCTTGTCATCCGGGGCCAGTTTTGCTTTGATCCGCTTAACCCGCGGCGCACAGGAGATTGTCCATGTTATCGCTCAACTCATTACTGGCACAGGCCAAGGAACATGATGCCTCCGACGTCCACCTCAAAGTGGACCAACGGCCTTGCGTCCGCATCCACAGTGAACTGAGGGAAACGGATCTGCCCCCACTGACGAATGACGACCTGAATGACGTGCTCACGAGGATCCTGCCGGCGCACCTGGCGACCGCTTTCGACCAGCAGCACGAAGCCGACTTCGCGATCTTCGTTCCCAATGTCGGGCGCTTCCGCGTCAATGCCTTCGTTACGCAAGGGGTGCCGGCCTTTGCCTTCCGCTACGTCAAAACCAAGGTGCCGACGCTCGAAGAGTTGAACCTTCCGCCCGTGCTGACCAAGATCGCCAAGGCACCCCGCGGCATCATTATTGTCAGTGGTGCCACTGGCTCGGGAAAGTCCACCACGCTGGCGGCGCTGCTGAACCAACTGAATGAGACTGAAAAACTGCGCATCATCACGATCGAGGACCCGATCGAATACATGTTCGTGGATAAGCAATCGCTGATTTCCCAACGCGAGGTGGGGCTCGACACGCTCAGCTACCAGGACGCGCTGAAGCACGTCCTTCGTCAGGACCCGGACGTGATCGTGATCGGCGAAATGCGCGATCAGGTCGGTTTCAGGACCGCCCTGGCCGCTGCCGAGACCGGCCATCTCGTACTCACCACGCTCCATTCCGGCACCGCCGCCATGGCCGTCCACCGCCTGCTGGAATTCTTCCCTTCAGAAGAGTGGGAGCAGATCCGCCTCAACCTGGCCGGCAATCTGCACGCGGTTCTGTGCCAGCGCCTGGTGCGTGCCACGCAGGCGGGCGTCGTCCCGGCGGTCGAGATCATGGTCAATACGCCGACTGTGCGCAAACTGCTCGAAACCGACCGGCTGGAAGTGCTGCCCGCCGCCATCGAAACCGGCACGGACGACGGCATGCAGACGTTCAATCAGGCCCTCTATCACCTGATCAAGAGCGGGATGATCACCCAGGAGGAAGGCATGCTGTACGCCTCCAACCCCGGCGCGCTACGCATGAACCTGCAGGGGATCTTCCTCGACGAGGCCCGCCGCATCCTTTCCACCTGAACCGGAACCCCATGAGCGCCGATCCCCGCCTGTCCATGCCGCCCATCGCCGAGCTCGTGCTGATCGCCGGCAAGGGCGACTACCCCCTGCTCCTCGCCCGCTCAGCCCGCGCGCAGGGCGTCCGCCGCATTGTCGCCATCGCGTTCCGGCACGAGACAAGCCGCGAGATCGAACGC
>Ga0118677_10011640_pt1 | contig 13112 bp, 11 predicted proteins | sample AliMusrvi5mmetaG_FD_86154 | JGI IMG/M metagenome (GOLD analysis project Ga0118677, IMG submission 86154)
TGTTAATACTTTCTTCATGAAAAAGATGCTGACATTTTGTCTTTAAAATAACACATGAATCTTCGTACTCCTCAAAACAAATCGGGCAACTTTTATCCTCTTTATTTTTCAGGTTTTTATAGAGACTTACTTCTGCGTGATTTGGTTTAAACCCGTACGAACTATTTGAAATATAATAATTGTATTTAGATAATTGTATTTGAATAATGGTTTTGTTCTAAATGATATCTAATCGGAAGCTCCTGAATTACAAACTATAGCGGTTGATATTATTCGCTATTTTGTTGGAGTAGTAAGATATTTCCCTGATATAAATCGAATAGGATACCAGGCAGCCAGAAAGCCAATACCAGTAACAAGCATGAAAATTGCAATCAGGTCACTAATTCGAACCTCAACCGGATAGACTGAGAATATGAACGATCCATCATTCCCTGGAATTTTAAGGATTCCATATTTGACCTGGACCCAGCAGATCAGAACTCCCAGTAATACCCCAAATGCTGCTCCTATCAGTGAAATCATCCAGCCTTCGAACAGAAAGATTGTACGAATCAGTTTCTGGTTGGCACCCATACTCTGAAGTATAGCTATATCGGCCTTTTTGTCGATTATAAGCATCGAAAGTGACCCGAGAACATTGAAGGATGCAATGATTAAAACAAAGGCCAGAATGAGGAAAATGGCCCATTTTTCGGATTGCATTACCTTGTAAAAAAGCTCATGTTGCTGGAACTGGGTTTTAATTACAAAATTTCCGCCAATTGTCTTTGAAATATCCGATTGCACCAGATCAGCTGATACACCTTTTTTTAGCCCAATCTCAACGGCGCTAACCCTGTTATCCATTTGAAACAATTCCTGGGCATAACTGAATGGAACTAAAATATACTTGGAGTCTATATCCTGTTGACTCTGAAAAATTCCTGAAGCATAAATCATGCTGTGATTAAAGATGTTGGCAATATTTGGCCTTCCACTTGTTCCTTTTTTTAAGGTATAGATCTGAATCGGTTCGGTAAATGTCAATCCGACGGAAAGATAATATTTGACTCCTTGTCCGACCACAGCATATGGAACCTGATTTTCCTCCAGTAAAAATCGTCCGCTGGTAATGCTGCTTGAATCGAGTCCTGAAATTTCATTGTAATTGGACGGTACACCCTTCACAGTGGCAAAATATTGTCTTTTGCCATACATCAGGATGGCATCTTCTTCAATGACAGGCGTTAAGGATACTACTCCGTTTAAATGCTTAATTGCATCGAAATTGCCCTCCTTCATCTCAAAGGATTTGCCTTTGGCAGCCACTATTTTTATATCCGGATCAAAGCGTGAGTACAGAGATTTGATTGAAAAATCGAGGCCATTGAAAACGGATAGTATCACCACCAGGGCAAAGGTCCCAACAGTTACCCCGGATACTGAAATGCCGGATATAATGTTGATAACATTTACCGATTTCTTAGAGATCAGATATCGGCGTGCGATATAAAATGCAGTCTTCAATTTTTTTAGAAATTGATTATTTACAATTGGGAAAAAGGAAAGAGTAAAAAGGGAAAGTTGCACAATGCGTATTTCCTCTTTCTTAATTTCTTTTTTCTTTATTTCCAGGCTTTAACTATCAGACCTGTTCCGCTTTTATGAGTGATGCCAAGATCGAAAAAGTTCAATACAATAGCAAATGGAAATACGATGAGATAATAAAACGGAAGAATCACAAAGAATATTTTACTGACTCCCAATAGGATAATGGGGTATTTCATTGACAGTTTCCATGAGATCTTACCGGGAGTTCCATATGAATATCGGGCTTCTACCTTTGAAAATCCTACTGATTTTAACTTGGCTTCAATTTCGTTCATGTTGTATCCGTCACGCACGTGTTCATCGATGAATCCATGAACTCCTTCCTCGTGGTCCTCGTCATGTGAGTCCGATCCACCCTGATCAGATGGAGTTGAAATCAGTAACATGCCGCCTTTTTTCATTGATGCATAGAAGTTCCGGAAGACTAAAACATCTTCCTCAATGTGTTCCATCACATCAACAGATAGAACCAGGTCATATTTATTGTTCTCTTGAAACTGAGTCAGATCAGCCAGTTCAAACTTCACCTGTTTAGATAAACCGGCCTTTTGCATAAACTGATTGCAATCTTCAATCTGCTCAGGTTTTATATCCACTGCTTTTATTTCAGCCTTTGGAAACCAACGGGCCATACGGTAAGTGTATTGACCGAAACCTGAACCGGCGTCAAGAATGGTTTTTACTTCAGGAGAAGTATGAGTACGCTTGCGAAGTTCTTTGCGTATATGCCATGCCCGAAGCAAGAGTAAATCGAGCAGATGGTAAAATAGTCTGCGTAAAACAGGGTTCTGGTTAAACACTTTTCCCAGCGAACGTTTTATCGGATCGTATTGCATAATCAGTTTAAATTCAAATGTTTAATGTTTAAAGTTGGGTGCATTCTGTTCAGAGTAAATTGGTTCGCTTAAGGAACCTGAAACTTTAAACCTGAAACTACTCTTCTTTCAGTAACCGGTCAATATTGTCAATATAATCAAGGCTGTCATCGATATGAAAGTCGAGCTGGGGAACTATCCTTAGTTGTTTCCCGACTTTTAGACCAAGCAGGCCCCTGATCTTGGAGTGTAACTTTTTAATCTCCACAAGGATCTCAGTCCCTTTTTCAGAAGGAAAGATGCTGATATAAACTCTTGCTATCGAAAGATCAGGTGAAACCCTAACGTTGGTAACACTGATCAAAACTCCGGAGAAAAAATTCCTTCCTTCCTTTTGAAGTATTTCGGCCATATCCTTCTGTATCAGCCGTGATATTTTATTTTGACGAGTCGTATCCATGTGTAATGTTTTTGTAAATTAAGCCTTCAAAGGTAGTTAAAATTGTTTGAACAAAAGGAAGTGCATTCAGTTCAAGACTTGCATCATCTGCTTATGACATTCAAAGTCTGACTTCTCTGGTCAATAGTTGGGAATATTGAATCGCTAATATTCCGTAAGTTTGCAGTCCAATTGTAAACTATTTCTTGTGGGAGGACTTTTTGATTACAGTCTTTGGGGACTTTTTTTGGCCAGCTTTCTGGCCGCAACTGTTGTGCCGTTTAGTTCCGAAGTTATCCTTACTGTAATTATTGCAAGCGGCACCAATGTCGTTACTGCTGTGCTGGTTGCTTCTGCCGGCAACTGGCTTGGCGGCATGAGCAGTTATGCCATTGGTTATATGGGTAAATGGGAATGGATAGAAAAATACCTGAGGATCAAACGCGAAACCATCGAGAAATGGCATAATCGGTTGTACAAACGCGGAGCCATTTTTGCCTTTCTAACCTGGGTGCCTGGAGTGGGCGATATCTTTGCTGTTTCGCTTGGCTTGTTGCGGACAAACATTTGGATCACAGCATTAGCTATGCTGGCCGGTAAATTTTTACGCTATGTGGTTTGGGCCTGGTTGAGTGGCCTGGTATTCTAAGGAGACCGATGGAGACTATTCTCACATAAAAATTACTTCATTTTGATTACTTGAATAAAATCGGAAAAGAATAAAATATCTGACCTTCTGATTCGTCCATAAAGGAAGGAAGGAATTTGAACTTAGCTTCTGCCTTAAATTACAGTTATGCAACAGTTTATCATTTACCCTCCTAATTCTGCCATTTACCTATTAAATCTGCTTGATGATCGACCCCAATAATCATTTGTAACAGGCAAATCAGGAAATTTGGCACGAAAACTTAACAAACACTTTACACACAGGAAACGTTTCTCATGCAAAATGTTTCCTTTCTTTGCACTGAAATTAATATCAATAATCTAAAATGTACGACCAATTAAGTATTAGTGATCCGAAGCTTCAGGAAATTCTGGAAAAAACTGTTGAGCTATTCTATGAATTTGGCATCAGAAATTTAAGCATGGACGATATCAGCCGAAGTTTGGGAATCTCGAAAAAAACACTTTATCTGTATGTGAAAAGCAAGGAAGACCTGATTGATAAGCTTTTCTGCTACGATGAAATGAAATGGGACAATGAAATGGCAAAATTGAAAACCGATGATATTAATGCTATTGAAATTCTGCTACAGGTTAGTCTCAGGGTATTCGAAGAGATGGATCGGTTTAACCCGAAAATAAAATTTGAATTAAAAAAATACTACGAGCATAATTTTCAACAGTTCATGGTCAGAAAACAGAACCATATTTTCGGACAGATCAGCAAAAATATAGAAAGGGGTATTGCAGAAGGAATTTACCGCAAAGATATAAATGTTGATCTCGTTGCAGGTCTGTATGTCCGCAATTTGGTCATGATGCATAATAATGAATTCTGTATTGTAGAAAATATCACTTTCGATGCACTTTTTAAGGTGATGTTCGAAAACCATATCCGGGCAATTTCATCTCCTGAAGGCATTGCTTATTTTGAGAAGCGCAAATCAGAAATCGCTCATTTGAATAATAATATTAATAACCAATAACCATTTCTCAACATGTTCAGAAAACTCAGACAAATTCTACTGCTGGCTGTCATCTTCCTTTGCGGAACATTGATTACCGTGGGGCAGGAAACGGTAAAGCTTTCTTTGCAGGATGCACTGAAGCTGGCCCTGCAGAATAACACAAACATTCTCAATTCAGATCTCGATTTAAAGATGGCACAAAAAAAGATATGGGAAACTACCGCTTCCGGATTGCCACATGTCGATGCAAAGGTGGCATACACTTACTATCCGACGGTACCAACCCTGCCTGCTACATTCGTTAACCCCAATGCTGATCCCAGTGCAACGATTGCCCTGATGCCAAATCAAAATACGGTGGGCGACCTGACCGTTTCACAATTGATCTTTAGCGGCTCCTATATTGTAGGATTACAGGCAGTAAAGGTATATTACGGATTGACCAAACAGAACACGGAGAAAACAAAACTCGATGTGATTGAAACGGTAGTAAATACCTATCATATGCTTCAGATGGCAGAGGAAAGCCGTAAGATTCTGAATCAAAACCTCGAAAACATAAACAAAACCCTGTATGAGATCACCGAAATGAACAAACAGGGTTTCGTCGAAAAGACCGATGTCGATCAACTGGTAGTGACTGGGAATACAATCCGTAATGCTGTGAACCAGATTGACAGTAATCTGGATATGGGCTATCGCTTGTTAAAAATCCAGCTCGGATTGCAGGATTCGGCCAAGGTTGAATTGTCTGATGAGATGGAAACAGGCGATTCGCTTACCAAATCAAGCCTGCAACTCATAAGTGAACAATTTAATATTGATCAGAATGTCGACTTTCAACTGATTAAAACTGCGGAGGCAGCAGCCGGTTTGGATCTGAAACTGTCTAAATCAAATTCTCTTCCAACGATCAGCGGGTTTTACGATCATACTCAAAAACTAAAGGCTCCATTGCTTGACTTTCAGCCCAAAGACATGTTTGGTGTAAACCTTAGCATTCCTATTTTTAGCAGTGGACTGCGTTCTTCAGTTGTTGCACAAAAGCGCATGTCTTTGGAAAAAGCACAAAATACCACAAAATATGTTTCCAGCAGCCTCATCATGCAGGCCAGCCAATTCCAGAATGATGTAAAGCTCAAACTTGAAAAATATGAGAATCAGAAGAAGAGTAAAGAACTCTCGGACGATATCTACCAGAGAACCCTCGAAAAATATAAACAGGGAATCTCTTCTAGTATGGATCTGATGACTACCCAGAACCAATACCTGACCAACCTCATTAATTATTACCAGAGCATATACGATTTGCAGGATTCAAAATCGAAACTGGAAAAATTATATAACATCAATCAGAATATTGATACCAAATAGAAAATTAAAAAACGTAAAATATAACCAATGAAAAAGATTATTATTTATTCAGCACTGATCGCCTTTTTGGTTTCGTGTAGTGCAACTACCGATAAAAAGGCAGAGCTTTTGAAAATAAAAGCCCAACGTGACCAGTTAAATACCCAAATTGCAACCTTGGAAGCTGAGGTGAATCCTACAGGCGCGTCAAACGAAGATAAAGCTTTAACCGTCAAGGTGACTCCGGCCACCGAATGTGTATTTAATCATTACATTCAGGTTCAGGGTAGTGTCGACGGCGATCAGAATATCGCTGTGAGCCCGCAAATGGCTGGTATTGTTACCGCCGTTTATGTGAATGAAGGTTCTACTGTAAAAAAGGGCCAGGTGATGGTTGATCTGGATGCCCAGGTGTTGAAACAATCACTTGCCGAAGTAAACTCACAACTGGATTTGGCCAACACTATTTTCGCTAAACAAAGCGCACTTTGGGATAAGAAAATAGGTAGCGAAGTACAATATCTTCAGGCTAAAACCAGTAAGGAATCACTCGAAAACCGGGCAAGCACCATTCAGGAACAATTAAAACTGGCCAAAATTATATCGCCAATTAACGGTACTGTTGAAAGTGTTCCATTAAGGGTTGGTCAAATGGCTTCCCCGGGAGTTCCTACTTCAACCATCCGGGTGATTAATATGTCTGTGGCCAAGATTTCTGCAGATGTTTCGGAAGCCTATGCCACCCGCATTAAAGACGGAAATCCTGTCCTGGTTAGTTTTCCTGATCTTGGTAAAGAACTCGAAGCCAAACTCAATTTCACCAGCCGTTTTATCGACCCAACCAACCGTACCTTTAAAGTGGAATGTAAAATTTCTTCCAGTGAGTTTCAGTTAAGAGCCAACATGATCGCTTATATTAAGATTAAGGATTATACCAACGAGAAAGCATTCTGTATGCCGGTTAACTATGTTCAGAACAATCAGGATGGTAAATTTGTCTATGTTGCCAGTCAAAAGGGAAACGACTGGACTGCTGTAAAACGAATGATTAAAACCGGGATGGATTACAATGGAACAGTAGAAGTCCTTGAAGGGATCACTGCAGGCGAAAAGATCATTACCTCCGGTTATCAAAGCCTGAATGAAGGCGAAAAAGTAGTATTCTAATTCCCAAATCTGACCAATCATGGCTGAAAAAAATAAGTTTAAAGAATTCTTTGCAACGAGCTGGGCCATCGAAAACCGGACAAGTGTGTATGTGCTTGCAATCCTGATCTCGATGCTGGGGATTATGAATTATTACTTTATTCCAAAGGAACAGTTTCCCCAGGTAATCATTCCTTACATCGTTGTTAGTACCCCTTATCCTGGTACATCTCCTGAGGATATTGAAAATCTGGTAACCCGCCCGATCGAAAAACAATTGAAGTCGATCACTAACGTGAAGAAAATAACCAGTAACTCTGTTCCTGATTTCTCTTCCATCGTAGTTGAATTTGATCCTGATCTTTCGATCGAAACTGCCAAGCAACGTGTTCGCGATGCAGTCGATAAATCAAAAAGTGATCTGCCAAGCGATCTGCCCTCTGAACCTGCAATCATGGATGTTGATATCTCGGAAATGCCGGTCATGTATATCAACATTTCAGGAAATTACGACCTGGAGAAACTGAAGAAATATGCCAAAATAGCTCAGGATAAAATCGAAGGTCTCAAGGAGATTACCCGTGTGGATATCGTTGGAGCACTGAACCGTGAAATACAGATTAATGCCGACATCTTTAAGATGCAGGCAGCCAAAGTGACTTTCAGCGATATCGAACGTGCAGTGGCTGCAGAGAATGTTACCATCTCAGGAGGTATTCTAACGAGTAACGGCATACGTAATACTGTTCGTATCAAGGGACAATTCGTTGATGTTCCTACAATCAGCAACATCATTGTTCATTCTTCGGGCGGAGCCTTTATAAAGCTTAGCGACCTCGCTGATGTTAAAGACAATTTTGAGGAACAGGAAAGTTACGCCCGCCTCAACGGTAAAAATGTTATTACCCTGAATGTAGTCAAGAAAACCGGGGCCAACCTGCTTGATGCTTCAGACGAAATTAAAGATATTGTTGACAATCAACTGATCGGGCACATCTATCCGAAAGACATGACCGTCACCATTACGGGCGACCAAAGTACCCATACACGCAGCACGCTGGAAGAACTGAACAATACAATTATCATCGGGTTTATCCTGGTTACCATTGTGCTGATGTTCTTTATGGGGTTCACCAATGCCTTCTTTGTCGGCTTGTCGGTGCCGCTATCTATGTTTGTGGCTTATATGGTCCTCCCCGGACTGGGTTTCACCATGAATATGATCGTCATGTTCGCCTTCATCTTTGCCCTGGGAATAGTGGTCGATGATGCAATTGTGGTCATTGAAAACACGCACCGTCTTCACAAATTTAACCCCGACATCAATATTGCAGCCAAGAAAGCTGCCGGTGAAGTATTCATGCCTATTTTGTCAGGAACACTCACCACCCTGGCTCCTTTCTTTCCGCTGGCATTCTGGCCCGGTATTGTCGGACAGTTTATGCACTATTTGCCCGTAACACTGATCATTACCCTGTTTGCTTCCCTGTTCGTTGCCTATGTGTTCAATCCTGTGTTTGCCGTTTCGTTTATGAAACACGAATATGACAAGGATTTTCAGGAAGGCAGTGGCTGGAAACGCATCAGAACCATTATTCTGGTGATGCTCGCCTTCGCTGTAGCGTTCTATATCTCCAAATGGTATGGTATGGCTAACTTTCTTGTTATTGCTGTCCTGATGATGCTGCTCTTCCGTTTTGTCCTTAAGCGCATGATCAAATCATTTCAGGAAAAGATATGGCCATGGTTTATGCGGCAATATGAAAGCCAGTTGCGCTTTATACTGAAAGGTGTACGCCCATTGTATATATTGGGAGGAATGATAGCACTTTTCTTTGCTACCGTTGTGATTACAAGTATCGCAAAGCCAACCGTTTTGTTTTTCCCTTCAGGCGATCCAACCAACGTGTATGTGTACATTAAGATGCCGGGAGGTACCCATCAATTAGTAACCGACAGCATTACCCGGATTGCCGAATCAAGAGTCTATAAGGCCATCGGGAAAAACAATCCTGACGTGGAATCCGTGATCTCTAATGTGACTATTGGCGCCGAAGAACAAGGCCTCATTTCAGCAGGAAATTCATTTAATAAAGGGAAGGTCTCAGTCAACTTTGTTGAACCCAAAAACCGTACTACCGGTATTTCGACCACCAAATACCTCGAGATGATCCGAAAAGAAGTGGCCAACATTGCCGGTGCCGAAATTACTGTAGATAAGAACCGCAGTGGTCCTCCAACAGGAAAGCCGATCAATGTCGAGATCACCAGCGAGAACATGGAGAATCTGGTGAAAGATGCCTATGCCTTCCGCAGTCACCTGGATTCCATGCATATTGCAGGAGTGGAAGAGCTGAAAACCGATTTCGAGATGAACTCTCCTGAAATCATGATTCAGATCGATCGCGATCGCGCACAGCGTTTGGGCCTTTCAACTGCTCAAATCGGTCTGGAAATACGTACTGCCCTTTATGGAAAAGAAATCTCCAAGTTTAAACAGGACGAGGATGAATATCCGATCATGCTTCGCTACGAGAAAGTTACCCGTGACAATATCAACGCCCTGGTTAACCTTGAAATTACCTATCGTGACATGAACAGCGGTCAGTTGAGGAGCATCCCGTTATCAACGGTTGCACGCATCAACTATACCACCTCGTATGCAGGTATCAAACGTTTGAATCAGAAACGTGTTATTACGGTATATTCCAATGTAATTTCAGGCTTTTCGGCTAACGATATCGTCCCTGTGATCAAACGTGAAGCTGCAAAATACAAACTACACACAGGTACAGAAATTAAGCTCACCGGTGAACAGGAAGATCAGCAGGCAACTATTACGTTCCTCCTGAAAGCGATGATCATTGCCATTGGCGCCATCTTCTTTATCCTGATCACTCAGTTTAGCTCGGTCAGCAAATCGCTGATTATCCTGAGCGAGGTCATCTTCAGCATCATTGGCGTATTGCTTGGGGTCATCATATTCCATATGGACCTTGTAATCATGATGACTGGTCTGGGTGTTGTTGCTTTGGGAGGTATCGTAGTCCGAAACGGAATCCTGATCGTCGAGTTTATAGATGTGAAGAAGAAAGAGGGAATCCCAACCCGTCGTGCCATCATCGAAGGAGGCCGTACCCGTATCACTCCTGTTATCCTGACCGCTACAGCCACCATGCTTGGATTGGTACCGCTTGCAGTAGGGATGAACATCAACTTCACCACCCTGTTTACCGAACTGAACCCACACATCTGGTTTGGCGGTGATAACGTAGCCTTCTGGGGACCACTCTCCTGGAGTATCATCTTCGGTTTGAGTTTTGCAACCTTCTTAACCCTGATGTTTGTTCCGGCCCTATATGAGCTCGATTACACCATCCGCTTAAAAATGGCTAAACGCAAAAACCTTAGACGGATCAAGAAACTAAAAAGCAAATAATCCATAAACAGTTCTATAGAAAAGAGGCTGGCCCAATCGGGTTCAGCCTCTTTTGCGTTTAAGGTTTTTGTGAAATCACCAATACAGCAGCCTTTTCAATTCTCTGCTCTCTTTTTCATTCCACCTTCAACCCGATGAAATATTCTTCCTGATCTCCCACCTGAAGGCAATGAGCCTGTTTTGACTATTACCGGGAACATCCTCGGGCAGGGATGGGGCTATACCAGCCTGCCATAATTTGATTTGAATTTAACTTCTATCTATGTATAAAGCCGAAAAAGAACACAGATAGAACACAGATAGAACACAGATAATGGAAGGAGGGTATAGCCCGATCCCTGCCCGGGTCCTGATGAAAGACGCAATTGCTATGGATTTGGAGAAGTTTGAAAAAGCGGATGGTTTTTATAGACGGACAAGCAGCGGTTAGGAAATTAGCTCTAATCGGTCCTTATCGATGAAGCGGTATAATGACGGATCGTGATTAGTTGTCTTCTGGCTAAAGCTTATTAGCCTGTTCTAAAAATTATCCCGGAGGGATAACATGTTTATAGAAAATAGATCATTCCTGCAGATGTACGACCCTGTAAGGGTCGAATAACGTTATAATCATCATTTTCTATAAACAGTTGACCTCTCTGAGGTCAAGCCAATACATTATTGAGTTTTTCATCAAATCCTAATATATTTCTTGCCACCAAAACTCCAAGACACCAAGTTTCACCAAATGCACTGCCTGGATATCACGTCTTGGTGTAATTTGGTGTCCTGGTGTTTTGGTGGCAATTTTTATAGTATGCTTCCCGGAGTGGACGCAAGGGTTCATTTTTAAGAAAAAGATCAATAGGTTATCTTTCCAGCAGTGCTTCTGCAAAGATTAGGTCGGTTGGGGTGGTGATCTTGATGTTTTCGGGGTTGCCTTCAACCATTTGGATGGTATATCCTGCCTTTTCGGCCACTGAAGCATCATCGGTAAAGGAAGGATCGTAATCGCATTGGTAGGCTTTCAGTATTTGTTCGGTACGAAAGGTTTGTGGGGTCTGCACATTGAAATAAGCGCTTCGGTCGACAGAGATGCTGTGATGGCCTTCGGTTTTTCGCAGTGATTCGGTTACGGGAAGAACAGGAATTGCATTGCCGCTTATTTGGGCTGTTTCGTAGCATCTGAGGAGTGTTTCGGGACTAACCAGTGGTCTTACCCCGTCGTGGATGAAAACGATTCCTTCGCCCTCCATACACTTTAATCCGTTTTGTACGGAATGAAACCGTGTACTGCCTCCAACAGCAACTCGATGACGGATTGAAAAAGTATGTTTCAGACACAATCCGGCCCAGTATTCCCAGTGTTGTTCAGGAATCACCAGGATCAGTTCACAGGAAGGATCGAAATCACAGAACGACTGCATGGTGCGCATCAGGACAGGTTTGCCCGACAATTCAAGAAATTGCTTGGGAATATCGCTTCCCATTCGGTTTCCTGAACCTCCGGCTACTATTATTGCAAACTTTTTCATAATTTAGACGTTGATAGCAAATGTACAATTTCAATTTTAATCCCTATGCACGAAGTACTCAACTTTCTTTCGGAACTGAGAGAAAACAACAACAAGGAATGGTTTGATCAGAACCGCGACCGCTATGAAGCAAGCAAGAAAAAGGTCCTTTTACTGACCGAAAAGGTCATCCATGAGATCGCAACGTTTGATCCTGAGATAGGTGTACTTAATCCGAAGGACTGTGTGTTCCGAATTTTCAGGGATGTGCGGTTTGGTAAGGATAAGACCCCCTACAAGACCAATATGGGAAGTTATATTGCCAAAGGAGGCCGGAAAAGTGTCGGTGCGGGTTATTATATCCATATCGAACCTGGATCTTCCTTTGTGGGGGGCGGATCGTATGTCCCTCCTGCCGATGCTTTAAAAGCCATCCGAACAGAAATATTCGATCGTCCGGCAGAGTTCAAACAACTCATCACCAACAGCGCCTTCCTGAAGGTTTATCCCGAGATGTATGACGATAAGCTGAAGACTGCCCCTAAAGGGTTTCCGAAGGATTTCGCGGAGATTGATCTGCTGAAGTACAAATCCTATGCCTTTACTTCCAGAATAGATGATTCGACCGTCGCAAGTGATGCGTATCCTGTGAAAATTGTTGCTGCATTGAAGGTATTATACCCTGTAAATCAGTTTTTGAATGAAGCACTTGAAAAATGGCTATAATTTCCCGTGTCGAAAAACAGGTGTTTCATGAGTCTATACATACCGTTCGTGTAAAATATCGACACATTACGAAAATAGGAAAATAAAGTGGGTTACTACGTACTAAAATATTGGATTAATGGGTGATTAATTTAAGTGAACCAGACATCCACCAAATTCTGTAACAGCAAGAACAAAGCCCGTCTCCCATTGACGGGCTTTGTCTTTTAGTTTTCATGGTGTGAAAGCATGTACAATACTGGTGTTTTGCTGTTTCATCCGTACTCCACTCCTGTATGGGTGTTATTACGTAAAGTAATTCCATTTAAGGGGAAAAGGTAACCCTCTTATATAATGTTAAAAAACACAATAAATTATGTTGAACCTCAAATGTGCTGATAGAAAGGGTTACAGGATTTCCTGTTCATAAACATAAATCAAAAGTGTAGGTTATATTAGGAGATTGTTTTAACTTTCGTAATTATATTGTAC
>Ga0118677_10011641_pt1 | contig 13111 bp, 9 predicted proteins | sample AliMusrvi5mmetaG_FD_86154 | JGI IMG/M metagenome (GOLD analysis project Ga0118677, IMG submission 86154)
GGCCACGTCAGCCGTCCCTTCGGGACTCTTTCGGCAGGGCGTCGGTTTCCCAATGCTAAAGCATTGGGCTATTCTCAGGTGTCCCTCCGGGACAAGGCATTGCCGAATTTGCGAAAGGCCTTGGGGCCAGCCATCGCAGCTTCCATTACTATGAACAAGCATTACCTCTTCACGTTAGCCGTAGTCGCAGTATTCCTCGCCGCCCTTGGCGGATGCGTCCAGCCCATAGCATTACGGACCTCAGATCCGTTCCGCCTGGCAGAGCCAAAGGATTTCACCGCGCACCGGGCCTCGTCCAACAACCCGGACTGGAACTCGAACGATGATAGTAAGCGGCCCATCCCGGGCGAGACCACGGTACTGGCCGACCTGCAAGGCCCTGGCGTGGTCAACCATCTCTGGATGACCATCGCCGATAACGAGTACGGCTGGCCGCGGCTGCTGCGGCTGCGCGTTTATTACGACGGCAGTGAGACGCCCAGCGTTGACGCGCCCATCGGTGACTTCTTCGCTGTCGGCCACGGTTTCGAGGGAGAGGTGAAATCGCTCCAGGTCCGGAACAGCTCCGCCGGCCGCGCTCGCAACTGCTATTGGCCGATGCCGTTCCGTAAAGCCTGCAAGATCACGGTCACCAATGAAGGCCGCCGCCGCGTGACCATGCTCTATTTCCATGTCGATTGGGACAAGCTGCCCTCGCTGCCGGCGCACACACCTTACTTCCATGCTCGCTACCGGCAGTCACTACCCGCGCCGGCGGACGGCTCCAACTACGAGTTCTTGAATGTCCAGGGCAAGGGCCACTACGTAGGCACCGTCATGTCGGTGGTGCAGGCCGAAGCCGGCTGGTTTGGCGAGGGCGATGACTACTTTTGGATCGATGGCCACAGACCGTCCATCGAGGGAACCGGGACCGAAGATTACTTCAACGACGCCTGGGGCCTGCATGTCAACGTCGGGCCGTATTATGGCGTCACCGTCGCCGAGGGCACTGGTCTCGGGTCACGCATGACCGCTTATCGTTGGCACCTGGTGGACCCGATCCCCTTCACAAAATCGATCAAAGCCGAGATCGAGCACAAGGGGTGGACTTATAACGCAGACGGCGCAGTCAAGTCGGCGTTTGGGGAGCGCACGGACCTGATTTCGAGCGTCGCCTTTTGGTATCAGGAAGGGATCGCGAAAGACCAGCCGCCGGTGCCGTATGGCTCAGCCAGGTTACCGCAGGGCAACGCGCTTCAGATCGAAGTTGAGAAGTCCCTGGCGGAATGCAAAACCGAAGGCGGCAAGGCCTCCATCAGCCCGGACCTCTTCTGGTCCAAGGATGTAATCCTGTTTGAAGGCACCGGCAAGGGCTCGAAGATCGAGGTGCCATTCGACTCTCCGGAGGACGGAGACTATGAGCTTTACACCGAAGTGGCCCAGGCTTCCGACTACGGCATCTACACAGTACTTCTCGATGGAAAGCCACCCCAAGCACCGCAGCTAGAACATGAGCCTGGCGCTGATGTCCGCCCGCAAATCCAGTTCGACGGCTACGCGAGCGAAACCTATGTCGGACTGGCTCACCAGGTCGGATGGGTCCGCCTGAGCAAGGGCCGGCATGCCCTAACCTATGTCTGCTTGGGCAAGCGGGAAGCTTCTTCCGGTTACAACCTGGGAGTCGATAACATCGTGCTCGCCAGAACCGGGACGGATGCTTGGGCCTCAGCGGCGAAAGTCAAGGAGCCCCGCGTTCCGAAGGGAAGTGTCGTTGAGCTTGGCCAGGTACTGGCCTCCGACCCCGACCCAATCACCCGCGGTCTGGCCGCCATTGCGCTGCGCGATCAGGGCAAGGCATCCCTGCCCGCACTGCCTGCGCTCATCGCGGCTCTGAAAGACAGCGACGTGTGCGTCCGCATGATGTCGGCCAACGCCATTGCCACCATCGGCCCGGACGCCGCCTCAGCCGTCCCCGCCTTGATTGCGACTGGCTCCGACAAGAGCGAACAGGTCCATGTACTGCGTTCCATAGCCGCGGCTCTTGGCAGCATCGGGAAGCCCGCCGCCACTCCGGCGCTGCCGCTATTGCGGGAACTGACGAAACTCCCTCGAGTGCGCTGGGCCGCTGAGTCGGCGATTCTCAAGATCCAGAGCGCTCAGTGATTTCCTCCGGCTCCCCAGCCGGGCATGCCGTGAAGATTCACCGGCAAGATTATTCTCGAAGGCGACAAGGGCTTTGCTAGTCTTTGCCCCGTGACCACGAGAACACTCTTTTGTGCGATCCGGCTTCCGCTGGTTCTCGCTTCCCTCATCGCCGTTTCATGGGCCACGGCCGCTCCCCGAGTCTTGCCGGAAGGCAAACTCCCCAACGACGTCCGCCTGCAACCGCTGAAAGATCTGGATGGCTATTTTCCCTTCACGCCGCCAGCCTCGAAGGCCGAGTGGACGCAACGCGCGGAGCGGGTGCGGCGGCAAATACTGGTTTCACAAGGTCTGTGGCCGATGCCGGCCCGGACGCCGCTGAATGCGGTCATTCATGGGAAGGTAGATCGCGGGGATTATACGGTGGAGAAGGTGTTCTTCGAGAGCGCGCCGGGCTTCTTCGTGACGGGCAATCTCTATCGCCCAAAAGACGTTACAGGCAAAGCGCCCGGGGTCTTGTTTGCGCATGGGCATTGGACCGACGCGCGCCTCTCGGAGTCCAGCGAGGCTGAGCTGAGGCGCGAGATTGCTGACGGAGAGGAGCGCTTCGAGCAAGGCGGCCGGAGCCGGTTCCAATCCCTGTGCGTGCAACTGGCGCGCATGGGCTGTGTGGTCTGGCAGTGGGACATGCTTGGCAACTCGGATTCGCAGCAGCTTTCGATGCAGCTCGTGCACGGGTTCGCCAAGCAGCGTCCGGAGATGAACACCACCGAGAACTGGGGCCTCTTCAGCCCTCAGGCCGAGGCGCACTTGCAGAGCATCATGGGCTTGCAGACGTGGAACTCCATCCGGTCTCTCGATTTCCTCCTGAGCCTGCCGGAGGTCGATCCAGATCGGATTGCCATGACCGGCGCCAGCGGCGGCGGCACGCAGACCATGCTTCTCGCCGCGATTGACCCGCGCGTGACGTTGTCCTTCCCCGCGGTGATGGTAAGCACAGCCATGCAAGGCGGCTGCACTTGCGAAAACGCCTCCCTCTTGCGTGTCGATACCGGCAACGTCGAGTTCGCCGGTCTGTTCGCGCCCAAGCCCCAAGGCATGACCACCGCCAACGACTGGACCAAAGAAATGGCCACCAAAGGGTTCCCGGAATTGAAGCAGCTTTACGCCCTGCTCGGCGCACCGGACAACATCATGCTCAAGCGCGGCGAGCACTTTCCGCATAACTATAACGCAGTTTCGCGCTCGGGCTTTTACACCTGGCTCAATCGCCATTTCAAACTGGGCCAGAAAGAGCCAGTGATCGAGTGCGATTACCAGCCGCTCCCGCGCGCTGAACTCACGGTCTGGGATGAACAGCACCCGGCCCCGAAGGCGGCCGATCCGGATTTTGAACGCCAGTTGCTGCATAGGTTCCACGAGGATACACAGCGGCAGCTCGCCGCCGAGCAGGCCACGCCCGAGCGTTTCCGGAAAGCGTACGGCGGGGGCCTGGAAGTGGTGCTCGGTTTCCGGCAGGTCGAAGCGAAAGACCTCGAGTGGGAGGCGATCAAGAGGACGGATCGAGGCGCCTGGAACGAGGAGGCCGGCCTGCTTCGGAACAAAAGCCACCACGAGGAACTGCCGGCGGTGTTCTGCTCACCCAAGCAGGGCAATGGGCATACTGTGATCTGGCTCAGCGGCGAAGGCAAATCGGCCCTCTACGCGGCGGACGATTCCTTGCAGCCGGCGGTGGACGGATTGGTAAAGTCCGGGGCGACCGTCATTGGGCTGGACCTGCTGTATCAGGGTGAGTTTCTCGCGGACGGAAAACCGATGACACAAACGCCCCGGGTGAAGAACCCGCGCGAGGCAGGAGCTTATACTTTCGGCTACGACTACGCCGTGTTTGTCCAGCGCGTGCGGGACGTGTTGTCCGCTGTGAACTACGTGAAGAACCAGCCACACTCAGGAGCGCGGCTGAGCGTAGTGGGGCTTGACGGCGCCGGGGCCTGGGTAGCAGCGGCCCGCGCGCAATGTGGCGGGACTATCGACCAGGCGGTCATTGACACAGGTGGGTTCCGCTTCAGCGTTATACTTGATCTCTGGGATCCGAATTTCCTGCCCGGCGGGGCGAAGTATGGCGACCTGCCTGCGCTCCTCGCGTTGGGGGCACCCGGACGCCTGTTTATCGCGGGAGAGGCTGGTGAGGGGCTCACTTTGGCGCAGGCACAGTACCAAGCCATGAACGCAGAAAAGAACCTTACTCGATTCGCAGGCCAACCACAGGAAGCACGCTCGGCTGCTCTGGATTGGTTGCTGGCCGGAGCCGGGAAGTAACTGGGTGGACGTTCACGCTCAGCGCCTGCGAACGCGTGGTCTTTGACGGACTTTACATTTACACCAGCCTTAAGGAGGGGGTTTGGGCCGACGGCATCGACCTGTATGGCTGCAAGGAAGTCTCCATTGCGAACTGCGCCGTCGAGACCGGCGATGACTATGTCGCCATTTCTTCTGACCCCTTCACCCTTAATTTAACAAGGCCCTTACGGGCGGACGAGCTTCAGGCGCAGGTAAGCCGGGCTCGGACAATTCGTGAGCGTGTAGCAGTTCGTCAGGATCACTCCGGAAACAGATTGAAAAGCGGTCGGTGAGCAACTGGCCGACATCTCCACCACGTAACCATGCACACGGTTGGTGGTTCGCAAGGTGGCGTCGAAGACGTCCGAAGCCGGTCCGTCCCATGACAGGGTCAAATCACCCTGGTCCAGAGAGCAACGCCGGATTCTGGGTATTGGATGAAAGCCGATCACTCCACGCAGCGGCATGCCTCCCTCCCAACTCCCCACGTACCAGCGCTGCATTTTATTGTCTCCACTCGCCCAACTGGTCCGGTACCGCACGTACGGGATGGGGACGGGACTACCGATGTAGTAGCCGTAGGCGAGCATGGCGTGAATCTCCGGATTTACATTTTCGGCGGAACCGACGGTTTGAGATAGTTGGTTGAAGGACTGCAGGAACAGCAGCACCGGATAGCCGGCGTTAATCTCGGCTTGAAGATCGGCGAAGGTGAAGCCCTTGCCGGGTGGCTTGTTCGGGTTGAAATCGGTGAGCTGGGTGAAGACGTCGGCATCGTATCCTCGCCAGCGGGACCAAGCGCGGAGGCCGGTTTGCACATCCACGTCCGGCTCTGCCGCAGTCGGATCAGGCAGGTGATTGACCCGCTTGTCGCCGCTGGGATCCCAGGAGACAAAGCAGAACCCATCAATGTTTCCGCGGCATTCGTTACGCAGGTTCTGCCACTTGAACTGGTCCATCCCGATGAAGTCCCCGATGCAATCGGGTCCATGCTCCGTGCGTCCTGCAGAAGTGTAGGGGTCCGGACCCGTGTCTTCGAATGCGGTGTAATAATCGTCAAGGTGCCCTTGGCTCGCCCACATGGCGGCAATGGCTTCGTTGGCGCCAGTCGTATTGAGCGGAGCCACTCCGCCGTTGACTGTGCCCGTATAGAAATCAGGAAGCCCGTGCCGGTCCCAATAGCCCATGAGGTTGCCGGCAGCCGTCCCCATGCACTCATAAAACCAGCCATAATCTGGTACATCGAGGATATAGATGTTGGTGACGCTGGCTCGCGCGACGAGGGCTGGTCCAAGCAGAACCAACACTAGAGCCATAATCTCCAGGGAAAGTGCAGTCCTGCGGGTGTTCTTCACGACTTAGCGCAGCTTACTCGCCCAACCTGTAGCGTAAAGCCCTAAGTTGATTGCTAGCGTGAGGCCGTCCCGGGATGGTCCGTCGTCCAGACAGGGGGCTTGCATACAACTGCTGGCGATATAAGTTGCCTATATGTCGAAGCCTTACCCACTCGTGGTGCCAGAGGAGTTACAGCAGGAAATCCGCTCGGCCGCGCAGCGGACGGGTCTGTCTATGGCGGACATCATGCGGCGGAGCATGAAGGCCGGCCTGCCCAAGGTGGTAGAGCAGTTTGGACCGACCACGCTGAAGCCGTTGACCGCCGAAGAGGCCCGGCTCGCCTACCAGACGCCCAATCCTGAGTTTGACGAGCTTGAGCGCCACTGCGTCAGGCTGCCGAAGCGACGGCCCAGGGAATGAAAGCCTGGGAAATCTGGAGTTATCAACCTTCGGGCTGGCCCGAACCGCATCCGGCGGTGATCGTGTCCGGCCCCGCCCGCGTGGCCCTCAGGCCGGAGCTAAATATCATCATGTGCTCGACCAAGGAAGCCACCCGCCCTCCTTTGCCAAACGAGGTCATTCTGGACACAGCGGACGGTCTAAGCTGGCCAACCCTCTGCAAGTGCGACTTATTGCACTTGGTGGACAGGAGCGACCTCAAGAATCCGCGTGGCCGCGTCACGCCGGACCGCCGCCGGGCCATCATCCAGGCGGTGATCCGCTCCAACGACTGGATTGCCGCAAGGGGCTTACCCAACTGCAATCTCCCCGCAATCTGCTTCAGCGAAAGCGTTGACTCCGCGCTAGGCGGTTTGAATCGGCCGGCTATTCGACCTCCACCGTCAACGAGCGGCGTCGTCTGCCGGGCGGCCCCCGCGCCCGTTAACGCGCCCGCCATGAGTTTCGACCGGGTTGCCGGCGCCCCGGTGCGTGGCTGCCGGGCGTTGGACAACACGCGGGTGTTCCTCCGCGTCACCGGGGCCGCCAGCAAAGACATTCGCCTCGAAGCCAACGACCTTGCCCTGGCACAGATCCCGTGCGAGGCGGACAACAGCGTGGGCGCCGATATGGTCGCTGGGGTGGAGGTCAAGACAGGGACGCCGTGGATCCACCAGACCCTGCCAATCCCGCCCCCTTGCCCGCTTCTGCCGAGGTGTTAAGTTCTCCAACCAGATCATGACAGGAAACAGCCAGACGGTCGAGTGCGTGCCTCTGCGGCGGCGTTCCCGGCCAGTGTCCGTGTGACCTATCGGCCATGAGTGACCGGCTTGTACCTCCCGAAAGACCTCGCTCCTCGCGCCGGCGATATCGCGCTTTCGTCGAGGACTACAAGCGTGGGCGACTCGATGACTCCGCAGAAGGCGAGGAAGACCACCGGCGGCTTGATGAGCGGCGGACGCTGGCAGCGATCCGGCGCCCGCCGATGTCCGAAGCAAGCGTCGCGGCAAACGGCGCGAGTATTTGCGCGATTACGTGCGCTGGCTGCGGCCGCATCGTTACGCGGTGGGCGTACTCCTCGTGATTGCGTTGATCGGCGCGGGACTCGAAATGGTCGAGCCGCTGTTTATGCGGTTCATGGTGGATGGCGTGCTGCTCAACACGAAGTTGGACTCGGCGTCGCGCCTGGGCCGCCTCCACCTGACTGGGGCAGTGTTCCTCGGCGTGATCGTTCTCTCCAACTTGATTCGCGCGCTCCGCGACTACCGCCAGCGACTGATCAACACGCGCGTCATGCTGGCGCTCCGGCACTCGTTATTCGACCGGCTCTTGCACCTGCCCCTGCCGAAACTGTGGGAGATGAAAACGGGCGGCATCCTGTCGCGGCTCACAGGCGACGTGGACACGACCACTGGCTTGTTGCAGATGGCCATTGTTTCGCCCACCCTCTCTGTCATCCGCCTGCTCATTGCCGTCGTGGTGCTGCTGGCTCTCAACTGGCGGCTGGCTCTGACGGCCCTGGCGATAATCCCGGGCGTGGTGCTGATGAGCCTGGTTTTCGCACGCCGCGTCCGGCCCATTTATCGCGCGGTCCGCAAGGACGTGGAACACATTGACGGCCGCGTAGGCGAAACGTTCTCGGGGATTCGGGTCGTCAGGGCGTTCCGGCGTGAGTTGCGCGAGGTGCTCGATTACCTGCGCGGGCGGCACACCGTCCTGCGCAAGGAGTTGTTCGCGAATCGCCGCGAAATGGTCCTCTGGACCTCCTGGGGCGTGCTCCTGGGCATCGTCAACGTGGTGATCGTCTGGTATGGCGGATACCTGCATATCAGCGGCCGCGCTTCCATCGGCGACATCATGGCTTTCCAATGGTACACCTTCCTGCTGCTGAATCCGGTCTGGAACATTGTCAATTCCTTCTCTGATCTCCAGCGGTCCCTTGCCGCCATGGAGCGCGTTTTCGAAATCCTGGCCATGAGCAACGACAAGCCGGACAAGCTTGACGCCCGTGAGGCGCCCGGCGAAGTGCGCGAGCTCCGCTTTGAGAATGTTGAATTCGAGTATCGTCCGGGCAAGCCCGTCGTGCGTGACTTCAACGTCTCGGTCAGCAGCGGCTCGGTGGTCGCCCTGGTGGGGCGAAGCGGCGCCGGAAAAACCACTGTGACCGACCTCGTCGCGCGTTTTCACGACCCGACCAAGGGTCGCATTCTGCTCAACGGCACCGACATTCGGGATTTCCGCCTCACCACCTATCGCGACCTGCTCGCGATCGTCCAACAGGACGTCTTCCTCTTCGATGGCTCGGTCCGGGACAACATTGCTTACGGCCGCCACGATGCCACGGACGCGGAGGTCGAGGACACCGCCCGGCGCGCCAACGCCCACGAGTTCATCGTCAAACTCCCCAAACAGTACGAGACGTTCATTGGCGAGCGGGGCGTCAAGCTCTCGGGCGGACAGCAGCAGCGCCTGGCCATTGCCAGGGCGGTCCTGAAGTCACCTCAAATTCTCATCCTGGACGAAGCCACCAGCAACCTGGACACCGAGAGCGAGCAGCTCATTCAGGCGTCCATGGCCGCACTGCTCGCCGGGCGAACCACTTTCGTCATCGCCCATCGCCTCTCCACTGTGCGCCGGGCCGACTTGATCCTCCTGATGGAGGACGGGCGTGTGATCGAGCGCGGAGACCACGAGCAACTCATGCAAGCCCGCGGTGCGTACTACGACATGGTTATTCGCCAGATGGAATCTACTGGCAAGGGCTGCAGGGATGCTGGTTTCGCGTCGTTGGAGGAGACGCCCCAACCGGCCGAGCGTGTTTCCCCAACCTTGGCAAGCGGAGGTTTTTAGAGCTAGAATCCACCTATGACCTGCACGGCCAAAAGCGTATTCCCTCCTCGGCATCGGGCGCCCCGCGGTCTTGCCGGGGCGCTGTTCGCGGCCACAGCCCTGCTCGCTCCGTCTCTGCTCGCTGGCGCAGCGGTCTTCAATATCCGGGACTATGGCGCCAGCGGCCGGCGGACGGACGACGCGCGCGCATCTATTCAACATGCTATTGACGCCGCCGCCAAGGCCGGCGGCGGCACGGTCTATCTTCCACCAGGGCTTTACACCTCAGGCACGCTCCATCTGCGGAGCCACATTCATGTCGAGCTCGCTTCCGGCGCAACGCTCTTCGCCGCCACCGACCCCAAGGCTTTCGACTACGGAAACGGAACCGTCGCCTCAAAGGCGGCGCTCTTTTATGGCGAGGGCCTTGAGGACGTTTCGGTCGGCGGCCAGGGCGTTGTGGACGGCCAGGCGGAGTACGAATGGCGCCCCGACGACTTCGTGGAGAACTTCGATCACAAGACCCTTATGCAGAAACTGGGCAAATCCTTGATGCGTTCGGTGCCGCGCGGCTTTCCGAAACGCGAGGTCTATCCCCACCTGGTGTGGTTGGGCCGGTGCAGGGGCATTCACATGACGGGCCTGAAATTCTTCCACGCCCCCAATTGGACGATCACGCTCACCGCCTGCGAGCGCGCGGTCTTTGACGGACTTTACATTTACAGCAGCCTTAAAGAGGCTGTTTGGGCTGACGGCATCGACCTGGATGGCTGCAAGGAAGTCTCAATTGCGAACTGCGCCATCGAGACCGGCGACGACTGTGTCGCCATTTTTTCGGCCGACATCTGGGGCAAGGCGGTTCTGTGCGAGAATATCTCGATCACCAATTGCCGGTTCTCCTCGGCTTCCGCGGGGCTGAAGTTCACGGAGGGCAACCACGGCGGCGTCCGAAATGTCCGGGTGAGCAACACGCTCTTCAACCACGTCAACCGCGGAGTGGTCTTCTGGACCGCTCTGGGTGGGTCTCTCAGCGACGTAACGCTCGAGAACCTGACGATCAATTGCGACCGGTTCGATTGGTTCTGGGACGGGGACGGTCAGCCGTTTCATTTCCGCAACGCGCGCCTCAGCGAGCTGGACCCGAAACATGCCAAGCACGACGAAGCGGCGCCCGGCGCCATCCGTAACGTCACGATTCGTAACATCGTCGCTCGCGCCTATGGTTCGTCGCTCTTTTATGGCCACGCGGAAAACTGGCTCGAGGGCCTCCGTCTGGAAAACATCAAACTCGTCCTCTGCGCCGACCCAACCGCTCCCTTCGACCAGGCCCAGCACGCGCTGGATTTCCGCCGCGTACGGGACCTCAGGCTCAAGGACGTGGAGGTGCTCTGGGGCTGGCCAACGCTCGACTCCTGGAAAAGCGCGCTGAATTTCGAGGAGGTCAAAGCGCTCGAACTGAGCGGCGTCGTCTGCCGGGCGGCCCCTGCGCCCGTCAACGCGCCCGCCATGGGTTTCGACCGGGTTGCCGGCGCCCTGGTGCGTGGCTGCCGGGCATTGGACAACACGCGGGTGTTCCTCCGGGTCACCGGGGCCGCCGGCAAAGACATTCGGCTCGAAGGCAACGACCTTGCCCGGGCACAGATCCCGTGCGAGGTGGACAAGAGCGTGGGCGCTGGTGTGGTCTCTGGGGTGGAGGTGAAAATGGGGACGCCGTGAATCCGCGCAAGTCGCGTATCAGTCACCCAGCTCCCCTGGTGGCAGAATCGGGAAAGATATAGTCAACCTCCGGAAAGGTCCTCAGCCTGCGGCGGTCGTTGGTAAGGTGCCTGTAATTCAATGCCGCCGCCTGAGCGCGAATCAGAAAGTCCGGGAGCACAGGCTTACGATCCTTGGCCGCCGGGTAGGTCCGCCCAAAGGCTCCACTAGAATCATGGCCGCGTCCTCCGGAGCAGCTCTTCGCCGGAAATGTTGCCGTCCCACGAGCCAGCACGCTCCCGAATGCGCCTTTGCATCTCGTTCAGCACGCCGGGCTTCTTCCGAGCCTCGATCGCATCCCCACGCCCCGACCAATGCAGGACCGTACCCGGCGCAATGCCTAGCGCCCGGCGGATTTCATTGGGAATGGTAGTTGTGCCCTCCTCAGTTACAATCGTATCAGCCATGTACGAACCCTGCTTTATAGATTCTTACAGCACAAGGTATGAAATCTCGAGGTGGGCCCCGCGAATGGTCCTGTGGAGTGTTTTCATCAGGGCCCCTCTATCCGAACGGGTGAGCGCACGCAAACTGAATGCACTTTTGCGCGACGCGCTGCGCGCGGGTGAATGAATAATCAATAAGCTGGCCCGGCCCCGTTACGTTACGAGGCGGGACGCCCTCGCTAACTCGCAGGCGAGACGCCCGCGCTACTTTGTCACAGGCCCGGCTGGACGGGCGGGTGTTCTGACGGGATAGCCAAGGGCAGAGTGGTCATCCGGCTGAAATCTTTCATGTTCACCGTAAATATCTTGTCTGCGCCGCATTGCTCCGCCGCTTTGCAGTGTATCCAGTCATGGATGTTTCTGCCGATAATGTCCCGCACTTTGGCTGAGGCTTCCACCGCGTCTATGGTCCGCGGGCCGGTCAGATCATAGAATCCGAGATTAGAAAACGTGTCCCGCGTGGCTCTTGCCGCTCCGGCCGGCGAGAGAGCTTTCTTGACCGTCTTGCCCGACTCAGTGACCGCCAGGCCGGGGCCGCTCAAGACGCAGAAGAATTCCGAAACAGTATGCGAGCGGGTCATGCCTTGCGGCTTTTGCTTCATCACATAAGCCCGGATCAGCCCTGAGGTGTTCCAATAGCTCTCCATTCCCGGGCTTCTGATAGTGCCGCAAGAATCGCTTCGTCAGAAACCTGAGACGCGCGCAAATCATCTTCAGAGACAATCCGCTTTTCGGCTAAAGGCCGGATTTCAGCGCACGGCTGGCCAAACTCGGTTAGAGTGACCTTTTCTTTGCCGCTTATGGCGGGGCGAACTACCTTGCGCGTGGCCCGGTGAAGCTCAGTCAAAGTCGCATTCATAGAGCAACCATGCACACTCTGCGCACAGATTCAAGCCCTTTCACACCCCTTTTCGCCCTCTTATTCGGTCAATTTCACTCTCTCGACCAACCGCTTGGCATACCAAAACCGCCTCCAAGCCACACTGAGTTTGGTTTTTGCGCGCTCCCCTGCAACTTGATCTGTTTCAGTGTCAAAAGTGAGGACTGACACCGGTTCGCTCGGGGCGCCCGTGCGGAGCGGCTCGGTCGAAACGCCGTCTGGTCATGTCGAGCCACTGTGCGGCGTCCACGCGCAGGGCGGGCAGGACGCGCTTGGCTTCGGCGAGGGGGAGTTTGTTGGCTTCAGCGAAGACGGTGGGGTTGTTTTGGTACTTAAAGGAGAAGATGTAGCCGTTGACCTTGAGGGATAGGGTCCGCAGTTTGTTATCAAGTACGTTGCGGGCGGTGTCCTTGTTCTGCTCCATGGACTTCCAAAATGCGGTGCCGAAGTTGAGGGCATCCGCCATGGTTAGCCGGTTTCCGTGCGTGCCCCCGCGATCGAAGTGGCCGTCCTCGTCTTGGAATCGCTCGCGGTAGTCGGGATTCTGGGCTTTGTCGCGGAGCTTGCCCTTCTCGTGGTCGAGTCTCTTGGTGATGTTTCTGTTCATTGTCCGGTTGCTGGTCATACAAGTGTCAGTTCACTATTGGCACAACGGCAACACTTCCTGAGCTTGAGGCTGCGTTTCTGGGGGTTCATTCAGCAAGTTGGAAACGTAGGTCCAAGTGCCCATCTGCAGGCGCTCGGCGATGCACTTCGATTTCATATATCCTCGCGCTGATCCCCACGGTTCATGACGTGATACATGGCCCCGGGATACTCATTGCGCAGCTTGCGCGACACGCGCAACCCTTACCAACCCGCCCCGGAGGTGTCAATAGTGGAATAGGGGTTCGGCAGTGGTCCGGCAGCCGCCCGAGGTGGATCGCGAAATGCCCTCTGTTTGCATGAGGCTTCTGCTGCGCTTCGC
>Ga0118677_10011645_pt1 | contig 13108 bp, 10 predicted proteins | sample AliMusrvi5mmetaG_FD_86154 | JGI IMG/M metagenome (GOLD analysis project Ga0118677, IMG submission 86154)
CAAACCCCGCCGCGATGCCCGCTCACTTGCATCCATCTTCGGCTCGAACCGCGCATCGCCATGCCTCTTCGCGCGCAACTCGTCAGGCCCCGCCCAGAAGCCCGTCGCCAGCCCGGCCAGGTAGGCCGCGCCCAAGGCGGTGGTCTCCGTCACCTGCGGCCGGACGACCGGAACCCCAAGCATATCCGCCTGGAACTGCATCAACAAATCGTTCACTGAAGCGCCGCCATCCACGCGCAGCGCTGCCAGGGGCGTGGTCTCGCTCTCCACTGCTTCCAGCACGTCGGCCACCTGGAAGGCGATGCTCTCCAGCGCAGCCCGGGCGATATGTCCTGCGCTGGTGTCGCGGCGCAGCCCAATCAGCAGGCCGCCCGCATGCGCATCCCAGTGCGGCGCGCCCAGCCCCACAAACGCCGGCACAAACACCACGCCGCCCGTATCCGGCACACCGGCCGCCAGAGCCTCAACCTCTGCCGAGGAACCAATGATTTTCAAATTATCCCGCAGCCACTGTACCACCGCCCCGCCGATAAAGATGCTGCCCTCAAACGCATACTCCAACCGGTGCTGCGTGCTCGCCGCCAGCGTAGTAATCAGCCGGTGCTTAGACCGTACAAATTTCGTTCCGATATTCTGCAGCAGAAAGCAACCCGTCCCGTAAGTGTTCTTGGCCTCGCCAGCGCCCCAGCACAGTTGCCCTAACAGCGCCGCCTGCTGGTCGCCGGCAATTCCTGCAATGGCCACCCCGCCTAGTCCCAGCGTGGTCGTCACCTCGCCCACACGCTCGCTTGACCACACAACTTCGGGCAGCATGCTTTCCGGAACGCCAAACAGGCGCAGCATCTCCGCATCCCACTCGCCCTTCACAATGTTGTAAAGCAGCGTCCTTGAGGCATTGGTCACGTCCGTCACATGCCGGTCGCCGCTCGTAAGGTGCCAGATCAGCCAGCTGTCCACCGTGCCAAAGGCCAACTCGCCGCATTCTGCCCGAGCCCGCGCGCCCGGCACATGGTCCAGTATCCAGCCCACCTTGGTCGCCGAAAAATACGGGTCCAGCACCAGCCCTGTGCGGTTCGAAACATCGTCCCCAACCCCGCTCTCTTCCAATTCCGCACACCGCGCAGCAGTGCGTCGGTCTTGCCACACAATTGCCGGGTGAATCGGTTTGCCCGTCGCGCGATCCCACACAATCACCGTTTCGCGCTGGTTGGTTATGCCAATCGCCGCCACGTCCCTGGGCCGAGCGCCCGCCCGCCCCAGCACTTCCACCGCACAGGCAAGTTGGCTGGTCAGTATCTCGGTAGGGTCGTGCTCCACCCATCCCGCCTGCGGATAGAACTGCTCAAACTCATGCTGCGCCACGGCGGCAATCTTTCCCGCCTCGTCAAAAAGAATCGCGCGGGAACTCGTCGTCCCCTGGTCCAGTGCAAGGATGTAGGCCATCTGTCTCGGTCCGCCTTCGGGGACAAGTCAAACACGTGCGGGTATGTTGGAGCAAGAAGCTCGCGTTTCATATCCACCCGGCTTGATCGCCCTCTTTCGTGTGCACACTTATACAGCGTGTTTGCCACTGGTTGCGTTTGAATGGTTCCCGTAGGCAGCTTCGCAAATCGCAAGTTTGCCCGGGCCGCAATCCTTGGCATCGAAGTTACTGGTACTTCAAGTATCAGCCAGCCCGGCTCTTGAAGCCGGAAGCGAATATTGAAATTCGAACAAAAGGATCACCTATGAACAAGAAACTTGGGAAGTTAGGCTTTCTCGGCGCATGTTTCGCTTTTGCGCTCACTGCCGCAGTCTTGCCCCTCTGCCTCACAGCCCAGGACGGCGATGAGGGAAACGATCCCCCCACACGTGTTGCCCGGCTCGGCTATATCGAAGGCTCGGTTTCTTTCCAGCCCGCCGGCGTTGACGATTGGGTGCAGGCCGTGCCCAATCGCCCCATGACCACCGGCGACCAGCTGTGGACCGACCAGCAATCGCGCGCCGAGTTGCAGCTTGGGTCGGCTGTAATTCGCTTGAGCGAAAATACCGGCTTCTCGTTCCTCTCGCTCGACGACCACACTGTTCAGATGCAGCTTTCGTCCGGCTCCATCAACGTGCGCGTGCGCCGCCTCGACCAGGACGACTATTTCGAAGTGGACACGCCGAATCTTGCCTTCACCGCATCCCAGCCCGGAAGCTACCGCATCGATGCCAGCCCCGACGGCGGTTACACAGTCGTCAGCCTGCGCGATGGCGCGGGCCAGGCCACCGGCGGCGGCCAGACCTACACGCTCAACGGCGGGCAGCGCGGCACCTTCTATGGCACCGATTCGCTCAACGCCAACGTTGAAGATATCTATGGCCGCGACCCATTCGATAACTGGGCAAACGACCGCGACCGCCGCTACGATCAGTCGGCCTCGGCGCGGTATCTCTCCCCTGACGTCGTGGGCTATGAAGATCTGGATGAAAACGGCGACTGGCGCGACGACGCGAACTATGGCCACATCTGGTTTCCGCACATCGAGGCCGGCTGGGCGCCCTACCACTCCGGCCATTGGGATTGGATCGAGCCCTGGGGGTACACCTGGGTCGATGACTCCCCCTGGGGATACGCACCCTTCCATTACGGACGCTGGGTGAGCGTTGGCGGGCGATGGGGTTGGGTTGCCGGGCCGGTGCAGGTGCGCGCAGTGTATGCGCCCGCCCTCGTGGTCTTCTTCGGCGGCGGAGGCGCTGGGTTCGGCGGCAAGGTTGCCTGGTTCCCGCTCGGGCCCCGCGAAGTCTACGTGCCTCCATACCAGGTCAGTCGCGGCTACATGAACCGCGTCAATGTCAGCAACACCACGGTCAACACCACCATCGTTACCAATGTCTACAACACCACCGTCATCAACAAGAGCACCACCATCGTCAATGTGAACTACGCGAACAGGAACGTGCGTGGTGCGGTAACAGCTGTTCCTCAAGGTGCCTTTGCCGGCGCGCAACCCGTGGGCCGCGCCGCTGTCGCGGTAAACGCCCCGCAAATTGCCTCAGCGCCCGCCAGCATGCGGGTCGCCGTTGCCCCCACCCATCAAAGCTTGCTCGGAGCCCATGCTTCCACGGCTGGCCACGTCGCCGCGCCCCCGGCCGCAGTCATGAGCCGGCAGGTGGTGGCCAAGCGCCCGCCTCCGCCGCCCCCCGCGAAGGCTTCGCGCGTCAACGGCAGGGCCACCGCGCCCGTTCCGCCTTCATAATTCATCATTCATAATTCACCCTTCCCACCACCATGTCCGGCCAAATCATCTGGAGACCCGGCGCCTTCCTGCAAAAGCAGTATACCGGCCCGTCCCTGAAACTGGCTGACCGCATTGTGGATTGCGATGTTTGGCGCGGCCCTATTGCTTTATGCGTGGCCAAGACCATGCTCAGGGGAGCCTTTGGCGTCGGCGACCGCGCCGGCTGGGTCTGCACCAGCTCGGAAGTGAACTGGGAAAAGCTCGGCATCGGGACTGTCAAAATCAACTGGGAAGTCGGCGGGCCTGACGCCGATGACCGGTATCTGCCCAACGACGATTGGCGGATGGAAGCGGTCGAGCTGTACCCGAAGGTAGAGCGGAATAAGCACATGTATGGGACTGCATATCCTGGGAATCCTAATGACAAGATCGCTCCGGATACCATCGGACTGGCTTATCGCGCGGTCCATGGATCTAGTTCGGCATCATGTAAAGATGCGTTGAGGGCTCTCATGGGTGCAGCCAAGCCCACCTCAGACTATGAACTGCCCAGCGGAACGACCTGGGCGGATCAGTCGGCATGGGGGTTGGTCCTGTACGGCTGGCTCATGGCGGGCCATGAAACGTATTATCTGGCCGGGCTCAAGTACATGTACATTCGCCACTATTTCACCCTGCCAGAACTCTCTTTGGGTGGAATCATTCAGGCGCCGACTTGGGGTCCGATGGACGGTAATACGGAGCTAAGCTGGCTGCGTTTAGCAGACGCGCCGGAGCCGATTGGCGTGAATAACTCGATAATCAGGGTGACCAGCACCTGGCTGGGTGGGCCGAGCGGCCATTGGGACCCGATTCTCTACGCGCCATCATACACGACATAATGGGACTCTACCAACCAAGGAAGCTTAAGAGTTTCGAGCCTGGCGCGCTGGATTATCTGCGGGTGAATCATGCGGGCGCGGAAGCTGGATTCGTGCGTAACGAGGCTGCGCAGCTCCGCTACGGCGCCGGCCGCCCCGGCTTCCTAGTGGAGGACTTGGGCATAGTCCTGATGGCCTTTGTCTCCTATCACCAGGATCAGGAGCATGGCGATTACCTGATGTGCCAGCTCCCTGGCACCACAGCGCCAGGGGATCGCGTCGAGGTAGCCGTCGAACCGCAGTTGCAATCCAGCCTGACCAGCCAAACCAATCCCGACGGCTTAACCTGGACATTCGACTATCCCGAGGATAGCGAATCCAAGCAGAAACGCACCTCGACCCATGACGATACTGTGCTCACCGAGTACATCACCCCCCCATTTGTGACCAGTCCAGTGCCGAGCTGGATACCAGTGATCTCGTGCCCGAACACCGGGGTGCAAGTGCAGGACCCCGAGACTGAGGAGTATTATCCAGTCAACCGGATCGCCCTGGGCGGAAGGCATTGGGCATCGGGATAGGTAGTATGCGCCCCTACGGTTTTGATCGCGGAGCGGACGGGCAATTCCTGCGCGCCCCGGATTATCAGCGCAACGCCGGGGCCATCGAAGGCCAGGTCATCGCCCAGCATCTGTATATCGGACACCCTCCCTTCACCGCCAGCCAGCGCCATTCCGCCAGCCAGACTTCGACCAAGCCCGCCGACGAAGCCGTTTGGATGAACTTGATTGCCAGCTGGCTCTATGGCGGCCAGGCAAACTCAAGCCCCGACCCGGACTATGACGACCTTTCCGGCCTGCGTCACCTGTCCGTAGAGTTCACCGCCAGCGTGGGCGATACCACCTGCTATCGCCGCAAACTCACCTGCGGCAAACACACCCAATTAACGGGCGTTTTCCACGGCTCAGGCGAGATCGTCGGCGATGATTTCTACAGCTTCAACACCGACCCGGCAATCAACAACTGGTATCGTTACCAGTACAGCCTGCTCAACGACGGAACCTATGACCCGCCTGGCAATCACGCCTACTACACTGGCGGGACCATGGAGAGTCCGATCCAGACCGTGAACAGAGCCCTGGGAGATTGGCCCGGCGAAGGCTGGGAAGAAACAGGCTGGGAAAGCAGCGCTGAAGTGACCGCTACCAGCGCGTCCTACGTGGAGACCCTGCACGCCCGTAATATCAGCGATCATAACCAGACCGGCAGCAAGACCATTCGATACGCTTTCAACCTCACTGACGGTTGGAGCTTTAGCCAGTTTCAGCAGCAACTGGACGACCTGCTGGCCAAGGTCAACCTGGATAACGCCGCGCAGACCTATTTCATCGAAGATGACCCCGATCGGCAACCTGGCCCGCTCAATCCGCTGGGCGAATCCATCACCGTCACCATGGAAGGCCCGCGGCTGCCGGACGGCTCCGCCATCCCGGTGCGAACCGTCTTCACCTCCAACGGCGTTTGGAACTGGTCCACCAACGGTCCCTGTGCCGTAGCGGAGAACTGGAATGACATCGTCAAAGCCGCCGGCGAGGCAGGCGTAGCCGACCCCAGCGGCGTCGTCCGTGGTGGCATTTGGGAGATGATCAAGAGCAACGTCCTGTTGCCATCAGGCGACTACCAGAAGGTGATCAAACACTATCGAGCCCCGGAACCCGACACCGCAAGCTGGACGCTTCCCAGCGGCAGCATACCCAGCAATCACGGCTGGGGCACCCACCTGAACGACGCCGCCGCCACCCTCCAGGGAACAGGCATCCTGAAAGCCTTTCCCAGAGGCGAATGGCTGACCCTGACCAAGCTCGCAGCGGACGACACCGCCTGACCTCTGCGGCATATCCGCGACCCATTTGCGGGCATTGTGTTACACCCATTCTAAGGACCGTTCTTACCCATTCTGACCGGGGCGATGCTTTACCTAACAACGCCTTTGAAAACGGGGGCCGCGCCCGCCCCGGGCGTGGCCAGCCGGCGCCCTCGCCGGGTGGTTGGGCCCCGCGCCGAGTCACTGAGCAGTGAGTTCGTTCGGGCAGCCGCGAAGGTGATTGGCGAGGGCGCCAATCACGACGCCCGGGGCGGGCGCGCTCCCCCGTTACAGCAAAGTTAGGGGTGAGCCGACAACATGCCGGCGCTCCGGACTACTGGCATTCCGTACTGGGTACGAAACATCCGGGTTTACCAATTACCCCCTTGTCTGGGCGTCTCGGCTGGAAAACCGGAAACCAAAGCAAGCATCATGGAAAAAGCACCTATGATTTGATAAATTACATAAGCTGCTTGATAGTGAGGGTGATCCACTCGGGACCGGGTCGTTTAGGCCGGTGCGAGTGGCGAATACCAAATGTCATGACTTTAGCAATTGCAGAAGCGCAGCCGGCAACCACACCGGCGGAGAAGGAAACCACGGTCGGGAATTACTTTGTCTCGAATTATCCGCCTTTCTCGTTTTGGAAGCCGGAGCGAGTGGGCGAGGTAGCGGCTGCGCTGGGCCGACCGCCGTTACCCGGCACGAAGCTGGGCCTCTACCTGCATATCCCATTCTGCCGAAAGCGCTGTCACTTCTGCTACTTCAAGGTCTATACAGACAAAGACTCCACCGCCATCCGGGGTTATCTGGACTTGGCGCTTCGCGAGTTGGAGCTTTACGGGAAGCAACCGTTCGTCGGCGGGCGCAAGCCGCAGTTCATCTATTTCGGCGGCGGGACGCCCTCTTACCTGTCCGAGTCACAACTCCAGCACCTGGCCGACCGGATGAAAGCGACCCTGAGCTGGGACGCGGCCGAGGAAGTAACGTTCGAATGCGAGCCCGGAACGCTGACAGACCACAAGTTGAAGATCATCCGCGACATTGGTGTTACGCGCCTGAGTCTCGGAGTAGAGAACTTCAGTGACCACGTCCTGGAGATCAACGGACGTGCCCACCGCTCCCGCGAGATCCGCCGCGCCTATCACTTCGCCCGAGAGCTGGATTTTCCGCAGATTAACATAGACCTCATCGCCGGCATGGTGGAGGAGACTGATGAGAACTGGCGCGATTGCGTGCGGCAGACCATCGAGCTCGCGGCCGACAGCGTGACCATCTACCAAATGGAGGTTCCCTACAACACCCACATCTACCAGGAGATGAAGGCGCAAGGGCGGCTGGTGGCGCCGGTCGCTGACTGGGAAACCAAGCGGGGCTGGGTGCGCTATGCCTTCGCCGAGTTGGAAAAGGCCGGCTACTCCGTCGCAAGCGGCTACGCGGCCGTGAGGAATCCCGAGCGAACGCGATTTGTATATCGGGATAGCCTGTGGCAAGGCGCGGACTTGATCGGCCTGGGCGTGGCGTCCTTCTCGCACGTGGGCGGCACGCACTTCCAGAACCAGCACGATTTCGAGCCCTACGTAGCCCGGCTGCGCGAGGGTCTGCTCCCAATTTACCGCGCCCTGACGCCGACAGTTGAAGAGCGGCTGATTCGGGAGCTGGTGTTACAATTCAAGCTGGGCCGCATTAGCCGCAGCTACTTTCAGCAAAAGTTCGGCGTGGACGTCTTGGCGAAGTTCGCCGAACCGGTGGCAAGGCTCAGGTCGCAGGGCTTGCTGGCCGTCGAAGGCGACTGCCTGGGCCTGAGTCGGGAGGGGCTGCTCGAGGTGGACAAACTCGTGCACGAGTTCTTCCTGCCGGAACATCGCACGGCGCGTTACGCGTGAATTCCAGCGTGCCTGACATGTTTACCAGCGCGGTAGGAGGGAAACGTCGCGCAAAGCCTCTGCCGCCCTGGGCGGCGCTGCTGCAACGCTTCTACGAACCGGCCGGACTAGCGGTGCCCGTGCTGGAGGAACTCAAAGGCACCGAGGTTCCACAGCCATACCGGACCCTGCTCGTGCATTCTTCGGACATGACGTCCACCTTGGCGAGCTTCTATGGCGAGCCGCCACGTCTGCGGGTACTGAGCCGTGAGCGCCGGAACAACTCCTACAAGCGAGAGGTTGTCCTCTGGGTCGCCGAGGGCGCACGACCCATCGAATACGGGATGATTCGCATCCACTTGGACCGGTTGCCTCCGGCGGCCTGTCAATTGGTCCTCCAGGAAGAGCGCCCATTGGGAGGTATTCTGAACGGAGAGGCGATTCCGTTCCTTAGTTGGCCCCAGGCTTTCTTCCGGCTCAAGGCGGATGTTCACACGGGCGCAGCCCTGGGCCTGCGCCGCCCCGGCTTCCTTTACGGTAGGCGCAATGTCCTGCTCGATGGCTCGCGGCGCTTGCTGGCGGAAGTCATCGAGGTGCTCGCTCCGGCGACCAAAGTGCAGGTGAGCGCCGATTGGAGAGGACCACAACTCCGCAGTGCTCCCCGCCACCCGGTCAAGACCACTGCGAATCACCGAAGCCTGAAACCAATATGGTGACCTGGCCCCAGAACCTTACCCTATTATGACCAATACTCGCACCTTCGACACACTAGTCATCGGCGCCGGACCAGCCGGCTCCGCCACCGCCGCCTTGCTGGCTGAGCAGGGATTCCGCGTGCTTGTCCTCGAGCGCGAGAAGTTCCCGCGCTACCACATCGGCGAATCGCTGCTGCCATTCACGAGTTATCCGCTCAAGCGACTCGGATTGCTGGACCGAATGCGCGGCTCGGACTTCGTGAAGAAGTACAGCGTCCAGTTCGTATCGTCTTCCGGTAAAGCCTCGCAGCCCTTTTATTTCTCGACGCGCTACGCCCCGGATGTGGCGCAGACCTGGCAAGTGCTCCGATCAGAGTTCGACCTGATCCTGATGGAAAATGCCCGGGCCAAAGGCGCCGAGATCCTCGAAGAAACAACCGTGCAAGAGCTGATCCAGGAGGAAGGCCGCACGGTCGGTGTCACGGCGCGCAGCAAGTCCGGCCAATACCTGGAGTTCCGCGCTCCCATGACGGTGGATTGTTCGGGGCGCGAGGCTGTAGCACCGACGCACCTCAACTGGCGGATTCGCGAGCCCAAGCTGAACAAAGTGGCCGTTTGGACCTACTACCGTGGCGCGTTGCGCGACGAGGGCATAGATGGCGGCGCAACGACCGTGGCCTACGTCCCGGAAAAGGGCTGGTTCTGGTACATCCCGCAACACCGCGACATGATCAGCGTAGGAGTGGTGGCTGAAGGCAAATACCTGACGCGGGGCGGCGTGCGCGAGCCCGAGGAGATCTTCAAGCGGGAAATCGAGCAAAACGCCTGGATCAAGGCACACCTCGCCTGTGGCACCCAGGTCGGAGAGTATCGCCTGACAAGCGAATACTCCTGGCGTTCCCGTTACTGCGCGGCTGATGGGCTGTTACTCGCTGGGGATGCCTTTGGGTTCCTCGATCCGGTGTTCTCTTCTGGCGTGATGCTGGCACTGAAGAGCGGCTGCTTGGCCGCGGATGCCATCTCCGAAGCCTTGGAGGCGCAGGACTTCTCCGCGGAACGCTTCGTCGAATACAGCCGGATCATGCGCGAGGGCCTCGAAAACATGCGCAAGCTGGTCTATGCTTTTTATGATCAGGGCTTCAGCTTTCGTACCCTCACGAATAAGTATCCCGACCTCGCGGGCGACATCACCGATTGCTTATCTGGAGACGTTAACAAGGACTTCTCGCGTCTCTACGCTGCTGTTGCCGAGACAGCCGAAGTGCCCAGGCCGCTCCCCTATGGCACCCCCTTCGCAAGCCAAACCGCCGAGATGCCGGCATGAGTTACGAATTCCAAATAACGCGCTGCGTCGAATTCTCCGAGACGGACCTGGCGGGGATCATGCACTTCTCGAACTTCTTCCGCTTCATGGAGTCGGCCGAGCATGCATTCTGGCGCTCCCTGGGCTTCTCCGTGGCAGGGTCCCGCAACGGAGTGGAACTGTGCCTGCCACGTGTCCACGCGGAATGCGACTATATGGCCCCGCTGCGGTTCGAGGACGAGGTGCTGGTCCGGCTGTTGGTTGAGCAAAAGGGCCGGCGCAGCCTGACCTACCAGTTCCGGTTCAGCCGTCTGAACGGCCCAAGCCCACAAGAAGTCGCGCGCGGGCGGTTGACAGTAGCGTGTGTCGAGCGCCAGGCCGACGGGGCCTTCAAGGCGGTGCCTTTGCCCGAGGCCATCGCTGACAAAATCCAACAGGCCCCAGCCCGGTTGCTGGTAAACGGACGCCCGCTGGGGAAAACACCAGTTGCGCTGGGTAGCAAGCGCCAGCGTCCCCTCCTGCAACCGTCGCGCCCCCTTCCCTCGCTCACCACGCAACTCTCAACCGCTGGCTAACCACCGTGCAATTTGGCTCACGCCTCACGCATCACGCATCACGTTTCACCCCTTATTATGAATGACACCATCGTATCCAATTCTTCGAACTCACCAGGCTCCACCTGGCTGCTTTTCTCGCTGCTGACGGTCGGCTGCTGGGGTCTCTACGGCGCTTTCTTGCACTCTGGCCAACAGGGGATGCACGACCCGGTAAACGGGCGTTACAAGGCGTTCCTGTGCGTCGGGCTGGCGTATTTCCTCACCGCCGTGCTGGCGCCACTGGCCATGCTGTGGTTTCGAGGCGCCACCTGGAGCTTCAGCCCGGGCGGCGTCGCGTGGTCGGTGCTGGCCGGCGTTGTGGGCGCAGTCGGGGCATTCGGCGTGCTGCTGGCGTTTGGCGCGAAAGGCACACCTGCCGTCGTCATGTCCATTGTTTTTGCGGGGGCCCCGGTCCTGAACGCGATTTATACCTTGGCCGTGCACCCTCCGGCAGGCGGCTGGCAAAAGCTGCCCTTGCCCTTTGTGCTAGGCATAGTGCTGGCGGCTATCGGCGGATGCCTGGTTTCGCTCTATAAGCCAGCACCGAGTGCGCCGGCTCCCAAATCGGCGATCACCGCACCCGCGGCACCGTTCGAAGGTGATGTCGCCCAACAGACGCTTCAGCCGGGCCTGTAACGCTTAGGGGTTAAGATGCCAGACGAGACACTCCAGGCTTCCACCGGGAGGGCGAGCGTCCTCGCGAGCCCTCACTTTGCGAATGCCTATGACAGTCAGGGCTCGCGGGGACGCTCGCCCTCCCAGAATCCGCTCGCCGACGGCTTTCCCACGCGTGAGGAGATCGACAGCCTGCAAATGCGCAAGCTGCGCTCGCTCTTGAAGGCGATCCTGCCTGCCAATCCATTCTACGCCCGGAAGCTCGCGGCTTGCGAAGCAGAGCACTCCCTTGCGAGCCTGTGGACGTTCACACGCATTATTCCAACTACAACGCGGCATGAGCTGGTCCGTGACCGCCTCGCCAACCCACCCTACGGAACGAACCTGACGTTCCCGCCCGAAGCCTACGTGCGTTGCCATCAAACCAGCGGGACGACAACCGTGCCGATGCGCTGGCTGGACACCGCCGAAAGCTGGAGCCACATCGTGGACAACTGGGTGCAGATCCTCCACGCCGCCGGAGTGACCCGGCGGGATCGTTTCTTCTTTGCCTTCTCCTTCGGACCGTTTCTTGGCTTTTGGTCGGCCCTCGAAGCCGTACAGCGCATGGGATGCTTCTCTTTCGCGGGCGGGTCAATGACCAGTCATGCGCGGGGACAGGCCATCCTGGACAACGGCATCACGGCGATCTGCTGCACCCCGACTTATGCGCAGCACCTGGGCGAGGTTGCCCGGGACAAGAAGATGGACATGACGCGCAGCCGGTTGCGGCTCGTCATCGTGGCGGGTGAGGGGGGCGGCAGCATCCCTGCCACCCGTGCGCGGATCGAACGTCTCTGGCCCGGCGCCGCGGTCTTCGACCACCACGGCATGACGGAGGTGGGCCCAGTCACCTACCAATGCCCGGCACGGCCCGGGGCGTTGCACGTCCTCGAATCGGCCTACCTGCCGGAGGTCATCGACCCTCATTCCGAGCGCCCGGTGGCCCCAGGCGAAACCGGCGAACTGGTCCTCACTACCCTTGACCGGATCGGCTCCCCACTGCTGCGGTATCGCACGGGGGACCTCGTGAAGCCGCGCCGACGTTCCGTCTGTGCCTGTGGCCGCCACGAACTGGCGCTTGACGGGGGCATCCTCGGACGCAATGACGACATGGTGGTGGTGCGCGGGGTGAACGTCTATCCCAGCCTGGTGGAAGAAATCGTGCGCGCCTATCCCGAGGTCGCCGAATACCGCGTCCAGCTCGATTGCCGCAGCGCCATGATCGAACTGTCGCTGGAAGTGGAACCCGCGGCGAATAGCCCTAGCCTGGATTCTCTGCCGCTTCGGTTGGAGCAGTCGCTTCAGGCTGCCCTGAACCTCCGTGTCCCTGTGATTCTCCTTTCGCCGGGTTCCCTGCCGCGGTTCGAAATGAAAGCCCAACGCTGGGTCCGGGTGACCGAGTGAAGTGGCAGGTTTGGAATTCCGTAGCGTTACTTCAGTTCCACCCTTGTACTACAATCGTCGAAAAAGCTCGCAGGACGCGAGGAAGCCATACGCCTGCTGCTCTTTCCCCTTCGGACTTCGGACTTCGGAGATCCTGGCCAGCCGGCCTGTGGTACGCTACCACTTCTAATGTTGCCTGATAGCTGCAGGATGATTGCATGATAGTTGCGAGATGGTTGCAAGATAGTTGCAATATACCAATGCGGGACACCCTCGCGGGCGTTCGGCCATCAAGTGGCCTCGCCTTTTCAGTCCCGGCGCGCGGACATTCTTGTCCAATGCCGCTAGGAATCCGCATGGTTTTTGGCGAGTTGTTTCCGCGCAGCAGCCCTGGAGCCTTCGAGTTTGGCGACATCTTTTTGGAAGGCGCGAATGGCGCGCGGTTCGGAGGGGCGCCGTTTGCGGCGTTTGGGCAAACGAGCCTTGGCGATCCGACCCAGTAGCCGCTTCCAGGACGCCAGGGTCGGGCGCCGCACTGCGGAGCGGAGGCACCAACCCAGCAGCAATTCGCGCGCTCGGCTAAAGGACAAGAGTCGCACGGGCACTTGAGCCAAGGCGGCCGCGGCGGCCATCGTCCAGCGGATGAGGTTGTAGGCGATCAGTCCGGCCAGCCATTCTTTGC
>Ga0118677_10011646_pt1 | contig 13108 bp, 8 predicted proteins | sample AliMusrvi5mmetaG_FD_86154 | JGI IMG/M metagenome (GOLD analysis project Ga0118677, IMG submission 86154)
TGCTGAGGCAGCGCACGGTGGAGTTGCTAACATTGGCCGAGAGCGAGCCGCGCGGATCGCTGTTTTTAAATAGATAGGCGACGGGATCGCTGATGAACATCTCATGCCAAATACCGATGCCCATCGGTGCCCCTTCCTCAGAATTCACCGCCTGGCTGCGCAGGTACTCCTGGTCGAGACGCATATCAAGAACATGGCATTTACCTAACCAATTGACGATGAACGCGGCGGGCCCAAGCGTGAAGGGCAGAATGTGCAGGCCCGGCTCGTCGATGGTGGCGAGTACTTTCCCGAACAAGACATAGACGTTGCACTGGCGCTCCTGGATGATGGCATAAAGCCCGAGTCCCCGGGCGATGCCAAAGAGAATCGGAAACCCGATGGCACACCCGACGAAGGTGCTAACTGCGGCGATGAGGAAGTGATTCATTTGTTGGATTCTACAAATACTTGTTGGGCTTTCTCGAAAAGGGCCAGGCGCACGTTGCGCACATAGGCGCGGAGTGCCTCGCTGCCGCGGCTTTTCAAATCCGTGAGCTGCGCCGCCAGACGGGTGAGCGGCTCGACTTCGGCCTGGGCTCGCAGCGTCTCAATCTCCACAGCGCGGCGCGATTGCACGATCTTCTGGTCGGCCGACGCCTGCGCCAGACTGATGTCCGAGGACACCTGGTTATAGGCAGTGTTGATCGCCGCGAGCGCCGACTCCACCTCCGGCGGCGGGTCGATGCCGGTGATGAGCGTCGCGTCCAGCACCATCCCGTAGCGTGCAGCTGATGACGCACACTCGGTATCCATGTGCTCGTTGAGGTCACGCAGGTTCTTACGCAAATCATTGATAGATATACCAATGACTGCTGCTGTGTCGGGCGCGGCTTCCGTGGCCGGCGCCTGGGGAGCCTCGAAGTTGGCGATGCGCTCGCGCAGCACCGAAACAAAGTAGCCCATGACGTGGGCGAAGGGGTTTTTGATGCCGAACAGAAATGCGTAGAGGTTGCGCTCGGCGACGCGGTAGCGGATCTGGCCGCTGAGGCCGGTGTTGAGTTGGTCTTTGGTGACCGCTTCCAGCAAGGTGCCGTTGGCGTTGGCGGATGGGTCCTCCGGGTCCCAGGCCATGTTGAGTGTTTCGGTGGCGATAGAGATTTTATAGATCCGTTCCCATGGCCATTTGAAATACGGCCCACCCGGTGGAATCACCCGCACCTGCGGGTAGCAGTAACGAGCTTTCTGATCCTCGCTGAGCGTGTCGGCGATGGGATCACTCAGGGTGGTTAGATCGCCGATGCGTGCGGCTCGCCCGAAGACCGTTTTTACCGCACGCTCGTTCTGATCAACCGTGAAAAAACCGGCCACCAGATAACGCATGAGAAACCACGCGGTGAAGCCGATTATACAACCAAAAATGATAGACATGGCAGGATATTTTATGAACAACGCACATACTTCCAAGAGCGGGCCAGTTTGTCAAGGATTGTCCAAAAAGACGTAAAATATTTGCGCATTCGCTTGATTTGGGCGGAGAATTTGGGTTGATCTTGCCACGTTTCGAGCCACACTAGCGCCATGAGTATGTCAGTCGTCATGATCGTTTTACCCTCACCCATGAAGGCCGCTGCGTCACTCCTCTGTTTCTCTTTGCTTCACGTCTGTGCTCCTGTTGCGGAGGGGCAACGGTTTGCGGAATTATGGGACCGCGCTACGAAGCCCATCCAATCAGCGAAAGCGCCGCCGCAGAAGCAGGGCGTTCCTTCAAGCACACCATCCGTGGTGGTGGATCCCCCGCTGCGCGTTGAAGCCGGTGAGGTGGCCGCCTTCAGGATTCACCATGTGCAGAATGATGCGCCGAGCCCTACGATGTTTTCCTGCAGGGTGGGCGTGGGCGAGAGCGAGGTATCTATGCTAAGCTCTGGAGGGAACCAGCCGCTCCGAACGATGATCTGGGAGAAGGATAACGCCCATCACGGGACCCATATCAATTTTGCTTTTCAACTGACAAATCCGCAATTCGCACGGGACTTGCGCACGATAGCCGGGAGTTTTGAACTCTGCCACCAAGGGTCCATTGTAAAGTGTGTGAGCGGTGGCATCTGCACCGAGATCGATTGTGTTAGTGGGGCGGATGGGCCGGGGAAGTCGGCGTATTATATCGCCCAAGATATTTCAAACCGTCGAGCAAATTTGATGGAGGATCTGTGTCGGGACATGCAACTCATGATGGTGGCAAGCCACGCTGACAAACCGGCTGTGGCGACCAAGGCCCAGACGGCGCTAACCGCCCGAACTGCCAAGCTCGCCCAGCTTATCCGCAATGATGATCAGGCGTTGTCAATGGTGGACGCTGCCTATGCCAAGACTGCCAGTGTGGACTGGAAGGTTGTTAATAATTTGGTGCGCTTTCGGCCGGACCAAGGGCCGCTTGAGCGCAGGTCGCAACTCGTGAAGGAAGCCCATGCGGCATTGAGCGCGGCGTTTTCCAAACCGGGCATCGAACGTCTCTTCGGAGCGCAGACGGACCAGCCAGATGCTTGCATTATCTGCCTCGGGGAGGTCCGCAATTGCCAGGGTTCATACGAGTACAGCGGAGATTGCGAACCGGGCTTTGACGACAGCAATAGCAGCCTGGGTTTGATCAATCCGCCACTCCAGCCGGCGCTGCCGATCGGCATGCTAGATGTCGGGCTCGAAAGACTGCTGCTGCGTTTCCTGCTCTGTGGCACGGCCGAGGCTGCTACCGGTTATGAGAGGTTTTCCTTAACGCTTTCGGGAAACGCGTGGCGTCTCATTGAGCGCCAGAGTTTCGTCAGAATTCCACCACCTGCGGATTCCGAGGCGCGACTGGCGTTCCTCACCAAGGAAAGCGGGGTTCTCACCTATCTCCTCGGTGGCGTGTCGGCCACCCGCGTCGCCCTGCTGGATATCCAGGCCGTGGCGATCAAAGACGGCCTGTGGCAGATGGCGAGGCTCGATTACCGCCTCGCGGGTCACGATTGGGTCCTGCCCATCGCTCGCGTGGACGACCACTGGGCCACCAACCAGCGCTGGGATCACCTTGCGTACCGTCACAAAGGTGGCTGCATCCAAAACCAGGATTTTTTCCGCTCGGTGGATGAATTGCGCGAGCATAACGCCCAATACTGACAGTCTAGCGCGCTCTGATCGGAAAACAGGTATCCCGGCCTGTGATCGGAAGACAGCGCGTCCCGCCTGTCTGCGCATGAAACGACAGGCTGGAAGCCCGTCGTGCATGACAGGCTGGAAGCCTATCCTCCTTCATGGTTAATCCTCGCTTTCCAACGCGCGGGTTTCGCGTTACGGCTTGGGCGTGATTCGCTCCCTCCGGTTGATGAACTTCCGCTGTTTTGAATCGCTGGCCATCGAGGTGCCGGCGAGCGGTGGCGTGTTTGTGGGTGATAACGCACAAGGAAAAACCTCGATTCTCGAAGCGCTGTGCGTGTTGGTACGGCTGCACTCGCCGCGAACCCGCCGCCTCACTACGCTGGCACGCAGCGGCAGTGAGGGTTTCGGCGTGGCGGGCGACCCATGGCAGCAGGAACGACAAGTCCGCCAATCCCGCGATGGACTGCTGCTCAAGGCGGACGGGGAAATCCGTGCCAGCCAGGGGAGCTACCTCGATGACGGTGGCTTGGTTGTCTGGATGGGCAACGAGGACCTCGACCTCATTCGCGGCCCCGGTGAGCAACGCCGGCGCTACCTCGATTTTCTAGGCACCCAACTCGATCCTAACTACCGCCGCGCTTGGTCGCGTTACCGGCGTGCGTTACAAGCAAAAAACCTGTTACTCAAAGACGCGCGGCCGAGGGACGCGGAAATTCTCTCCTACGAGGAAATTCTCGTCGCCACCGGCACCGTCCTGATGGAATGCCGGACGCGGATGGTGGCCGAACTCGCGCCGCTCGCCGCCGCCGCCCAATGCCTGGTGAGCGGCAGGGACGAGACTCTAACACTGCACTACCTGCCCGCCAGTGGCCCCGATCTGCGCGAGGCCATGCTGCAAGCCCGCGAGCGCGAATCCAGACTGCGCCAAGCCGTGGTGGGCCCGCATCGCGACGACCTCGGCCTGCGGCTCCACGGCATGCCGGCCGGCGATTTCGCCAGCGAAGGCCAGCTCCGCACCCTCGCCCTCGCCCTCAAGCTCGCGCAGGGCAAGCTGTTGGAGCAACGCGCCGGAACGCCCCCGATCTATCTGATGGACGACATCTTCGGCGAACTCGATCCGGGCCGCCGCAACGCGCTGATGAACCATCTGCCCGCCACCGCCCAGAAATGGATCACCACCACCCACCTCGACTGGCTGCGGGACACTCCGGCCGTGGCTGCCATCGCGCGCTTCCGCGTCGCCGATGGCAAGGTGAGCCGGTAAGCTGCGGCTAGAAGCCTTCCTTGGCGCGCAAGTCGGTGATCTGGGGGTCGTAGATATTGAACTCGATGCGGTTAAAGGCGGCGAGTTTGAAGCTGGCCGTGCCGAAGAGTTGGCTGTGGCCGGTGATGGTCTCCGGGGTCATCTTGTCGAGACAGAACACCAGCGATGAACCATCCCCGAACCACACGCGCACATCGCCATTGCGGCGGATCGGCTCCTCGAGCGGGGCGGGCTTGAGGACGATGTTGCGGACGCGGGCCACCGGCAGTTTGACCTCGGCAAACGGGGTTTTGATGGAGATGACCCCATCGATGATCGATGTCACCTCGCCTCCGATCGAATCGCCGTTGCGCAGTTTCATGCGGCCGTCCTCGGCGGGTTTGGGTTTGGGCTCGGGTTTGGGTTCGGGGAGGCGCCGTTGCAAACCCAAATTCATGCCCATGCCTAACATGGCGGCATCGTCGTCGGCGCTTTCGTCCAATACTCCGTCCCAGGCGCACACCTTGATGGCGGAAATTCGCAGTGCATCCTTGCCTCGCGGCAGAAACTGAATGCCTTTGCCGAATTTGCCCTTGGCCACGCCCGGGTCCTTCCACAGCGCGCCGCAGCGACCATTGACATAGAGGCAAACATTGCCGGACGTGCGACTGGCCCGCACCTCCAGGCGGACCTTTTCATTGCCCATGAACTCCGGAATGTTAACCGCTTCGCCAATCTGCATGCCCGCATTCTGTCGCCGAAGGGTGGAGTAAGCGCCCTGGCAACTGATCTGATAGCCAAGGGCCGGACTGTCCGAACCCACGTCGTCGGCAAAGAAATTGAAATTGAACATCAGACTGCCACGCCAAGCGATGTCAAAGCCAATGATGCATTCGTCGGGCAGGCCGACGTCCCTGCCGATGCCCACACCCGCGCTGGTGCGCAGCGCGCCATTCTCATAGGTCCAGGCCGAAAGCTTGGCCGATTGGGTCCAGCCGTCCAAGCCGGTTGGGCCGCTGAAAACCAGCGCTGGCCGGGCGTCAATGACCACGTCCCTCACCATAACGCGGCGGAAGGTGAGGCGTCCGGCATACCAGGTGTCAAGGGTGATGGCGTCGTCGGTGACCGCGGCGATCTGTCCCCGCACGGTATCGCCGTTCATCAGCGTGAGGGTGGCCTCATGCGTCGCGTTGAACTCAGGCAGCGTCGCTGGCAGGGTCACCTCTAACACGTTTTTCAGCCAGAATGGCGTCGGCTTTTCAAGGATGGGGGAATTCCACACGATCCGCTCGGCGGTGAGGGAGGCGAGCGAGCCGGAAAGCTGGTCCATGGAGGCGTTGGCGAAGCGGATGATCGATGGCTGCTGCTCGGCGGTCACGCTGAGCAGCGACGAAGCGAAGAGCGCAAGGGAAAGGCGGAAGTTCATGGTTGTGGGGCGTCCTTGGATTTGGAACTCACGCGCTCGAAAGCCGCGATGCCGTCGCGCTGGAGCGTCAGGCGGCCTAACAGCGGATGGGTGGCCTCGATTTGTTCCCCTGCGAAGGTGCAGGCGGAGACATGGAGCGAGCCGCCGCCACGCAGTTGCAGGACGAAGGGATCCTTGGCGGCACCGTCGCCTGCGGCTTTCTTGCCGACGAAGAAGACCGTGGAGATTTCCGATTCGGGCACCTCGATGGCATCATCCTGAAACGCGCTCTTGAAAACATAGAGCAAGCCATCGGGGCCTTTTTTCGCCTCGATGAGCCTGCCGCTGAAACGCTCGGACTTGCTGCCGATGAGGACGTCCTTGGTCACATCGCCGCGATCCTCGGTGCGGCGGCGCTCGCCCTTGAGATTCCAATCAAGCAGTTCGATGTTGCTGAGCTGGAGTGAGGAGCCCTCGTCGATCATGCTTTCCATGACGATGCCGTTGGCGGCGGGTGCCTTGCCTAACGGATCCTTGAACGGGCCTTCGGGCTCGTCGTTGAGGAAGAGCTGGAGCATTCTGCCGAGGCGATCCACGCGGATTTCAATGGTCACATGCTTGCCCGGATACTGCTTGGGCAGCCGATTGAGGGTGGCGATGGGGGTGTAATGCCTGCCGCTGGAGGCCTCGCGTTTGATTTCAATGCCCGCGGCACTGAACGTCAGGTAATAGCGGTCCAACGGGATCTCGCCGATGCCGGGGGCCGCGGCAAAATAAACCTTGATGTTGGGTTCATTGACCCAGCTCAGTTTGAAGCGGAAGATGAACTGCTGCGGCAGGTCGAACTCGCGGCTGATCCTGCCGGTGCCTCGGACGTGAAACGCCCCGTCATTGAACGACCAATGCTCGGCGGTGGCAGGCTCGCGCGTCCAGCCGTTGAGGCCGTCGGGGCCGGCATAGATTGCAGCGGGCTGTTGGACGCCGAGTTGCAATGAATGGATCAACTCGCGGGCGATGACGAAGTGCCCGGCGATGCGCGAATTGAGCGTGAGGTTGTGGTCGTCAACCGCAGCGACGTCGCCTGGCAGAACATCCCCGTTGACGAGGGTGACCCCGCAGGTTGCGGCGGCGGCCGTGGTTTCGTGATCGCTGAACACGACCTTCCTGACGCTGTTAGGCTTGAGGGCGACCGGCTCGGGCGCGAGCGGGGTTTCCAACACCACCGAGCCGTTTTCGCTGATGGCGCGGACGCAGCCCGACAGCCGCTCGGCACCATCAAGCAACAGTTCGTCGGCCGCGAGTGGCGGTGGTGCGGTGCCGGCGAGGAAAGCCAGCGCACAGGCGGCAGCGGCGGTTATGTTAGAATTGCGGGTCCCAGTCATCGAGGAAGTTGTTAGACGGTTGGAAGTCGAGGATCACGGCGGATTCGAGTTTGAGGTTGATTTCGCCGGCATAGGGGGTGAGGAGCTTGAGGGAGGTGGCATCGCCGGAGAGCGGTTTGCCGCTGATGTTGCCGATGGGGTCGAGGCGCACGATGATGCGTTCGGCGGAGGCTTCCTCGGGTTTGGACAGGCTGTCGGCGGCGAAGCGGACCTCGGCGATTTGCTCGAGGGGGAACGTGAAGTTGCCGAATTTGCCGTGGAGGTGGAGTTTGCCGTCCTGGCAGGCGGTGACTTTTCCGGAGAAGCGGTCGGTGCCGTTGGCGAGCAGGACGATGTCCTGATCGTCCACCTGCATGCTGCGAGCCGAATCGGGCATGCCGTTCCACTCGGCGACGACCACATCGGAGACTCGAACCGGCGAGTTCTCCATCTGGGTGAGGAAGCCAAAGCCGCCGCCTTTGCCGGCATAGCCAGCGTCTTCGGCAAGTCCCGGCTCGGACCACTGCATGGCGAACTCGCCATCGACATAGAGCAGGATGGTGCCCTTGAGGCGGTCGCAGCGCAGTTCAAAGGTGGCGGAGCCGGTTTCCGACAGGCGGACGCTGGGATTATTCACCTGGATGCGCTCCATGGTGGGATTGCCTTTTTCATCGAAGCCGCAGCGCAGCAACACGGCATAGCCCGAATTGATTTGGAGGACATAACTGCTACCGAAGAGCAACGGGTAGCAAGAGGTGTCGCCGGGCCCGAAACCGTTCTGCATCATCCGCCGCTTGGCCTCGTCCTTGGCTTTCGGGTCGTCGCCGTCCTTGGCGGCGGCCTTGGCGGGACGGGCGAAATCCGCGTGAAACGCCAGACAGACCATGAGCCGGTTGTGCCAGGCGAGGTTGAAGCGCAGGATCGAGCGGTCGGTCATGCCGGTCTTGCGCACCAGCGGGGTGCAGCCGTGCTTTTGATTCCAATACCAAGCGGCACCGGAGAAATCCCAGCGCGGGATGGCCGTCTTTTGGGCTCCTTTCGCCTTGGCGTCCTCCTCGTCGCCATCGGCCGGGTCTTCCGCCGCCGGCTTGGCGTCGTCATCGGCCGGCTTGACCTTGTCCTTGTCAGCATTCTTATCCTTGTCCTCGGCCGGGGCCGGGATGCCATCGGGAAACTCCACGTTGGTCATGAGCCAGCCGTCCTCGGAATACGGACCATGATAGAGCACCCGCCCGCCCAGCGGCAGCGGCGCGACCATGCCCACGAGCTTGCGCGGGATGTGCATCACTCCGGCAAAGGTGGTATCCACGGTGACCGTCTCGTCGTCGAGGGCGACGAGGGTGCCCGGGATGCGGTCGCCATTGATCAGCGCGACATGCGCGAGGGATTCGTTGGATTTGCCCGGGCGGCCGGCGCGCAGGATGATTTTCTGGATTTGGGCGGACTTGAACTCGCCTGGAGCCGTTAGATCGGGGCGTTGCCAAGCCACCATTCCGCCCGGCTTCATGCCTTGGAACGAGCCATGCAACTGATCGCCATTGACAAAGCGCAGCAAGTCCTGGGATGGCTGGAGCGGCGCGGCAGCGAGCACGCATGGGAAGCCGACTAACAACGGGAGGCAAAGGGAACGGATCATTTTTCGTAGATGGGCAGGTAGCGGTAATTGAGCGCCAGCGAGAGCAAGGCGCCGGCGGTATTGAACGAGGCGCCCTGGTTTCCCGGGAAGGCGCCCTCGCGGTTTTGGATGGTGCCGAGGTAGCGGATGTTGCGCGCGTTCCACTCGCGCCAGGTGTCCTCGTCGGCGTGGAACAGCGCTTGGGACATGTAGTACTCATAGTAGTACGGATAATACTTCTCCCGATAATCGAGGTTTTTTTTCAGATACTCCAAGCTGGTTTTGAACGCCTTGGTGTCCGTCTCCTTGGCCAGCGACGAGCACAGCAAACCGATGGCCGTGAGCGTGGGCTTGCCGCCGAACGCGGAGGTGTAACCATAGGACCCGTCGCTGCTGCGGCACTTCGCGAGGAACGCGAGGCCTTTCTTGATGGCGTCGTCGGGCACCGCGATGCCGGCATTGCGCGCGGCGAAGAGCGTCACCATGTTGCAACCCGTCACCGTGGTGTCCGCATCGGTGGACTGCGGGGTGTAGCGCCAGGCGCCGAGGCGATTGCGTTTCTGGGCACTGAGGATGAGGTCCACGGCCTTCTTCAAGGCTGGAGCGATCTTGGGGTTGTCAATCACCCCATAGGACTCTGCCAGGGCTTTGGTGGCGAAGGCGTGATTGTACATGCTGGACCCGATATAACCGTTGGAGGCGTCCTGCTGGGTGAGGATATAATCGATGCCGCGGCGCATGACCTTGGCATACGGACCGTTGTTAGGGTCCTCGCCGTGGGCCAGAAACGCCGCGACGCACAGCCCGACGGCCGCGGGTTCGGAGCCGGTGCTATCGTTCCACGAGCCATGTTCGTTCTGAGCCTTGGCCAGGTATTGCAGGCCCTTCTCGTAGATCGACTCCGCTTGCGGCGGAACCGTGTCGTCCTGCCGGTGGGTCAGGTCCTGACCCCACGCCACCGCGGCCGAGAGCAAGAATAAAACTGTTGGGTAGCTGCGCATGATTCCTATAACTAATAACCAATAACCAATAACTCCTATTTCACCTTTTTCTCCAGGCCGCGGTTGTAGGCGTCGAGGGCCTTGCGGAATTCCTCGGGCAGGGCGTGGCCGGCGCTGCCGGCCGCCTTGGGAATACGCCGGACCTCGCTCTTGCCATCGCCCGCGGCGCCGGTGGGATCATTGGCGGCGTCCGAGTCGCCGGTCATGCCTTGGCCGCCCTGATCGCCGGGCTTCTTGCCTTTGCCATCCTTTTTCTCGCCATCCTTGCCCTCGTCGCCCTGCATCATTTTTTCCATCATGTCCATCATGGCGCTGCCGGACTTGCCGCCGCCCTGTTGTTTCTGACGTTCCTTGGAGGCCTCGTAGATTTTCTCGATCACGTCGGTCTGTGCGGCGAGGGTGCGGCCACCCGTGTCGTACTCGGCGAGCCAGTCGGTGGCCTCGTCCATGATGCTTTCGACTTCCTTGAACAAGGTGATGACCTTGGGGATGGTTTGCTCGATGGTGAGTTGTTGGACGTCGGCGGCGAGTTCGTCCTGATCGTTGGCGACCTTGGTGGCGCCCTGTTGATGCTTGGCCACGGGGGTCTCCGGCTTGGAGTCCGCGGCGGGTTTGTCGTCCGCGCCCCAAGCGGTGGCGGCCAGGGCCAGGCAGGCGACGGAAGTGGTCAGACGGATTTTCCTCATGGCTTGGGTGCGGGTTGGATGGAGCGGCGGAATTGTTCGAGGGCGCGGGTGCGGGCGCGCAGGTCCTGTTCGGATTGGATCATTTTCATGACGCGCAACATGAACTCGAAATCGTCGTCCTCGGGGTTGGCGCCACCGCCGTCGCCACCGCCGCCTTGCTGGTCTTTTTTCATTTCGCCTTCGAGTTTCTTGGCCCAGTCGGAGAGTTTGCCGCCCCATTGCTTGGCACCCTCGGTGGCGAGGAAGGCATGATTGTCGCGCAGGCGGTTGCGGACATCTTCGAGGCCTATGTCGATTTTCGACTCGCGCATCTCGTCGAAGATCTGCTTGAAGACATCCTTCTCGGTGCGGGCAAAATAATGTCCCAAGTCCTCTTGAATCCAGCGCACATCCCCCGCGGTGTCGGTCTGCTGGCGGCCGGCTTCCTTGAGGCACCGGGCATCCTTGGGGTCAACCTCGCTGACCTTGGCGCCCAGCAGGCTGGCGAAGGCTTCGATCAACGAGCCGGCGACGGCTTCTTCCTCGGTGGCGGCCTTTTTCAAGCGGTTGACGAAAGTGCCGGCCTCCATGCGGCGGTTGGCGTCGTTGGCCTTGTCGATGGCTTCCTTCATTTTTTCGACGACCTTGGCTTGTTCCTCCTTGGCCTTATCGACATCCTTGGAGGTTTTCTCCGGGGTGTTGGACTGCTCCTGGGAGTCGGCGAGTTTGCCTTCCACCTTGGGCATATCCTGCTTGCCGAGTTCCTGCATGGACTTGAGGGACTCGGCCATTTTCTTGAGGGTGGCCTTGTCGATTTCGCCGTTGCGGGCGGCGTCCTTCATGAGTTGTTCGGTGCGGGCGGTGAGCTCCTCCATGCGGCGGGTGGTTTCGGCCTCCGCTTGTTCTTGGGCGGCGAGGCGCTTGCGGTTTTCCTCTTTTTGGAGTTCTTCGCCTTTGAGGTCATCGAGGCGCTGGGTTTCGTCGAATTGACCTTCCTCGCGCCGCGCCAAGTCCTCCAGTTCGGTGATGACGCGGTCAAACTGGCTCTTCAACAACTGCGCGTGCTCATCGCGGGTGAGCACATAAATAATCACCGGCTCGGAAAACACCCGCGCGCGCCCGGGAAAATAATCCTCGGCAAAACCCCGCAACGTGATTTTTTGCGGCGCAATGCCGAAGGCCTTGGGCGAAAAGGCGGCCGGGCGCGACACATGTTGTTGCTGTGAAGCTCCCTCCACCAATTTCATCTCACCCTTGGCCGGGGCATCCGCGCTGGGTTTGGTGAATTCGCCGCTCCACTCGATGCCGGCCAGCTTGATGCCAAAGTCGTCCTCCGCGAGCATTTCGAAATCGAGCGTTTCCTCGGGCAGGATCACCTTTTGGCGCTCGATGCCCTGCAGGTAGCAGGCAGGCGCGGAGTCGCTCAGCGCATCCACCCGCAGCCGGAACCCCGCCTCACCCGCCAGGCCGTATTGGTCGGTCCACGCAAAGGGAATCTCAAACGGAACCTTGCCGATGGCAAAATCCGGCGTCACCGAGTCGCAATCGCTTTGAGTGAGCGCCCCCTCTAACGGCGTGTACGGCGGCGGGGTCGGAGGCACCGGAGGTCCCACAGCCGTCGAGTCGGTTGCCGGCGGCGCGGTGTGATTGCCGGGAGCCGCCTCGGCATCGGCGGTGAGCAACGCGCGGGTCGGCCCAAAAGTGGCGGAGGCCAAGGCCCGGTTGGTGGTCAGCTTGATGCGCACCTGGCTGCCTTCCACCGCGCTGAGCACCCCGTTGCTCAGATCGACAGTTTGCTCGGGAATGGCGAGATAGGCCGGTGGCGTGACGCTGGCGCTCACTGCCTTGACCGAAGGCCGTTGCAGCGGCTCGACTTTCAGCGCGTGGCGCGCGTCGCCAATGTGAAACACCACGGTGCCCGGCTCCTGCTGGCCGGGAAAGGAGAAATGATAGGACTTGCCGTCGAGGTTGGCGCTGACTGCCGGTTGCAGGCCATAGCGGCCGGTGGCGCTGTCCGGGTGTTGCTCGGAATCCTTCGACAAGCGCAGCGATACATCAAAGGCCTCGCCGTACGGCACGGCCAAATACCCCAGCGGATTGTCCAGCCGGGTGAAAGTGTAGCGCTCGGTGTCGGACAGCGGCATGAGCCAGCGTTTGAACGCGTTGATCCCCGCTCGCGGAGTGAGCGTGAGCACCGCAGAGACGCCTCCCGCCAGCAGCAGCAAGGCCAAGGCCCAACGCCGGTGGCGCGGCGGCGGCAACGCGTCATCCAGCTTGCGGCGTCCCGCCTCGGCGGCCACCACCTCCATCGCCGCCGCCCGCAAGCGCGGCGACAGCGAGTCCACACTCTCATGCTGGGTTTGCAGTTCGATGATGCCCAGCAGGCGGTCGCCCAAACCGGGGAAACGCCGGGCAATCAGCCGCGCGAGTTGTGCCTCGCGCCGATGCCGCCACACCCAACGGTGCAGCCAAAATGGCGCGAACACCGCAAACATCGAGGTGCCGCCGATCAGAATGCCCAGCCGCACGAGCTGCGGCGTGACCCAAATCCGGTCCAAGCCATAGACCAGCAAAAACGACACCAGCAGGCCAACCACGCCCGCGGCAAAGGCCTCAAAAACCTTCACCCGCCAAAGATGGCGGCGGAAATCCTCGAGCTGCCGGTGCAGCGACTCAGGAATGGCAACCGAGGGAGCGGGATGGG
>Ga0118677_10011647_pt1 | contig 13108 bp, 13 predicted proteins | sample AliMusrvi5mmetaG_FD_86154 | JGI IMG/M metagenome (GOLD analysis project Ga0118677, IMG submission 86154)
AGTCCCGGTCGCCGGCAGCGGCATCTTTCGAGATTGAAACTTTGAGTTTAACAACTTCATCAATGGCTTTCTTCTGGAAATTCGGCTTTCTTTTCTCCGGTTCTTTGGAATCGATAATCTGCAGTTTAACATCCTGTCCGTTGATATACGCGGATTTCGCGCCATAAATGAACTGTCCGCCGATTTTTATCTCGAACTCAGTTCCCGGCGTACCTCCCGCAGGATATACATATCCAATATGGGGAAGCTCCACCGTCGCCGCCGCCAGATTCATCCCGGCAATAAACAGGACTGAAAAGATAGCTATATATACTCGAATTTTACTCATGTTTTCCTTCTTTATTTTATCCTGTCTGCTCAATTATGGTAAGACTGGGAGGACTGAGAAGACTGTGGAGTATTTTCAGTTCCCGGCTTCCCACTTCTCACTTTGCTCCATCCGGCATAACTTCTTTAAGGATTCCGCCGGTTTCCTTTTCCGGTATTTCTTTGCCCGGCAGCGGCGAAACAGCAATGCTTCTGCCGTCCGGATGGGGCATCTGCGAATTGAGGTCAATACCCATCAGAATATAAATACTTCCGGTTAAATCCCACGGATAAATCGGACGCTCCACCACATTTTCACCGCGTTCATCAGTTTTGCCCACTACTTTGCCGCCGCGGAAACCGCCGCCGGCGATTAGGGATGAAAATGCTTTGCCGTAATGACCGCGGCCGCCGTTCCATGGGGACTCCATCTGGATTTTAGGCGTATGTCCGAATTCCCCGGTTACCCAGACAATCGTGCTGTCCAGCAATTTACGGTCAGCCAGATCCTGCAATAGCGCGGCCAGTCCTTTGTCCAGTTCAGGCAGTTTTCTGGACATTTCCTGAAAATGATCCTTGTGCGTATCCCAGCCGGGAACGTTGATAGTGATAAACGGCACCCCCCGCTCAACCAGCCGCCGGGCAACAAGACAGGACTGTCCGAATTTGTTAAGGCCGTATTTCTCTCTCAACTCTTTTTTCTCTTCAGCAAGGTCGAATGCCTTGCCTGCGTCGCCAAGGATTACCGCATACGCCTGCTCCTGACAGGCGTCAATAGCTTTAACTGCCGGATCCTGATTCATTTCCCGGCCGAAAGTATCCAGCGACTTCAGCAACTCCCGTCGGTCATGCTGCCGTTCCAGAGTGATCTTTTCAGAGATGATCCCTTCCACCGCGAACGGCTGTTTCGACGGGTCGCTGCCGGTGCGGCGCGAGGAGGCCAGGCCGGAGTCGGAGAGGCTCCAGGTGCCCCCACGCAGCCCGCGCGACGAGCCGGAGATGACCGCATCGTTCCACTCCCAGGCGTTGCCGCCCTGGCCAAACGTGCCCGAGGAACTCGCCTTGCCATAGCCGACATCAGCGACTCCGGAATTTGGCCAATAGTTCGCATCCGCCTGAGTAATCGTATTCTGCCCGTTGGGATAGAGCGAGTAGGTCGAGTTGGCTCCATTGTAATAGGCCGCTTTGTACCACTCGTTTTCGCTTGGGATATAAACTGCGGCACCAGGGTTTACATTGATGATTCCGCTAGTGGCACCGTTGAGCGTGTAGGCTCCAGTCTCCATGCTGCCACTGCCCTGGCCGTTGCCCAGCCAGTTGCTGAAGCGGGCCGCATCAAACCACGTCACTCCAACCACGGGCTGGTTCGCGTAGGTGCTGCTCACGCTGTAAGTGTAACTGCCGCTAGAGCCGCTTTGGTTGATATTGCCGTAGTTGTAGGTTCCTCCCGTGTGCCCCATGTCCGAATTGTAAATCCCGTTGCTGTTGGATGCTCCCTTGGCATTGAGGAAATCCACGTACTGAGCGTTGGTTACCTCGTAAGTGCCAATGTTGTAAGCGTGGTCCACCGATCCGTAGCCGGTTGACGGGTCCGCCGCGTTATTGACGTTGCCGATGCTCGTCCAGCTCATGGTGACCACGGCGAAAGCCGGTGTAACGAGGGAAATGCTAGCCAATATGGCCAGTCCAAGAGGTGAAATGTGGGGACGTTTCATGGAGTTTGGGTAGAAAGCAGACCGTTTCTAACTTCCACATCCAACAGTGTCAACGACTTACCCCATCCTATTTTGCAACAGTTTCGGGCTTCACGCCGCCGATTTGCACTGCTGGCGCAGAACCCATCGGCTTCCACAGCATCTCCACCGGCACGCCATACTTGGCGGCGGTGTCGAGAATCAGCTTCGCATCACTGGCGCGGCGTTCAATCTCCTCACCGAAATCGGCACCCAGCTCCTGAAAGTGGTCTGACAGGGTTTTGAGCCCCATCTCCACATCCGAGCGGTTTTGCTGGGCTTCGCGGCCAGCATCCACGGTCACACGTTTTGGGCCGACAATGGCAATCTTCCACCATCCCGCGACTGGCGGCAGTAACCCCCGGCTGATGGCGTCGCCGATCACATAGGCCCACACCGGACGGATAAGACGCCGTTCAAAGATCATTTGGCGGAATGAAAACCGACGGTCAGCCTTGGCGACGATCAATCGCACGCCTGCGCCGCCGATCTTGCTGGAATCGGCCGCGAACTCGAAGGGGATGAATCCCAGCGCTGAATCACGCCGCAGGTGTTCCAGGAAGCCGGTGAAGGTTGGCGATGGCCGGTTAGACTGGAAACTATCTAACGACTCGTCGGGTTTGAGCGCCACTAACTTGCCGCCGACGATGCGCTGGAGCGATACCGGGTCGCTCGCATCGCCAGCGCCACCGGTGCCGCCCACCACGAAGTCGCCGTTGTCATCCAGCTCACCCCGAGCCGTCTTGAGGATGCGTGACACGTCGGCGTTGTCCTTCACCGCGTGCTTTTCCAGCGCCAGCAATTCCATTTCGTCCAGGACGTGGTTGATTTAACTGTGGAGATAGCGCGATTTGCGGACCAACTCGGTGCGCACTCCCGGCGTGAGGTCGTTGCGGGCATCGGTCGGTGAGGCACCCGGCACCGTGCCACGTCGGGGCGACCAATTCGCCGACTCAAATGAAGATCCCCATGCCTTCGGGACAAGGATCGGGGGAAGAATACGCAGGGCGATAGATTTGAATCGGTTCATTTTGGGAGATAGCCGTCGATGAATGAGGTGACCGCGATGCGGGGCCTGCCGTAAGTCGCCGGATCAAGGATGCGCAACGCATGGCCGCATTCATCAAGGACTTCCGCGACGGACATGGTGAATTGCTTGGAGACGGAAGTGTCCGCGTCATTCCAGTTCATGATCGTCTTGCCCTCCAACAACAATTCCTTGGCTCGGCGCTGGATGGCGAGCACCTCTGAAACATTGAATCCGGTAATGAATAATCCTCGGGCCATGCCCGAAGTGACTTATCAACGTATCAATGGCCGGTAGTGCGCGCCGCGTCCCTTGCCGTGAAGCTCTGCGAGCCCATTACCGACAAGCTCGGTAAACTTGTCCTTGATCGTGTTGCGGTTTGCTCCGGTGGTTGCTGCGGCATCCGCCACGGTGAGTGTGCCGCGTCCGACGAGAAGCGCGGCCAATTTTTCCGCCAACGGTGAGAGGTCCCGCCGTTCATCCTTCACTTCCACCCCGCCAAGATTCGCACGCAGGCGCTCAATTTGGGATTGGACCGAGTGAAGGAAGAATAGAATCCATGGCTCCCAGTCGACCGTGTCCGTCCCGAGCGTCGTTTGTGTGCGCCGCAACGCAAGGTAGTAGGCTTCCTTGTTGTGCTCGATGACGCTTTCCAGCGAGCTGTAGGATGCGAAAGAATAACTGCTTCGCAGGAGCAGCAGGTTGTTGAGGATCCTCGAAAGACGGCCGTTGCCATCCTGAAACGGGTGGATTGCAAGGAATATCACGACAAAGACAGCGATGCGGAGCAACGGATGCAGGCTTTGAACGTGTTCCTCTTTTGCCAGCCAGACGAGCAACTCCTCCATCAGCCTTGGTGTGTCGAACGGCGTAGCTGTCTCGAAGATGACGCCTATCTGCCTGCCGTCAGGCCCGACCGCTACCACATGATTCGGCAGGCATTTCCACTCGCCGCGGTGGCGCTCGTCTTTTGTGCTGTAGCGCAAGAGATCCCGGTGGAGTTGCTGGACGATGCCCACTGTCACCGCTATTTCCGGCCACGAAGCCTGAATGGTCTCCATCACATGGGCGTACCCGGCGACTTCCTGTTCGTCGCGTGTACGGAATGATTCGGTTTCCAGTCCGCTCAAGAGATTTTCCACCTCACGGTCGCTGAGTTTGGCCCCTTCTATCCGAGTCGAAGAGCCGATGCTCTCGATGGTGGCTACCCGCCTGAGCGACCGGAGTCGCTCGGGTTTGATGCTTTCCACCGCCCGCCATTCACCCTTGAATTCGTCAATCGACGCGATCAGACGGAGCATCTCGTTGGAGGGCTGGATGTGGGGTGGTAGCATGGCGCACAGCAAACATACCTCCATTTCCATCCATTTCCATCCATTTCCATCCATTTCCATCCATTTCCATCCATTTCTCCGCTATTTTCATCCAATTCTGGTGCTGAGAGGGATCTGGGATATTATGTCCGGCGGCAATTGCCAAAGGAGGCGTCAGGCAATGAGGCTAAGATCCTTGGGATTAGCCGTCCGCAATCCTAAACATGCTCATGGTTGGTCATCAGGACACCCTTCAGATGATGCCAATGGCACCCATCAAAAAAAATGCGATCTCAATATCGCTCATTCATATCATCTTTAGGCGTCATCAAAACCCTCAGGCGGTGGTAGTCTTTGGGCGAGCGGTTGAAGGCATCAATCATCTTGATCAGACCATTTCTCTCTACCAATTGCACCGAGGCTCTGGTGGCCAATTCACGGGCGGACGCTGTGAATGTGTTGTTGGTGATCACCATGGCATGGTGGCACCGGAAGTACGTCTTGGCCGCAATAGCCTCTTGAACGGCCGAGTTGCCTACGGGCTGTGAGTACAGCTTGACCTGAACGACCGTTCGCTCGCCTGCCTTCTCCAGAAGGACGTCTGCCCCTTGGTCCCCTGACTTCGGGGTCTCCTCGAAACTGTAACCTTCACTCTCGAAGATCATGCCAAGTAGCAGTTCAAAATTAAACGGATCAACTCGATCAACGTCATTAATGGAGATCGTCTGTCCGGTTCCCCCTTTGCGCAACTCCAAATCCATCTCAAAACCACGTTGCTTGTATATTTGGCGTTGCTCCGAAACCTTCGGAAGGAGATCGCTTAGGGACCATTCCTGCCCAAGGGAAGCCAAATACTGTTGCAGAAATGGAAGGAGTCTTCCGTCATAGGTAGTGTCCGGATATAGCGAAGCATAGCCTGTAATCTCATCGCCGCATTCGTTCGTCATGCGTTCCGCCTGAACCGCGAACCTTTGGTAGTCCCGATCCAAGGCCGCACTGGACAAGAATGCTTCTAGTCTTTCGGGGGAGAAAGATAATCCGCGAGAATCAAGCGTGCGATTAAGAAGAACAAGTTCATCTTGTTCGAAAGCGGGGCTCTCAAATGGATCAATTCTGTTGCGGTCGAAAAACGGATAGACAATGTCCTTCAGAGTGATGTCTAGCAGCTTGGTATCTTTGTGACGACGCTCTAGACGATTACAGTTATTTGTTGAAGACGATCTCAACTTTGCGTTTATCCATCGGACGCAAAGATAATAGCTGCCGACAAGCGCGGCTATCGTGAGTGCCGAGAAGAACAACGCTTTGAAGAGCGTCAAAGCAACATACAATACGAAGACCGTCCCGATTCCGATGATCAGCATCCATACTCTGACCCTTGTGATGATGCGGGCCATGGACTGCCTCGTGACATGACTGCGAACGAGTGAATCGTCGAGGTCATCCAAGTGAACTGCGGGATCGACGCTGACCATCGGTCCTCCGCAGCTCGCGCAGAGATTCGGAGCCGACATTACGGTCAAATGGCAACTTCGGCAGCGACGCAATTGAAAGAATTCGCTAGGCCAGTCAATTGTCAGTGAATCTACGAGCCGTTTCCACAATGATCTGGTTTGACTTGCTGTAGCCTTAGCTTTCTCCAAATACTGCTGTAGCGACTTTTTACTATCGTGGATCTTGCGCCTTTGCTTTGGTGGGGCCGGGGCCAACGGTTGTCCACAGTTGGGGCACATGGACTGAGGTCTCGGTTTGCTCGTCTCTGCCGGAATCGTCAGAATGAATCTGTTCCCGCAACCTCCACAAACGAGACGCTCTTTGATTTCAGCTTCCATGATTTTCCTATCGCTTTGCGTTAGGGGGATGCTAGAAATTTGTCAACCTACGTCAAGAAAATCTGGAAGAAATCGCGCCGATGTTTGCGCGTACACTTTGGGCCGTCAAGCCCACCATTTGCCTTCCGCCACGCGCTGGCGTGCTTCGGCCAGCGTGCAGCCGATTTTCACGGTGACGTGCGGGGTGTCCTGGGGACTGGTCCAACGACCGCCCCATTCGTGGCCGAGCGATTCGGCGATCTTGCCGCATTCCTCCATCAGTGGGCTTTCCCACTGCGGCTCGCCATCGGCATCGAAGACGACGAAATCCCAGGCCACACCGAAGTTGTGCCATGAGTAACCGGCGGGGGCGTTGGTGACTTTCAGCCCCGGTGCCGTGCGCCCCTGGGCGAACAATTCATCCTGTTCCTTGTAGGTGCGGGTGCCGGTGATGATCTTTACTTTGATGCCGGCCTCCAGGCACTTGAGCAGCCACTCGCGGGCCTTGGTTTGCGCGTAAGGCGTGAGCGTGGCCACGCCGACGAATGCCTGAATTCTTGCCCAAATTGCCGTGCTCATGGTCACTTGGCGGATTTGGGGTTCACGGTGATTTCGATGCGGCCGTCAGGAAGCAGCCTGATACCGCCGAATTTGCTATCGACGGAACCGCTGACGGGCGGCGGCGTGGTGCAGGCGGGCAGCAGCAGGGACAGGGTGGCGACAAGGATCAGTATTTTCATGGTTCCCCGTCCGGGGTGTCAACCGGGGCACTCGCCACCGCTTCGCGCCCAACGATCTTGAGCATCGTGGCTGCGGTCGCCTGCATTGCCTCGTTATCAAAGTAATGATTGGGCCGGCTGCCGATCTGCTTCCACATCCATTGGCCCTTTTCCTTCACCCGCTGCTCGCTCTCCATTTGGGCGAGATAGTCGTCGTCGATGTCGTCGGGCACTTCCCATGTCGGCCCCTGTCTGGCGTCCTGATTGCGGCGCAGGCGGGCGAGCGTGTCCTTGATGTTGAGATTACTCCAGTAATGGACGTGGCAGGATTGCCGGTGCGTGAGCACAACCTTGCGGCGCGGCGAATAGAACCGCAGCACCGTCTTGCCGTCGCGCCCCTTGTGTGGATAGACAGGGCGGCGGTCGCCAATCAGCGCCACCCACCCCCGCTTGGCGCACTCCCGATAGACGTCGTAGGTCGCGTATCCGGCATCGAGGAAGACAAGGCTAGGATGGATGCCGAAGCGTTCCTGAATCACATCAATGTCGGTGAAGGTCAGGACGCGTTCGTTCCACACCAGGCGGCTCGATCCTTCCGCCGACCAGCTCCTAACCACGAGGAACAGGTGGTCCATCTGGCAGTCCACGGTAATGAAGCGCAAGGGGATCAAGCCGTTGCGCTCTGGCAGCGGGGCGGCGAGGATGGTCCCGGTTTTCGGATTGATGGCCCCTTCTTCTTCCCACGACTCGCCGCGCTTGTACCCGGACTTGACGATCTCCAGCTTGTAATCCTCGACGTATTCACGCCACGGCAGGCCAAGCCGCTTCTGATAGAACTGCTGGAGCAACGAGACATCCCCCTTGCGGGCCGCCGCCTTGGCGCGGAGGTACAGTTCGGCAAGCTGCCCCCAGCTCATCGCGCACAGCGCATTCCAATGGAATCCAACATTTTCCTTCGACGCCTTCGGGTTCTTGGCAATGAACTTGCCGGTGGCGTTGAGTTCCCGCCGCATCCGGTCGCCGTCGTCAAAATGATGGTTACACGACTCACAGCGCATGGCTGCGGTGCGTCTCACCTCATCGAAATCCCACTCGCCGAATTCGTCGCGGGCAGACTTTGACCACTCGACGCATTCCCACCTGAACGGCTGGCGGTGGCCACATTCCGGACAGGCAAACGTCCACTCGCGCTGGTCGGTCGTTAGAAACTTGCGGTGCGTGTCGTCGTCCTCCTCGCCGCCCTGGCTCATGAAGATGCACTTGCCCAGCCAGCCGAACGCGGTGACGCGGGCCTCGGCCTCGGCCATGTGTCCCTCGGGCCAACGCCATGTTTCGTCCCCAACAAGCCAGCGGATCGACCGGCGCTGCAGGTTGGTCTTGTTGTGAGCCCCCAGAATCCACAGCACCATCCCGTTGTTGAAGTGAATTGCGTTGTTCTTGCGCTTGTGGCGGTGGATGCCGGTGGGCATCAGCCGGTCCACGGGCTGGCATTGGTCGAACAACTTCTGCAACCGCGCTTCGGAATAGTCGCGGGCATCCTCGTCGGTCTGGTCGAGCCACAGCGTGGGGCCGGGCAAATTGGTGATGATGTAGCAAAGGGTCAGTTCGGGCGCGGTGGTTTTCGATGATTGGACCGACGCGATGATGGATACCAGCCGGATGCGTGGATCGACGATTGCCTCCATGACGTCGCGTATCCACGGCGAGTTTTCTGACCGGAAGCGGCCCGGATTGGGTGAATACGGAATGCCCTCGATGTGATCTTCGCACCATTGCCATGGCGGCCGGCGGTCGGGCGGCTGCCACGCTTCGCGCCAGATGTCGTGCAGGATTTTCATGATTCGTGAAGGCTGCGGAGAACCTCGTCAATCGCCTGGCGGCACTCCCGTTGGATGCCGGTGGCGTCGAGACCTGATAGAATGGGCGGGAGTTCGTTTTCAAATTTCGCCCGCAGGATGGAAGTGGCTTGGGCGACCAGTCCGATCCATTCGGTTCTAACCTGATGGAGCGGGACATACTCGCCCTTCTTGACGGCGATTCTCAGTTCACGTTCCTCGACCTCGGCTAACAATTTTCGGGCTTTGAGCGCCTCCTCGTTGCCAACCGGCGTCTTCCCTGCCTTGAGTCCCCGGACCCTGACGAACTCGCGCCAGTCGGCCACCGGCCACAATCCGTTGGATAGGGGCTTGGGCGAACCCTCCATTTTCTGCCAGGTGGTGAGCGTCCTGCGGGTCACGCCCAATACCGCGGCCAGTTCCACCAGCGTCTTGGCGTATGCCAATGTTTCGACGCTTCCTGCCGCACGAGCCTCAATGCGCGAACGCTCGGCCACCGTGAGTGGCCTTCCCGCCGCGACCTTGCGGACCACGTTCTGGAAATCCGCGTCGAGAATCTTCTCCGCGATCTCCGGTGCCAGCGTCGGCTTGGCTTCTTCCGATTGACTGCCCTTGCTCATGGCTTCACGGCCACCCACCCGGCAAAGTTCAGATGGCGCCAGAAGCAATCCACCGAGGCAAAGCCTTCCTGATGCAGCAGGTCCTCGTTCCAGCGAGCGGTGACCGGCACCAGCACGCCTTCGAGCGAGAGTCGCTTGCGGTCGATCTCACCGGGCGAATATCCGTTGCGCTCCTTCATCGTTAGGAATAACTCGACGAATGCCTCGTCCAGTTCCGCGCTGGCACCGAGCACCTTTTCAACCAGCACGAAGGCACCACCGGGGGCCAGCGAATCGAACACGCGGCGGATGATCCGCTGGCGGTATTCGATGGGCGTAAATTGCAGGGTGAGCACCGAGAGCACGACGCTGGATGTCACGACCGGGAACTCGTGGCGCAGGTCGGCACGCTGGATGGTGACGCGCTTGCCGTGCGGGTGGCTGGCGAACTGCCCGCGTGCCGCCTCGATCATCGGCTCGCTGATTTCAAGGCCGACATACTCATTGGCGTCGCCAAAGTTGGAGGCAAAGGGAAGCAGCGCCTCGCCACGGGAGCATCCCATGTCGATGATGGAGGTGCCGGGTTGCACGAATTTCCGGCCGACCTCAAAGACGACCATCCGCATCGCGTTGTATTGCGGGATGCTGCGCTGGAGCATGTCATCAAAGACATCGGTGACCTGCTTGTCGAATTGCCAGGGACCGGAAGGCATCACGTGATCGGTGTCGCTCATGCCCGCGTGAGCAGTGTCAACGCGGCAGGCGCATTCGCAGAACCTCGCTACACCCGGATGATGGGTGAGGCGACGAGCAATGTACGAGCCCTGCTCCCTACGTCCGATAACGTCTTCGCCTCGCCGTGAAAATGTCATAACGGGGAAGAACGTCAATCGCAAATTCAATGCACACTGCTCCATGCCGTAACCCTCAGGCGAGAGATTCCGGAAGAATTTCGGAATTGACTGCGTGATAGCCCATGATATATTCCGGCTCTTGGCAGCACCCACATGTCTCCGGGCATAGTAGGAGTCATGCGTGTAGATCGAACCGGGAAGGACCGGCCGACCACCTGCCTCGTAGGGCCTGCTCCGCAAGGGGCAGGCTCATTTTTTTGACGGCACGCACACTCACGCTCCAAGCGCTGTGGTCTCAACGCGGCAGTCGTTTGACGATCCGGGTGCCCTCTGTCAGGCAGGTGCCTTCCTCTGTCACCCAGAAGCACGGGATGTCGAACTTGGCGTACATATCGCGGGTCCGGGGGTTGCTTTCAATGGCGAGGTAGCTGGCATCCCTGCCGTGAACCGGGAAAACCGTCGTCCCTAGCAGGTGCTCCTTGATCGCCGGGGGATTCCACCACCCTTTGGGGGCGAAGCACGCGTCGTCGGGAGTCCATCCGGTTTCCCGCTCGATGCGGTCGAGCGTCTTGATCATCCACGTCACGGGCCGTGCGGTGATGAGCACGACGGTATGGGGCCGGACAAGCTCCACCAGCCATTGCCGGTATTGCTCACCCGCGAGACGTCGTTCCATGCGCTCGGGCGTGGTGCCGTGCTTGGGCGAGTTCGCCACCAGCGTGTAGTTGAGGTCTAGCAGGATGATCATAGGGTAGTCTGAAGACGTTTGGAGAAGGCGTCCATGGCGGATTTCACGAGGTTCATGCGGGTGCCGTCCGGATAGGGCAGGTCGAACTCGAACTGAATGGCGGCACGCAGTTTGTCCCTATCGACTGGCAATGCGGACGCGCAGGCCGCGTTGATGTTGTTGGAAAAATCATCGACCTTCACCGTGCGGAAGAACGGGCCGAAGAGGTTGCGGAACTCGGCCTCGGTGTGATACTTCTGGACCTTCGGCTTGTCCTGGAAGTCGCCGATGCGAATGCCCGGTTCGTAGTCCAAGCGGAACGCGATGTTACCCGCGTTGGATTCGTTCATGAACGCCTTGCCATTGACCTGCCTCCAACCGGACTCACCCGCGGAAGAAGCGCAGGCATAAACCTTGGTGTTGGGGCGGCAGAGCGCCGCGCACAGGCAGGCGATGTGTTCGCGGTCCTCGCGAAACGGCACCGAGTTGAGCACACTGGCGATGAAGATGCTGGTCCAGTCCTTGCCGGCCGCCACCTGTGCCAGGAATTCACGCGTGAGTTCCACGCTCTCGTCTTTGTTGATGCCGCCCGGGCCCAACCGGTATGGCTCGAACGGAGTGCAGTCGATTCCCTGCTGGCGGAGCAGGAATGTTTCTGTCAAGTGGCCGGCCCCGAAGTCGAGGATGGTGGTGCCGTGTTCCTTCGTCCATCTGGCGCGGTCGGCGGCCCTGGCGATGTCGAAATCCTTGCATGGCTTGGCACCATGAACTGCGAAGATGAATCCGTTGCCCAATTCACGCCGCACGCGCCGCGCCCTGCGGAACGAATTGAAGCGGAGCATGTCGGCATAACGCGTGTGGATGTCGAAGTCCATTGAAAGCAGGTTCATCATGGCCCTGGCGAATTCCGCCTCCTCATCGGTGACGAACACGACCGGCGCGAACGCAGCACCCTTCTCAGCCAGCATTTCCAGCCGGCCGATACCGTTGATGACTGATAGATCCTCGCGGCAGACGATGGGCATGAGGATGCCGTGACGATGCAGCGTGCGGGCGAGGTTGCGGGCATACTGGATCCAGCGGCCGGCGTTGGCTTTGCATAGGTCCTTCACGCCGACTTCCGCGGGCTTCACGCAACGCAGGAACGCGTCACTGCCGACCGGCTTGTCGGGGATGCGGGCGGCGAGCGCATGCAAGTCAAGCGATTCGAGTTCGCGGGTGATTTTGCCAGGCGTGCTGTTGAAATCAAAGTCGTTGGTCGCCCGGTTGAACACGATGTTGAGCGCCTTGCGCTGGTCGAGATCAAGCGCCTTGGTGCGGAACACCGGAACATGCGTGGCACCCATGCGCGATGCCACGAGGTGGCGCTGGTGGCCGGAAAGAATCTCGCCGTCCGCGTCGGCGAAGATCGGGGCGATGAAGCCGAGCTTGCGAAGCGACAGCTCTATCAGGTCGAGCCGCGCCGGGTCGGCCGTGCGCGGATTGTATGTTGACGGCCGCGTGGCATCCAGTGGTTCGAGGGTGATTTTCATAGTCCGAGGCGGATGCGGATTTCCTTGAGCACGCTTTCCTTGTCAAAACCGGCGTCCTGTTTCACCCGGTCGCACCACGCGATGAAATCGGCCTGGCTGATGCGGAACCGATAGAGGCCGACCGCGACGGTGACATCACTCTTGTCGAGTTCCTTGTCGTGGCGGTCATCGTCATCGTCATCCCCGTCATCACCTTTCGGATTGAGCAGGCCTTCGAGGTCGGCAGGCTCGAAGCCAGCAAGGATGGTGTCGAAGTCGGTCAATTTCCACTCGCTGGCAATCTTTTCCAACTCGTTCAAGTCCACGGTCGAAAGTTCGGCCAAGCGGTTGTCGGCCACCAGTACGGCGAGTTCATCGCTTTCACTGGCAAAGTCCTGATAGTCCACCGGCACGACCCCCACGCCGAGGTGTTTGGCAGCCATCAGACGACCGTGGCCGGAGACGATCAGGGCTGAGGTTATGGCCTGGACGCCTGCGACAATGGAAACGGCCACAGTGAGGATCTCGACAAGGCTGTGAAACAGGAGAAAGTTGTACCGGCTGACAATCAACAAGGCGCCCAGAACCACCCCGAGCAGCAAGGCATTCAACACATGTGCGGATGTTCTGTCCCCAGGCCCGACATCCTGAGGCTGCGGGAGCAAAGTAACAC
>Ga0118677_10011651_pt1 | contig 13104 bp, 14 predicted proteins | sample AliMusrvi5mmetaG_FD_86154 | JGI IMG/M metagenome (GOLD analysis project Ga0118677, IMG submission 86154)
GCCTTGAAACCATGGGTTATCCGTCACCTCAAACCGCGTCACATGCTCATCAAGGGAAAACTGATCGATCGTAGAAGGCGGATAGAGGGAGCTGGAATCATCGCAGGGGAGAAAGCCGGAGCCGGTATCGTGGTCGAGGGCAATACAAGGCTGCCATTTCTACTTGCAGCAAGAACTGTCGCGCTCACCAGAAAAGGCCGGGCCGTGTATGCCGAGGGTCTCGCCAGCAGTTACGAAGCATTTCTCGATACGCGGAAAAACAAGAAGACCTCGGTCGACGAAGACATTGACGGCTTCCCCTCCGAAGCAGTGCAACGCGCTGATTGGTATGTAAAATCGATCGGGGAAGCTCTCGAAACCCGATACAGTAAGGGTGGTCTCGGCAGCCATCCAAAGATCACGGCGACGACGAAAAAGGTTATTGAACTTTGGACGAAGGGCGAGAAGGTGCTCGTATTCTGCCACTACATAGAAACAGGCAGAGCCCTAAGGCTTTCGATATCACGTGCACTTGCGGCGAAAGTACGAGAACTAGCACAAGAAAAAATGCCCGAAATAATTCTTTCGAAAATCGAAGGCCGACTTAAAAGCTTAGGCAATAAATTCTTCGTCAAGGATGGGGAGGTCTGCGCTCGTTTTGACATAACAATTGAGAAATACTTGTCAAAGTACGCCGATGCTCTTTCGGGAAAAGAGAAAGAGGACCTCGCAGAGTCCTTCAGGCGGTTTATTCGTACTCCTTCGTTTTTGGTTCGCTACTTCAACCTTTCTGGGGGAATAAAACCTGAGGATATCATCACAGCCTTCAAGTCCAGCCACTCCTCATCAATGTCACTCAGAGTATTAATCGAAGACTTCCTGGATTTTATCGCGAGGCGTTGCAACACTGTTGAGCGCGCTGAATATATAAAAGCGATAAAAAAAGTGAACACGGGGAATCATCGAGTGTCATTGGAAGAGCTCCTTCCCGGAGAGAACCAGGACGGGGAGGTTCTCGCTAATGTTCGTCTAGTCAACGGCAACACACCACAGGAGACTCGGCGCACACTCATGAGTACCTTTAACACTCCCTTCTACCCCGAGGTCTTGATCGCTAGTTCGGTGCTGGCGGAAGGCGTCGACCTCCATCTAAATTGCAGGTACGTGATTCACCACGACCTCTGCTGGAACCCGAGTACCCTCGAGCAGCGTACTGGACGCATCGATCGTATCAACGCTAAGGCGGAACGCTGTGGAAAGCCAATCGAGATATATCTCCCCTATATCGCCGGGACGCAGGACGAGAAGATGTACCGTGTCGTGATGGATCGGGAACGATGGTTCAAGGTCGTAATGGGCGAAGAATATGAACCGGATGGGCTGACGGTCGAAAGAATAGCTGAAAGGCAACCCATCCCTCAGACTCTTGTTGACAGGTTGATGTTCAAGCTCGATGTTGCTTCAAGTTCAAAGCCGAGGAAATAGAAGGGGAATATCCCAAAAAAAGGCAAATCGCTCATCATGGGTCTGCTCAGGGAAGGACGGATTGAGAAGGCGGATACGAGGATTCGGAAAAGCAGCTGAAGGAGGCCGTCATGCCCTTGGTTTCTGAATTCAATGGAATCAGGATATACTTGTATTGGGACGACCATACGCCGCCACATTTTCACGCCGAGTACGGCGATGCGAAGATGCTTGTTGAAATCGGAAGCGCAACCGTAATGAAGGGTGCCTTCCCCTTCGCGCAGCTCAAGCTGGTTCTCGCCTGGTGCGAACTTCATAGGACGGAGCTGATGGCTGATTGGAATGCAGCGGAAGCGCATGGCGAGATCCGACGGATCGAGCCTCTTCGCTGATCCAGGAGGAATGACGATGGTGCAGATTCTCCAGGTGCTCCCCGAAACCGAGTATAGGGTGTTCTGCTATTTCTCCGACGGCCGGATCAAGCTCTACGATGCCAGGCCCCTTATCGAAGGCGGAGGGGTGTTTTCGCGGATCGCGGACGCTGCCGTGTTCAAGGACACCTGCACCGTGATGAACGGCACGCTGGCCTGGGATGTGAACGGCAAACGCGACCCCTACACCTGCATCGACCTCGACCCGGACACCGTCTACGAAAAAGCCGTCGAGGTTCGCGACCCGCTCTCGAGGACTGCATGAGATAGCCCTACCACCTCACCCGCCGCTCCTACCAGGCTGCCTGCCATTCCTACGCATTTATCCGTGGAGTAACTCCGTGCTAGCTAGGTATCCATCCACTACGGAAAAGCCATTCATGGGTGGCTCGGGTTTTAAGATCCAGAGGCCTGAGCCTCTGCGACAGCTTCGGCAATTACTTGATCATCTATGCCATGGCGCCGAAGGCTTTCAACCATTCGATTAATCTGGGCGTTTTCCACCTTGGCTAAATCCTTCTTCAGCCCTTGCCCCACATAAGCCTTAAGGAGCGGCTGATATCCGGAGAAGCCAAGCACTGGCGCCAGGGACTTTAAGTCCTCGATCACGTCCTGCGGCATTCGGATGCTTATTGTCTCCATAGGCCTGTCTTTCCGAAGCCGATTCTTCATGTGTTCATTCATCCTCATAGTCCCTCCTCTCTGGGAGCGTAGCCGGTCGGGCCGAAACAATACGGATGGTGTTCGCGTCACGGACAACATGAACGACAAACAACAGTGACCAATCTTCTGTAAGCCCGATGGCCGCTTCTCTCGCTTCGCCGCCATCGCTGGCATCTACCAAGCGGACAAAGGGATCGAAAAAAACCTCGCAGGCCTGCTCAAATGAAATGTCATGCTTGCGCAGATTGGAGGCAGCCTTCGCTGCGTCCCATTCGAAGACCTGACCATGAAGTTCGTAGCTGACGGCCGTACATATTAAACGTATATGCTTTGTATATGCACGTCAAGTACAAGCAAGCCTCTGCGACAACAAGAACAGGACTGGAAAACAGCGCCCCTAGGACGTGGGCGAAGAAGATGGAGTCAATCGACGACATGGGCAAATCGCTCATCATGGGCTTGCTCCGCTGGTCATCCGGGAATATTTGGCTTATACAAGAAAAGAAGAATTTACCACCATGGCTTCACCCATCGACACCCTGAGAACCATGGTGTGAAGGAGGCTCGGATGAAGCTTGGGATTCTTGGCATCAGCGGTCATGTGGCAGTGGAAGTTTCCAACAGGCTCGCAAACCCACCACTGTTTACTCGGACACAGCCACTGTCCTTATCAAGGCCATGAAGGATGCGGGGGTGAGCAAACTTGTAGCTGTTTCCGCTGGTGGCATCAATCCTGACAAGGACTGGCCCCTCGTCTACAAGCTCATAATCCACCGGATGCTCAGGGAGATGTAGGTCGATATGCACCGCATGGAAGACATAGTAAAGGCCTCTGGCCTGAAACACCTCTTCGTCCGGCCGGTGAGGTTGGTTCAGGGAGGAATGACGGGGATGTATCGGACAGCCATCGAGGTCACACCGCCCAAGGGCATGAACATCAGTTTTGGGGATGTCGCTCACTATATGCTCTCCCGGATCGAGGCGGATGACTACCAGTCTGGAGGCGTTGGAATTGGCTATTGAGCAAGCCCCAGCAATTCATGTTCCTGACCTTGCCGTTGACGACATAGTGGTTCCTCAGATTCCCCTCAAGGGTGAAGTTGAGTTTCTTGGCAAGGCCGATGCTGCCCACATTCCTGTCGTCACAGCAGATCGCGACCTTGTCCATGCCCACGGTGTTGAACAGGTATTCGATTGGTCTTTCGCAAGCCTTTGTCGTGATCCCCTTGCCGGAATGATCCTCATCCAACATGTATCCTATCTCGGCCCAGCGGGCCTCCCTGTCCATCTCTCTCATATCCTCAGAAATTGAAGTCTCAAACATGAATGCCCCGGAAGGTTCGCAGACTCAGGATGAGCTAACCGAAAACGACCGTTTCCCTCTCTGTCACCAGGGCGTCCATGCGCTGGTCGAAGTCCTCGTGCGGCAGGCTGGGCAGGAGTTGCTCCGAAAGGCATACGCCGACGGTGAAGACTTCGCTCGCCTCGCGCCGGAGACGGGAAAGGAAACGATCGTAGTAGCCCTTGCCCCGCCCAAGGCGGTTGCCCTCGCGGTCGAAGGCCAGCCCGGGACAGGCGACCAGTATCCGGCCCGAGCGCGGGGGATCGAAGGAAGGCCAGAGCGGATCGGGCACCGGAATGTTCCAGCGGTCCAGCGGCAACTCTCCCGTGTTCGGAGGCATGACGAGGAACCGTATGTCCGCTCCCTCGATGCGCGGAACGGACACAGCCTTGCCCGCCGCCCTGGCCGCCTGGATGAGGGGGGTGGTATCCATCTCATGGGGCATGCTGAGGAAACAGAGCACCGTGTCCGCCCTGGACCACTGTGGCATCGCGGCGAACCGCTCGGCGATTTGGCCGCTTCGCAGGGCCATGTCCTCCGGCTGGATTTCGCCGAGTCTGGTCTTCATCAGGGAACGCATGGCCTGTTTGTCCATGACAACCTCGCTCATGAGCGCGACCTCGCGGAATCGAAAAGGTGCATGATCGCGAGCGCGGGATGCCGGACGATCATCCGTGGACCGGCATGGCGCATCACCTCGCGGATACGGTCCCGCATGCCACTTTTGTAACAGTGTGTCGGACATTTAGCGCACACCGGTTTCCTTGAGCCGAAGGCGCAGTTCTCCACACGGAGCAGGGCGTAGTCCCTGAGTTCCGCGCAGCTTTCGCAGGGAACATTTTTGGCGTGGCCCCTGTCAGCGCAGTATATGTCAATCATGACTTTGATGGTCTTGGCCTCGCGTCGCAAGCGCATTGTTCCTCCGTAGCCGCAATGCTATTCCCGATCTTCATGTCTGACTAGAGTCGATGATGGCGGTGGCCGCTTCAGGCGAATGCGGAATTGGCCGCATTGGAAAAGAAAGTCCGGGGAGGGGAACCTGTTGGTTGCCCTCCCCGGACGAAATGCAGGAACCGACAGACCCCTATCGGGGTCGCGGCTCCATGTTGCTGATCTTCATCGTGCCGGAGCCCGCTTGGCGACGAAGCTCAGCCAGGCCGCGCGCACCACGAATATCAGGAGCAACACCGCTCCGATGCCGAAGGCGATGTCAGGCAGCATGCGGAAGAGGTCGGTGATCTTGATGAAGGGACTCGTGGTGATCTCGGGGCTGCGCGCATACCAAGTACCCTTGGCCACCGCCCAATAGAGCTGGTAAAAGGCCTGCGGCATGAGGGTGAAGACCGCCATGCCGGCGAGCCCCCCGTTCAGGAGCCAGAAGGCCCATTTGAGGAGCCGGTCCGACCAGGAAGCCTTGGTCACGATGTGCCTGAGCGAGAAGAGCATCAGTGCGATCGCGAAGAATCCATAGACGCCGAACAATGCGGTGTGTGCATGGAGGGGCGTCGTGTTGATGCCCTGGGCGTAGTAGAGGATGATGGGAGGGTTGATGAGGAAGCCGAAGACCCCCGCGCCGACCACGTTCCAGAAGGCGACCGCGATGAAGAACATCATCGGCCAGCGGTAGGGCCAGTCCTTTCCCGCCTGCTTCAGCATCTTCGTGTTCTGCGCCGTCTCGAAGCCGAGGAGGGCCAGGGGAAGGATCTCGAGGGCCGAGAACACGGCGCCGAGTGCGATGATTGGTGAGGGAGTTCCAGTCCAGTACAGATGGTGGAAGGTTCCGACGACGCCCGCGCCAAGGTAGAGGATGATTGAGAAGTAGATCACCCGCTCGGCGAATTTCGCGCTGATCGCCGAAATCTTCACGAGGATGAAGGAAAGGACGACGGTCGCGAAGACCTCGAAGAAGCCCTCGACCCAGAGATGCACGACCCACCATCGCCAGTACTCGGCGTCGGAGAGGTCGGTCTTCTGGTTGTACATGAGTCCCCACATGTAGAAGGCGGGGATGGTGATGGCGCTGTACAGGAGGACGTGCGTGAGGCCGCCCGCGTCCTTCTCCCCGCGTATGGCCGGAAGGATGGCGCGCACGACGAGGACGAGCCAGATGATCATGCCGATTATCAGGAGTATCTGCCAGACTCGCCCCAGCTCGATGTATTCGTAGCCTTGGGTGCCGAAGAGGAAGCCGCGGTTTCCCATGAAGCCCTGGATGGAGAGCCAGGTGCCCGACATCGAACCCGCGACGACGATGACAACGGCCGCCAGAAGGATTATGACGAGGAGTTTCTGTGCCTTGGGTTCCTTCCCGACAAAGGGACCTATGAAGAGGCCCGTCGCGAGGAAGCAGGTTGCGATCCAGAAGATCGCGAGCTGGAGGTGCCAGGTGCGGAGCGCCGCGTAGGGGAAGACCTTCTCGATCCAGATTCCCAGGAAAGAACCACCCTCGAGGGAGTAGTGGGCGGTCAGCATCCCGACGGGGATCATGAGCACGAAGAGCGCCATCGCCGCGATGAAATAGGGAACCACGGCTCGTTGGCTGCCGCTTGGATTGGGCTCGTCCAACGTAAGGGTGAGCTGGAGGGCGGCCGAATCCTCGTGGAGATAGCGGACGTACCAGAAGATGCCGAAGGCTATTCCCAGGATGAGGAGGACCATGCTCACGATGGACCAGATGAGGCTTCCAGGGGCTGCGTGGTTGCCTACCAAGGGATCAAATGGCCAGTTCGAGGTGTAGGTGAGCTCTTGCCCCGGACGGTTCGTGCCCGCCGCCCACGCGAGCCAGGCGAAGAAGCTCGCGAGTGCCTTGCCGTCGGCATCGGTCGTGACGATGCCAGGATGGATGCCCTGCTTGTCGTTGCCTTCGCGGAAGAGCTTCGCGTAGTGGGACTCGAGGAGGGTGAAGGCCTCGGCCTCCGCCTGGCTGAGCTCGAGCTTTCCCGTCGCTGAGTCATAGTGGTTTTGCTTGATCTCCTCGGTGGCCAGCACCGCCAGTCCCGCCTGCTTCACCTTGGGAAGCGCGTCGAAGGCCTTCTGGTCGAAGGCCGCCGCCTGTTCGGGCGACGCTCCGCCGGCGCGGGCGGCCACATAGAGACCCTCGCGGTGCAACCAGTCGGCGGACCAATCGGGGGCGAGATAGGATCCGTGTCCCCATATCGTACCGATATGCTGGCCACCATGGCTGAAATAAAGCTGTTGACCTTCCTTGATGTCCTCAGCGCTGAAGATGGTGGCGCCGCCGGGGCCGACCACCAGGGCCGGGATGGGCGGTTTTTCCTTGTTGATCAGGTAGCCGCCGAGGAGCAGCGCCCCGAAGGTGAGGACGAGCACGAACAGAAGCAGCGCTCTTGTCCGAAGGGATTTCATGAGGCCTCCTTCGACATGCGCGCGTTCGCGTCACTCGATGTCGCTCTTGGAAACGAGCGAATCGAGGCGCGTGTTCTTGAGGAAGTCGAGGGTCAACGCCCGTACTGCACCCCAGCGATCGTGCAGGGCACAGGGCGTTTTTCCGTCGCAGTCGTTCCCATCCAATATGCAGTCCCCTTCTTTAATGAGCGGCTCGATCGGCTCGAGCAGTTCGTAGAGGCTGAGTTCCGAGGCCGGGCGGGCGAGGCGGAATCCGCCTCCCGCGCCCTTTCGTGCCTCCACGAGACCCGCGCGCCCGAGCTGGCCAAGGAGCTTGGCGAGGTAGTTCGGGGGAGCCTGGATTCGTGCCGCGATGTCTCGCGCGTCCGCGAAGGCACCGGGAGCCAAAGTTGCGAGCAGGGAAAGGGCCTTGAGGGCATGGGTGCCCGTTCGTGAAAGGATGGTCTCCTCCTAAACGCTAAACGCATGTCAATATCCGTTATACCTCGGAAAACCCGTCCCGTCAAGGTGATGGCGGAAAAACCTGCGAAAGCATATACAGAGTATAGGGTTTCGCCACTCGCGAGCCAATCAGTCGCTCCCATCCACGAACTGCCGCCGGATGAACTCGCTCCAGTGCATGTAGCGGACGCCATCCTCCTCACGGGCGATGGTGTCGCGTGAAATCAGGTAGCGTTCGGTGTCGGACGGGAAATCCTTGGCTGCGAGGGCGAGGGCCTTGGCGTGCCGAGCGTCGGTGGCGGTCGCAGGCTTGATCTCGATGAGCTTGATGGGCTTCCCGGGTTCGGTCATCACCACGTCCATCTTGAAATCATCCTGCGTCGTGAGGGTGTGGAGGCGCCTGCCCCTGTTTTCGTAGGCGCACATACTCCACAGTTCGGAAACCACGAAATGCTCGAAGCACTCCCCATAATACGAGGTCCCCTCCACGACCGGAGCGAATATGGTCTGGGCTAGGGCCCGGGACACGCCGGAGTCGAAAAAATAGAACCGCGGCATCGAAAGGACGCGTTTCCTTGCTGATTGATGGTACTGCTCTAGGAAAAAACCGAGGTGGGTGTCCTCCAGGATGGAAAAATAGGACTGGACAGTCTTGGCGTCCAGGCCGGTGTCGCGGGCGATGTTGGTCGCGTTGACGAGCTTCGCGTTGGCCTGTGCCGCGACCTCCAGGAAGCCCCGGAATGCGTCCACCTTGCGGACCAGCTGTTCGGCGGCGATCTCTTCCTTAAGGTAGGTCTGGGCATAGGCGAGGAGGAAATCCAGTCGGTCTCGATCTCGCTCCAAACCCTGCACCTCGGGAAGGCTTCCCCACGAGAGTGTCCGTTCGAGGGAGAAGGACTCGCCCAGTTCCACGGAGGTGAGGGGATACAGGTGCCGCACCGCGGCCCTTCCCGCCAGCAGGTTGGCCCCTCCGCGCTTGAGCTTTCGGGAGCTGGAGCCGGTGAGAACGAAGGTTCCCTGCCCACGTGACAGAAGTGAATGCACGACATCGAGAAGGGACGGAATCTTTTGGATCTCATCCAGCACGATGATCTTGTCCGAAGCCTCCGCGACCACGGCCTCAAGCAACTCCGGCCTTTTGCGGAATCGCAGTTCCGTGCTCGGAGACAAAAGGTCCAAAAATAGGGAGCTGGATTCGGGAAAACGTTGGCGCAGCAGGGTTGTCTTGCCTGTACACCGGGCACCGAAGAGGAAAAAGGAGCGCCCCTCAGGGAATTCGACTAAACGCTGGAACATGTTCCGAATTGTCTCCTGTATTATGGATTATACTCCTTGATTCAAGGAAATACAAGAATGCATTCGGATTGAAAATGAATGCTCTGCCCGAGATGGTCAAGGCCCGAGGAACCCTCATCCCCCACATACAAGGGCGAAGAATTTGCAGCGATCCCCGTCCTGGAGGACATGCGAACTATCCACGACCGCATCGTTGACCGAGATCACCATGTACTCCTTCAGATAGGGTGAGACCTCGGGCCGGAGGATCAATTCGGAGACGGTCGTGCCAGCCGCCATCTCAATTTCGACATCGCGCGTCGGCCCGGGCTCACCGGGGTTTTCGGGCAGGGCGAAGAGGATTTTCAGACGACCAACCCCTGCCCGTATGCTGCGAGGCGGCTTGTCCGGATCTCGTTGTAATCGCCGATCAAGCCAGAGAGGACCTTATCATCGAGCGATTTCCCTTCGACCGTCGCCTCTGTAAGGAAACGCTTCGGGAGGGTGTCGGTCTCCGGTCCCAGGCCCTCTCTGTGGTTGTATGCCCGTGTGAGCTCGGTTATCCAGTTGGCCTGGAGTTGGAGTTCGGTTCTGGTGAGCGACAATCCCATGGAGGCCTGGATGAGGTCTGCCAATTCCTCCCACATGATCAGGTCACGGAAGAAACGACAGAGGATCATGGAGTCGAAGAGGGCGGCGCGGTCCTCGTAGTCTATGTGATGGAGCGCCATTCCCTCCGGCCGGCCGTCCACCTCGCCGCTCAACTCGGCCTTGTAGAAGGTCCCTCTGAGGTGACAGGCGCCCCGGGCCGATGTGGCGTACGAGAGGGCCATGCCCTTGAGGGTCCTGGGATCGAAGCCGGCGGGTTCGAGTCCCTTGACGTGGATGGCGATGTCGGAGAGGCCGAGTTGCCGCGAAGCCGACTTGATCCCCTTGCCGAGGATTTTGCCCAGGCCTTGGCCGGTGGCGATCATGGTGAAGAGCTCGGCCATCCGATCGGGCTGGTTGTAATCGATGGGGAAGTCCGTCTTCCCCGCCTTGTAGGCCTCCACCGCGAAGGAGGACAGGTTCCCTGCGCTCATCGTATCAATGCCGAGCCGGTCACAGACATCATTGAGCCAGGCGACCTCCTCCAGCGAATCGATCGCGTTGAGTCCGCCCAAGGCGTATATGGTCTCGTATTCGGGGCCCTCCACTTCGAGGCCGCTGTGCCGCCCCTCCTGGATGACCGAGTTCTTCGTGCAATGCATGAAACACAGGGGGCAACCGCATGCCTTCACCTTGAAATGCTCCTGCATGTAGTCGGCCGAAAGGTGATCCCATTTCTCGAACACGCCACCTTTCCAGTAGCGGGTGGGAAAGCATTTGGCATTGTTCGTGACGGCGACCTGCATGGGGGTCCCGAGGCGCTGATACCTCTCGGTCGCGGGGGTGATCTTCCCCTTGGCCGCTACTCGCTTGTTCACGTCCATGAGCAGGGCTTCATCTGCGACAACCGCATGGAGGTTCCCCGCGAAGGATACTCCCTTGATGTTCTTTGAGCCCAGCACGGCACCCAGTCCTCCCCTGCCGAGGCTCCTCCACCGGTCGGATTTGATGCAGGCGATGGCGGAGAGTTGCTCTCCCGCCGGACCGATGACGAGGGCCCGTGCCCCCGGATGGGATTTGCCAAGCAGGTGTTCCTCGGTCTCGACGGTGTCCCTGCCACGCAGGCTGCTGGCATCGAGGAAGGTCGGACCTTTTTCGTCGATGAGAAGGAAACTCAGATCCTCGCATCGCCCAGTCAGGATGACAGCGTCGATGCCGCAGCCCTTCAGCTGCCCTGCGAGAGATCCGCCGCAATAGGACTCGCCGTAGCCTCCGGTGGCCGGACTCTTCGCGAATGCCCCGAACCGGGAGCTGCCCCAGACCTTGGTGCCCGTCAGGGGTCCCACCGTGAGTATGAAGACCGCCGCGGTGGCCAGGGGATCGACGCCGACGGGGTTTTCCTTCATCAGCAGGGCGGCGCCCAGACCCTTGCCACCCAGGCTGCGCCTCAACAGCGAATCGGGAATTTCCTCATACGCGAAGGAGGATCTGGTCAGGTCGACGCGAAGGAGGCGATTGAAGAATCCGTACATTTGTGCTCCTTCCTTATCCGAATCACTGCGTTTTGGGTACAGGGACGGGGGAACGTCCGAAGCCGGCCTTGGCCAGCTTCGAGAGGGCGCGGGTCTTCGAGTTGTCGATGTGCCTTCCCAGGATTTCAATCGCCTTTTTCAGGTCCCTGACGCAGAGCGCATCGATGAACTCCAGGTGCTCGGTCACCGTGCTCGCACGTTCCTCCTTGTGGCTGAAACCCATTTCCCGGAAGAACTTGAGGAGCACGAGCTGCTGTTGCAGGGTCAGGATGATCCGCCGGCGCCTGCTCGCCTCGATGAAGTAATTATGGAGGTTCAAGTCGACTTCGGTGTTTCGCGCGGCGTCGTCGGATTGGGCGCAGTCGATGACCATCGCGCGGAGATCCATCAATCCCTGGATCCCCATCACCGGGGCCGCGTACTTGAGGGCGAGTATCTCAAGGGACTTTCGTATTTCGTAGAGGTCCTCCACGTCGTCGGCGGTGAAGGGCAGGACCTTGGCTCCGCGATTGGGTATGAGCTGCACAAGAAAGCCCCGCTCCAGTTGTCTGAGGAACTCGCGGATGGGAGTGCGGCTTATGCCGAACTCCTCGCTGAGCGCGTCCTCCCGCAGCCAAGTGTCGGGAGGATAAAAACCTTGGAGGATCCTTTGGAAAAGGGTGGTATATACTTCTTTCATCGTTCCCCTTTCGGATAATAGTATACAAAAATATCCTTCGTCAAATGGTCTCAGTTTCATTGATCCAGTTCGAAAAAAGGAGCTGCTTAGAAATCGTTGACAGAAATATAAAAGCATTGTATACCAAATTGTCGTTTTACGATACAGTTTTCCGATACAAGTGGAACGATCAAAAGGCAGTGATGCGCAGAGAACAACTTTCCCCGGTTTTTGACTGGAAACGAATCGAATCGACTGACGAGGACATTGCGTCCTTCGATCCACTGCGGGCGCGTCGGATTCTCTTCCTTTCCTATCTCATACGAGACTTCGAGGAACATCTCCTCGTCCTGAAAAACGCGGGCTGCGTCTGGGGGCCCGTGCATTCCAGCATCGGGCAGGAAGCCCTCGCATCGGCGGCGATCTGCGCCCTCGGCGCTGGCGACCTCATCGCGGGCAGCCATCGTGCCCACCACCAATTCCTGGCGAAATCCTATCTCCACGTGGCGGGGGGGAATTGGGATCCCCTTGTCGAGGCCGTCCCTGCGCCCTGCGCCACTGTTGTTGAAAGGACACTAGCCGAGATCATGGGTCTGCGCAGCGGCTACTGCGGCGGAAGGGGCGGGTCGATGCACCTGCGCAACATCGATGCGGGGGTGCTCGGCACGAACGCGATCGTGGGAGGCGGCATACCCATCGCCACAGGAGCGGCCTACGCCCAGAAATACCTGAAGACGGGCAATGTCGTTGTTTGTTTCTTCGGGGACGGGGCGATCAACCAGGGAGCCTTCCACGAGGCCTGCAACCTCGCGGGGATCTGGAAGTTGCCCATCCTGTATTTCGTGGAGAACAACAGGTACGCTGTCGCGACCAAGGCGAGCGATGTCTGCGCGGTCTCGGAGCTCTCCCAACGGGCGGCGTCCTATTCCATGGACGCGCGCATTGTGGATGGGAGCGACGTCGCGGCGGTGTTCGCGGCGGTGGGAGAGGCCGTGGCCGGGATGCGAGATGGCAGCGCCAGGCCCTGCATCATCGAGGCCAAGTGCTACCGGCATTTCCACCACGCGGGAGACCAGCCCGGCAGCGTGTTCGGATACCGGGAAAAGGAGGAGGAGGCGGAGTCCTGGCGCAGGGACGCACTCGCAACCTATCCGGCCGCCCTCATCAGGCTGGGCCTCATCTCCGCCGAGGAGGTCGGGTCGCTCCTAAACTCAGCCAAGGCCTGTGTCGCCGCAGCGGTCGATGCCTGTACCCTCACCGGCCCGAAGGGCCTTCTCGTTAGGCCGGAGCTCTAGCCCGATATGGCGGGACTCGCCGTGGGCGTTCGCAGCGACGGTTTCGAACTCAAGGGCTTGCCCTACCGGG
>Ga0118677_10011654_pt1 | contig 13101 bp, 12 predicted proteins | sample AliMusrvi5mmetaG_FD_86154 | JGI IMG/M metagenome (GOLD analysis project Ga0118677, IMG submission 86154)
AGGGAAATTCGCCTCGCCGCAACTCAAATCAGACCGGAAACCCCGCACGACTCGCCACGTCCGGCCTGGCCACGGCCATTTTCCGAGATCGTAATGATTGGGGCGCAGCAGCCTCGCTGCGGTTTTTGCTTCCGAATCGCAGGATTCATTGTAGGAATTTTTCATGTCATTTGCTGGAACCCATACCGCTCTTGTGACGCCGTTCCGCGGCGGCAAGTTTGATTCGAAGGCCTTCCGTTCCCTCATCGAGGACCAGATTGCCGGCGGCATCACCGGCATTGTGCCCGTGGGCACGACTGGCGAATGCCCGACTTTGAATTACGACGAGCACAACGAAGTGATCGGCGCCGCCATCGAAGCCGCCGCCGGAAGGTGCCTGGTGATAGCCGGCACCGGATCGAATGCCACATCGGAAGCGATCGCGTTGACCGGTGAGGCCGAAAAACTCGGCGCTGATGCGGCCCTCCTGGTTGCTCCCTATTACAACAAACCCTCTCAGGAAGGCATCCACCGGCACTTCCGGGCCATCGCGGAATCGGTAAAAATCCCGCTGGTTCTCTACAGCATTCCGGGACGCTGCGGCATCGAAATCGCGGTCGAGACGGTCGTCCGACTCGCCAAGGATTGCCCGAATATCCGGACGATCAAGGAGTCCGGCGGCTCTGTGGAACGCGTCAGCCAACTGCGCGCCGCCCTAGACCCGGATTTTGAAATCCTCTCCGGCGACGATTCCCTCACCATCCCCTTCTTATCGGTGGGGGCCGTCGGGGTGATCAGCGTGGCATCGAACCTTTTCCCTGCCGAGATTTCGGAAATGGTCCGGCTCTGGCTCGATGGCGACACGGCCGGGGCCCAGGCCATCCACCGGCGTTTCTACGCCCTCTTCAAAGACCTCTTCATCGAGCCCAACCCGGTCCCGGCGAAATACGGGCTTTCCCTCCGCGGAAAAATGTCCTCGGAGGTCCGGCTCCCGCTCTGCGAGATGTCCGAGGCCAACTCGTCCCGTGTCCGCAAAACCCTGGAGGCGTTGAAATGATCCGCCTCCTGATCAACGGGGCAAAGGGCCGCATGGGAAAAACCCTTGTGGCCTGCGCGGCAGAAGATCCCGAACTGGCGGTCTCCGCCGAGGTCGATGAGGGGGATGATTTTCAGGCCGCTCTCGCCGGCTGCGACGCGGCCATCGATTTCACCCATGCTCCTGCAACAGCCGCCGTGGCAGAGGCTTGCGCCGGGGCCGGAAAAACGCTCGTCATCGGAACGACCGGCCACACCCAGGAGGACCGCTCACGGATCTCCGCATGCTCGAAAAAAATCCCCATCGTCTTTGCCCCGAATTTCAGCGTCGGCGTCAACACCCTCTTCTGGCTCACGCAAAAAGCCGCCGAAATCCTGGGCGACGAGTTCGACCTCGAGGTTATCGAAACTCACCACCGGCTGAAAAAGGATTCCCCGAGCGGGACAGCCAGACGCCTGGCCGAAATCCTTGCAGAAGTGCGCCGCCTTTCCTACGAAAAGGACGTCCGGCACGGCAGGGAAGGCATGGTCGGTGAACGGACCGCGACCGAAATCGGCATGCATGCCATCCGCGGCGGAGACGTCGTCGGCGACCATACCGTCCTCTTTGCCAATACCGGGGAACGCTTGGAACTCACCCACAAGGCCTCCAGCCGTGAAACATTTGCAAAAGGGGCCCTCCGCGCCGCCAAATGGGCTGTTTCAAAACCCGCCGGCCTCTATGACATGCAGGATGTCCTCGGGCTCCGGTGATGGACTCGCACGAAGACACGAAAACACGAAAGAGGAGGCTCTTATCTTTCAACGACTTCGCGTCTTCGTGCCTTCGTGTGAACCAAAACCCATGAGAGCCGGCGTCGCGTTGGGATCCAACCTCGGCGACCGCCTCGCCCACCTCCGGGAGGCCCGGACCCGGCTCCTCTCCCTCCACGATGGATCCGGCCCGTTCCTCTGCTCCAAAATCTACGAAACCTCCCCCGTCGATTGCCCGCATGGCTCCCAGCCCTTCTTCAACGCGGCCATCGAACTCTCTACCAAGGCCCCACCTCTCAACCTTCTCGCCGATCTCCTCCGCATCGAAATCGAATCCGGTAGACCTCAGAAACACGAATTTCATGGCCCACGCTCGCTCGATTTGGATCTTCTCTATTATGGAAACCTTCAGGTATCGCTCGATACGCTAACTCTGCCGCACAGTGGAATCTCCAGTCGCGTTTTTGTTCTAAAACCCCTTGCTGACATCTGTCCAGAGCGAGTCCTCCCCAATAGAGATCGTTCGGTTCGCGGACTACGCGATTCCCTGGAATCCGCGAGCGGTTCTGCAAATTCTGTAAAATATGTATCTTACTTTTGATAAGTATATTAAGTAACTATTAAGCTATTGAAAAAGACATTCAATTTTTTAGTTAAAGCAAAGGAATCCGGGAGGAAGATCGCCTCCTTGACGGCGTATGACTATCCGATGGCGAAGCTATTGGACGACGCGGATTTGGATTTTTTATTGGTGGGCGATTCTTTGGGGATGGTGGTCTTGGGTTACCCCGACACGACGGGTGTCCGGATGGAAGACATGCTCCACCACACACGGGCGGTGGCGCGAGGAGCGACAAAGACATGGATTGTCTCCGATCTGCCGGCAGGGAGCTACCCCACCCCCGAGGCGGCAGTGGAGAACTCGCTTCGCCTGATCGAGGCCGGTGCCGATGCGGTCAAGATCGAAGGCGGGCGGGAATGTCTCCGGATCGTCCTGGCGATCAGGGCGGCAGGGATCCCGGTTGTCGGTCATCTGGGCATGTTGCCCCAGCGGGTGCGCGAAGAAGGCGGGTATCACATCAAAGGACGCTCCGAGGCCGAAGCCGCGAACCTGATTGCGGATGCCGTGGCACTGGATGAAGCCGGCGTCAGCGCCGTGGTCCTGGAGCTTGTGCATCCACCCGTGGCGGAAACGATTTCTCGGGCCGTTAAAATTCCCACAATCGGAATCGGGAGCGGCCCCTCGTGTGACGGCCAGATTCTGGTGCTGCACGACGTGATCGGCCTGTTCCCATGGTTCCGTCCTCGATTTGCAAAAGCGAGAGCGGATCTTGCGTCGGAGGTGACACGCTCGGCCGCGGAATTTGTCGCCGCGACCCGGTCGGGCGAGCAGGGATAAGCACGTTTTCTCCGCAGGCCTCGGCGGCGAAGCAGTTGCCGCCACGCAAGATTCCCACCAAGGGAGAGCTGCTGTAAACTGGCGGATGTTTTTCTTTCCCAAATGCCCTCCAAGGGTTACTTCGAATGGAAACCGGATGAATTCAATCCGCTCCCTCCTCCCCATTCTGTCGCTTGGCTGCGTGCTCTGGATCTCCGGCTGCGCCACCCCGCACCAACTCGTCACCGACCCGGCTCCGGGCGGGAAAGCCGGGGACACCGAGCAACTTCCCTCGCTCTTCTCCCCCAAACCGGTCAAGGTTCTGAGCGGAAAGGCGTCCTTCTACGGGAAGCCCCAGCGAACAGCCAGCGGCGAACGGTTCGATCCCAAAAAGTTCACGGCCGCGCACAAATCCCTCCCCATGCACAGCGTCGTCCGTGTCGTCAACCTCCGGAACGGGAAAAGCGTGATCGTCCGGATTAATGATCGCGGCCCCTATGTCCGAGGCCGCATCATCGACCTGAGCACGGTCGCCGCACAAAAAATCGACATGATCGGTTCCGGCGTGGCTCCAGTGAGGGTCGAGGTCTTGAAACGAATCGACGTGATGACAAAACCGAACCGCAAAGTCAAACTCACGGAGTAGCGGCGGACTCGTTCCGTCCGTGGGGACATGTGACGAAACCGTAACAATTCCCGCGTTGCAAAAACCTTGGGCATTTTCTAGGACTGGCGCAAGATGCCCTCCATACCGGCAAGGAAGTTGAGGAATGCCTGCCCGTCCGTGAATCGGATCCCGGTATTTTTAAGAGCGCATTCCCGGATTCTTTTAGGGACGGTCATCTTGGCGATCCTCTGGGTGTTGATTTCCGGATGGGCGGCCATGCGCCAATACCGGGAGCGAAGCCGCTCGCTCGTCACTCGGACTTCCGGCGAGCTTTCGGTGCAGGCTTACGAAGGCGCGATGGATATCGCATCCGACCTGTCGCGGCTTCGGGGGATCGCCGCGTTTCTGAGCGAGAGCCAGACGGTAAAAAACATGCTCGATCCCGCAGCGCAGATCCCTCCCGGCAGCGATGCCAGCAACCATTTCCTTGCAGGAGCGGCATTTTCCCTGGGAACAGATATCCTTTACGTTCTCGATGCGCAGGGGGCCTGCGTCGCGTCCAGCAACGCGAACCTGCCGGATACTCTCGTCGGGATGAACTTCGCAGAGCGCGAGTATTTTTTAAAGGCGGCGCAGGGACTTCACGGGGAACAATATACCATCGGAAAGCGGACTCACATACCCGGGCTTTTCTTCTCCACGCCGGTGATCGTCAACGGGCGCTTCGCGGGGGCCGTTATCGCCAAGATGGATGTCGGAAACCTGACCCAGTGGGTTAACAAAATCCCTTCCTTCATTTCCGATGGACGGGGAGTTGTCATCCTCGCCCGCGACCGGACGCTGGAAATGAAGAGTCTCCCGGACGCAACAATCGACCAATTGCCCGAGGCCCGGAGGATCGAGTCCTACGGGCGGACCAATTTCGTTCCGCTGGCCGTCAAAGCTTGGGAAGGACCCTTCCCGGGACTCTTCCGCCTGGGCGAAAGCCCGGTGCCTTTCGCTGTCTCCACCCAAGCGGTTCCGAACTCCACTCTTTCCATCTGGGTCATCGCGCAGATGGGCGAACTGGCCACAATCCGCTCCGACTGCCAGGCCTTCTTCCTCCTTTGCGGCGCGGGCGGCAGCCTGCTGATCTTTCTCGCAGGCGGCTTGCTCCTCTACGGCAGGAAGCTTGTTCTCGCGCGGGCCGAAGCGCTTCAGGCCAGCGTCGCCAAGGGACAGTTCCTCGCCACCATGAGCCATGAGAGCCGAACCCCACTCAACGGGGTCATCGGGTTTTCCTCGCTTCTCATGGAAACCCGCCTCGACCCGGAGCAGCAGGATTTCGTCGAGACGATTGTCAGAAGCGGAGAATCGCTTCTCACTCTCGTCAACGACATCCTGAATTTCTCGAAAATCGAATCTGGAAAAATCGAGCTGGAGGAAATGGTTTTCTCCCCTCGGGAAGTCATCGGATACTGCATGGAGATCATCCGGCCGGAAGCCGACCGCAAAAGACTTCGCACCCGGCTAGAATTCCTCTCCGGCTGCCCGGAGCAGGCGCGCGGCGACGTGAGCCGCTTCCGGCAAGTGCTGAACAACCTGCTCGGCAATGCCGTGAAATTTACGTCGGCCGGAGAAATAGCAGTGGTCGCCTCGTGCCTCGCCTCGGAGGCCTCGCCTGTCGCCACTTGGGTGATCGAGGTCAGGGACACCGGCGTCGGCATCACCCCGGAACAACAGAAGATCATCTTCGATCCCTTTACCCAAGCCGACACGTCAACGACCAGAAGATTTGGAGGCACAGGGCTCGGGCTTGCGATCAGCAGGCGCCTCGTGGAGCTCATGGGCGGCACGATCAGCGTGTCGAGCAAGCCGGGCAAAGGGAGCATGTTTACTCTCCGGCTTCCCATGGGGATCCCGGAGGAAAGCCGCCTCGTCCCCTCTGCTCCATCACTTGCGGAATCCGTCTCCGTCCGGAAACTCGCAAAGATGGCGGAAACCCACCCGTTAAGCATTCTCCTCGCCGAAGACCACTCCACAAACACGAGGCTGTTCCTGTTTCTTCTCCAACGGCTTGGATACCATGCCGACAGCGTGGCCGATGGAAAGGCCGTCCTCGAGGCCATGCTGGCGAATTCCTACGACGTCATTCTCATGGACATCCAGATGCCGGTCATGGATGGATGCGAGGCTGCGCGCGAACTGAGAAGCACCTTTCCTGAAGACCGCCAGCCATGGATCATCGCCCTCACGGCGAATGTTCTGGAAACAGAAAAGCAGCGCTGCTTCGAGGCGGGAATGGATGATTTTTTGACAAAGCCCCTCCATCAGGACGCCTTGGCAGCAGCATTGAAAAAATTCCCTCGCCGCAAGGCGCGCCGGGAAATGCACCCCAGCCCCCTGTGATGAGGCTTGCCTAAAAAACCCCTTTTCATCCGGCGGAACCCGCCTAGATTCGTCCCCCCAATGTTCAGCCGGCTTTCAGACAAACTCCAGGACGTTTTCAAAGACCTCCGCGGCCACGGAAAAATCAGCGAGTCCAATGTGACCGACTCTCTGCGCGAAGTGCGCATGGCCCTGCTGGATGCGGATGTGCATTTTCAGGTGGCGAAGGATTTTATAGCGCGCGTCCGGGAGAAAGCCCTCGGCGAGGAAGTCCTCCGCAGCGTCACCCCCGGACAGCAGATCGTCAAAATCTTCCACGAGGAACTCTGCGCGCTTCTCGGCGGCGACGCGTCTCCGCTCAACTTGGACAAGCCCGCCAGAATCCTGATGGTCGGCCTCAACGGCGCCGGAAAAACCACCTCGTCCGCGAAGCTCGCCCGCTGGCTGAAAGCCCAGGGCCGCTCCCCGCTCCTCATCGCCGCCGACCTTTACCGCCCGGCCGCCATCGAGCAGCTCGCCGTCCTCGGCGAACAGGTCTCCGTGCCGGTCTTTCGCCCGGCGGCCGGAGAGACGGATGTCGTCCGCTCCTGCAAAAAATCCCTCGAGTGGTGCGAAACCACCGGCGGAAACGTCCAAATCTTCGACACGGCCGGACGCCAGGAAATTGACGAGCCCCTCGTCAGAGAACTCCAGAGGCTCCGCGATTTTCTGCAACCGCAGGAAATCCTGCTCGTCTGCGACGCCGCCACCGGGCAGCAGGCGGTCAGCGTCGCCGAGCACTTTCATTCGGCGCTAGGCCTCACCGGGATCGTCCTCACCAAACTCGACGGCGATGCGCGCGGCGGGGCCGCCCTCTCGCTGCGCGCCGTCAGCGGACGCCCGATCAAATTCGCCGGCATCGGGGAAAAGCTCGACCAGTTCGAACCCTTCCACCCCGACCGGCTGGCCGGACGCATCCTCGGCATGGGCGATGTCGTCAGCCTCGTGGAGAAGGCCGCCGAGTCCATCACCGAGGCCGACGCCCTCCGGATGGAGCAGAAACTCCGCACCGCCAGCTTCGACCTCGAGGACTTCCTCCAGCAGTTCAAAATGCTCAAGCGCATGGGCCCCCTCGAAAATATCCTTGGCATGATCCCCGGAATGGATAAATTGAAAGATTCCTCGATTGACGAGAAGCAACTGAAGCGGGTGGAGGCGATTGTACTCTCCATGACGCCGCAGGAGCGGGCGCGGCCGGACATCCTGAACGCGCGCCGCCGCCAGCGGGTCGCCCGGGGCAGCGGCACGACCGTCACCGAGGTAAACAACCTGATCCTGCGCTTCTCCCAGATGCGCAAGATGATGAAAAATACGGGGCAGATGAAAAAACTGATGTCCCGTGCCGGGAAAAATTTCGGCCTTCAAGTCCCCGGGGGATTCTGAGGCGGAAGCCGATCCCGGAGAGGGCCGTCCCTTTTAACCGAAAACTTAATCCTTAAAACTTAAAACTTAAGTCTCTACTCCATGGCCGTAGCAATCCGACTCCGCCGCGAAGGCGCGAAAAACAGTCCCTATTACAAAATCGTCGTCGCCGACCAACGCCGGGCGCGCGATGGCAAATTCATCGAAATCATCGGCACCTACGATCCGAGAAAGGAAGGCGAAAACTTCTCTATCCAGCTCGACCGCGCCGATTACTGGGTCGGGGTCGGGGCCCGTCCGTCCCAGACGGTCGCGAGCATCATCACGAAAACCCGCAAAAAAATCGCGGCCTGATTCCGCCATGGAAGAGTTCCTGCGCTACGTGATCTGCAGCCTCGTGGAGTTTCCCGACGAGGTGGTCTTCACGAAGACCGAGACGCCGGAGCGCACGATCTTCCACGTGGCGATGCGGAAAACCGACCTTCCCAAAATCATCGGCAAAGGCGGGAACACGATCCAATCCCTCCGCACCCTCCTCAACGCTGCCGCCCACAAGCGTGGCACGAAGGCCGCTTTGGAAATCATCGAATGATGAGGGCGCTCCTATCGCGCCTGTCTATCGCCGCCCTCCTCATCGGAACCGGTTGCGAGAAGCACTCGGCTTCCCAAACCGTTCCCGGCTTTCAGGAGTTGCAGGCCAGGAATCAGGCGGTCCAGGACAAGGAAGCCCGGACCCCGCTGGCAATCAATCCGAACGCCCCGAAGTTTTTCCCTCCGAAAACCGAGAGGTAGCAGAAAGCCCCGCACGTGCTGATCGTGGTGATGTCATCTCCACCGGCCGGAGGATTGTATCTGTTTAGGAAAATAGTTGTTGCCGTGACTCCCCAATAGGTGGATAGGTGCCGATACCTTGACCTATATCATGAAAATAATTTTCCTGGCACTCGTCCTTCCCGCCACTCTTATTGCCGGGCTACCGCCAACCCCCGTTGCGGGCACCTACACGGTCTTGAATCTCAACGACTCGGGGGCCGGTTCGCTCCGGCAGGCCGTCCAGTCCGCCAATTTAAACAAAGGCAGCATCATCGCCTTTGCCACGACCGGGACGATCAAACTGTCCACCCCACTTCCCAACATCTCGAAACAGGCGACCATCGATGGCACCACGGCGCCCGGCTATTCCGGATCCCCGGTGGTCTCCATCGATTTCAACGGGCGCCCGGGGCTCTATTTTGCCTCTGGAGCAGAGGGTTCCGCCCTCAAATCCCTTTCATTGGTCAAGGCCGGGAGCGCGGCCATTACTATCCAAGCCTCGAAAATCACCGTGCAGGGAAACTACATCGGCCTGCTCCCCAATGGGGCTGTCAGCGGCAATCTCGGGGATGGCGTGCTGATCCTCGGCCCATCCGGCGGCAACCTCATCGGCAATTCCAATCCCGTGGCGGGCATATCCTACGCGAACACCTCGGACGCCAATCAATTCAGCGTTCAACCGGTCAGCGCGTGGCAGGGGTTGCGGAACTTTGGCACGAACTCCGGACAGTATCTGATCTGCGGTTCATCCGGCAGCGACGGACTGCTCTACGCCGGCCCGATCACCGGCGGCGGCACGAGCTACAAAGTCCAATATACCGACGACGCCAAGAACACGATCTCCACGAGCGTCTATGGTCCTGACAATCTGGACAATGGCCGGATCCGGCTTGTCGGCAGTTGCCGGAAAAACGACGGGAACACAGCCATCTACAACTACGGTTTTGTCTGGGAAGGAACGACAAACGACCTGCCTGCGGGTGGAGACTATCGGACGATCAGCTACCCGGGCGCCACCTACCAATATACCCACAGCACCATGGGAAACCTGGCCGTGGGCAATGCCGATGGACCAAAAAAAGTCGGAAAAAAGACCCTGCCGATCGGACCGGGCGTCGCCTACATCTACGATCTTTCGCTCAAGGCCTTTGTTGCGAATATCGTTTTCCCGTATTCCAAAAGCACGACCGCCTATGGAATCTGGAAGAACGGAGAAAACAAATACACGATATGCGGCGGATACAGCCCGGTGGCCACCAACAACCTGGAGAATCAGAGCCTGCCGCTCACCCAGGGTAAAGGATACTTGGTCGATTACGATTCTTCGACGAAGAAGTTTTCCAACTGGACATCATTCGACTATCCGAACGGCCCGGCCGGGGTGAATTTTGTGACCCACTTCGAGGGGATCAGCAGCACGGAGCCTGGCGTGTATAGCCTGTGCGCCAACTCTGTTCAGGCCGGATCAACGAATAGCAATCAAGGTTCATGGGTCTCCGTGCGCCGCAACACGGACGGCACCTTCGACAAAGGCACATGGGTGGATCTCAACTACCCGGGCTCCGGCAGCAGCATCACGAGCAGCAACTCGGTCTATGGCGATCAGGTCGTCGGCATCGTGATCGGCACCAACCCCATTGCTTACCAAGCCTCGTTGAACATCGCGTTCCAGAAATCGAATGTCATCAGCGGCAACCGCGGCAACGGGATCAATGTCTTCGCTTCGAAAGGCAATGTGATCGCGATGAATTACATTGGCACGGACCCTGCCGGCAGCACCGACTCCGCTTTCGGGAACGGGGCCAACGGCATCTATCTCACAGCCAAGTCGTCCGCCAACCTCATCGGGGGGCAGGCGGCCGGAACGAATAATCCCACCGGAAGCAAAAATCCCGCCAACGCCGTCTTCCAAAGACCCCCGCAAGGCAATCTCATCTCAGGCAACTTGGCCAACGGGATTTTGATCAACGGGAACTCGGAGGGGAATCTCCTGTGCGGCAACTTCATCGGCACAGACGCCTCCGGAAAAAGCGCCGTCGGCAACGGGCTCGACGGGGTCGCCATCGTGGGGGCCAATAACAACTCGCTGATCGGATGCACGTTTTATCAGAACCCGTTCGTTTTCTACAACGTGATCGCCGGCAACCGCGGCAACGGCCTGCGGATTCAAAATGCACACAATGTCGCCGTGCAGGCGAATTTTCTGGGCATCGGCGCGGATAATGCCACGTCGGTCCCCAATGGCGGCGACGGTCTCCTCGTTTGTGGAAATTCCTATAACACGCAGGTCGGCGGAGTCATTCCCCTCGGAAATGTGATCTCGGGAAACACCCTCAACGGCATCGAAGTTCGCGACACCGCCAGCGGCTTCATTTCCTTCAACACCTTTGGCGGAATCGCCGCCTTCCAGGAGTTCGCCTCTCCGAACGGGCAGGACGGCATCCTCATCACCTCGACGGGAGGCAACAATACGGTCAGGACATGCATCATCTCCGGCAATAATGGAAATGGCATCGAGATCGGAGGAAATGCCTCGGGCGTGCAAATCACGGATACCTCGGTCGGCACGAACACAAAGATCGCCACGGACATTCCCAACCAGGGAACCGGGATTGTGATCAGCGGAACCGCCCACCACAACGCGATCGGTGGGTTCCAGCCGTCCGTCGAACCGAACGTCTTCGTCTCCGGCAATCTCGAATACGGCATCGCCGTGGTGGATCAGGCCTACAATAACTGGATCTTCCACACGACCGTCGGCCTCGGCGATCTTGGCTCACCATCCATTCCGAACGGGTTCGGCGGCGTCCTTCTCGACCGCGGCACCAGCGGCACATGGCTCGGCGGCAGCACCCCAAAGTTCCAAAACACGATCGAATCCAATGAATCTGCCGGACTTTACATCTACTATTCCAGGAATAACTGGGTGTGGGGCAACGCCATCAATGACAACGGCGTGGTGGGTGTCTATGGCTACGGCACCTGCACCGGAACCACCCTGAAATCCAACACGATCGAAGGCAACGGCACCGGAGTTACCAATAATGTCGATATCTCCTCGGCAACCGGGATTACGGTCATCAAGTAGCATTCCAAAAATTTGAATGGATCCGCTTCAGGATCGTTTCACGGGAAATTTCGCCGGTTTGCAGTTTTCCGCCGAAAGGTTTTTCCCGAAAATGGCGTTTCTTGTAGAGAAATTCTGAAAGAATTTCTCAATCGCCGTTTTCAGGTTTATAGAAGAAGCCATGAATATCTCCCACGAGCTCTTCGAGGCCGCCCGCCGCAGGATTCCGGGCGGGGTCAACTCGCCGGTCCGCGCATTCCGCGGTGTGGGGGGAGAGCCGTTCTTCGTCAAATCCGCCAACGGCTGCCGGCTGATCACCGCCGACAACCGGGAGCTGATCGATTACGTCGGGACATGGGGGCCGGCCATCCTCGGCCACGCCCCGAGCGTCGTGACCAACGCGGTCCGCGAAACCGCGCAGCACGGGCTGAGTTTCGGAACCCCGAACCCGCTCGAAGTCGAGATGGCCGAGACGATCTGCCGGTTTGTTCCTTCGGTGGAAAAAGTCCGCATGGTGAACAGCGGGACCGAGGCCACCATGAGTTGCATCCGGCTCGCACGCGGGTTCACAGGGCGTGACAAAATCATCAAATTTGAAGGCTGCTATCACGGGCACGTCGATTCCCTGCTGGTCAAAGCCGGAAGCGGTGCCCTCACCCACGGCACCCCGGACAGCGCCGGCGTGCCGAAGGCTTTGGCCAAACTGACGATCACCGTCCCCTTCAACAACATCCAGGCCGTCCGCGCGGCCTTCGCCGCCAATCCCGGCGAAATCGCTGCGGTCATCCTCGAACCCGTTCCCGCCAATGCCGGACTCTACCTCCCCGAACCCGGATTCCTCGAAGCCCTGCGGACCCTCTGCTCGGAGTCCGATTCCGTGCTGATTTTCGACGAGGTGATGACCGGATTTCGCCTCGCGCGCGGAGGTGCGCAGGAAATTTACGGGGTCCGTCCCGACCTCACCGCCCTGGGCAAGGTCATCGGTGGCGGGCTCCCGGTCGGGGCCTTCGGAGGACGCGCCGAGATCATGGACCAGCTCTCGCCCGACGGCCCGGTTTACCAGGCCGGAACCCTCTCCGGCAACCCGATCGCCATGGCGGCAGGGCTCGCCCAACTCCGCGAACTCGATCGCTGCCAGGGGTGGTCGCAACTGGAGGAGATCGGACAATCTTTCGAAGCCCGAGCCAGACACGCCATCCGCGGGCTTCCCCTCACCTTCCACCGGATCGGCTCGATGTTCTGCCTCTTCTTCCACGAGGGACCGGTTCTCCGCCTCTCGGATGCCATAAAAAGCGACCGGGAGCGCTTCGCGAAATTCTTCCACCACTGCTTGGATGCGGGCGTTTACTTCGCCCCGTCCCAATTCGAAGCCGGATTCCTCTCCCTCGCCCACTCAAGCGCCGATATCGAAGAGACAGCCGCCATTGTAGCGGGGGCACTGAAGACCGTATTCTAGCATTTCCGGACGCGTGTCTGATCGATTCTGAAATCTTCGCGCCTTGGCGGCTTCGCGGGAAATTCTGCTTTCCGTGAGCCCGCGGTTGCTTTTCGGAAAACATCGGTTACTATTTTCACCATTGGGGGGCGTACTGGTTTCGACTTGAGGTGTGAAGCCCGGCCCGCATGCCGAGGATGATTCGTTGGCCTCGTAAAAAATCGGATCAAAAAAACTAAATGCAGATTACGAAGATCTCGCTCTCG
>Ga0118677_10011655_pt1 | contig 13099 bp, 1 predicted proteins | sample AliMusrvi5mmetaG_FD_86154 | JGI IMG/M metagenome (GOLD analysis project Ga0118677, IMG submission 86154)
CACAAAATATTTTTGGCGTTATTAATGACTATTATAATGTAGTCGGTTCAAATTTTTGTTCAAATTCTGTGACTGTAGGCAACTGTGCAGGCTTATCTATTGGAGATCGTGTATTGGTTATACAAATGAAGGGTGCTACTATAGATCTATCCAATACCTCTAATAGTGGACTCGTTACAAGTTATAATAATGCAGGCAACTATGATATAGCAGTTATTGATTCTATGAATGGTTGTGAACTGATTTTTCACGATTCTCTTAAAAATAAATATACTTCTAGTGGAGTCGTTCAGGTTGTTACAATTCCACAATATACAAATGTTACAGTTGTTGACACTTTAAAATGCTTAAAGTGGGATGGAACTATTGGTGGTGTTTTAATATTTGAAGCAAGTGGCACCGTTACGTTAAATGCCCCTATTAGTGTTAGTGGAAGAGGGTTTTTGGGAGGTGTCCTATTTTCTTGCGGTGCAACATTTTTAGGAACATTTCCAAATTATGCCGTAGCTAGTGTCATACTGCGTTATAAAGGAGAAGGTATTGCAACACTACCAGATACATTATTGGGTGGCAGGGGCACAGTTGCTAATGGTGGTGGAGCCGGAGGTTATCAAACCCCTGGTTCGGGAGCTACTGATGCGTGGTATAATGGAGGTGGCGGAGGAGGAAACTATGGAAAAGGAGGTGATGGCGGATTATCAAGTACTTTTAATACAACTCAATACCCTGGCGGGTTGGGTGGAAGAGCACTTACCTACTCTAATGTATTTAAGAAAATTTATATGGGGGGAGGCGGAGGATCCGGCCATAGAAGATATACTACCGGAGGACCTACTAACGGAACTGATGGCGCCGGAATTGTTATTATTAAAGCAAACACTATTGTTGGGAATAGCCAAAGTATTCTTGCTGATGGAATTGATAACCAAAGTATTTTAAGTAATGTGGGAAGAGGTGGTGGCGGTGCCGGCGGCACTGTGCTTCTTGATGTTCAGAATTATACGGGCACTCTTAATATTTCTGCTAAAGGAGGTAAGGGCGGTGATAATTCTGGCGGAAATAAAGTAGGACCTGGTGGCGGTGGCGGCGGCGGCATTATCTGGCTAAGCAATGCTGCTATCCCTGGAAATATCACTTCTAATGTTTCCGGTGGTCTTAATGGTCAATGGATCAGCACACCATCATTAGCATGGGGTGCTACTGCCGGTGCAAATGGAACAGTACTCACTAATTTATCTATACCACAAGGCGTTAATCAATTTATTTTTATTGGTGATGTGACTTCCGTAACTTCAAATTCTCCTGTATGTCAGGGAGGAACAATAAATCTGATTGGAGGCACTATTCCTGGAAATACTTCATATTTATATTCAGGGCCTAATGGTTATACTGCAAATATTCAAAGTCCAAGTATTTCAAATGCAGCGCCAATAAATTCAGGAACATATCATTTACAGGTTCTTATAAATGGTTGTCCGGGACCACCGGTTTCTACTAATGTAACTGTTTATCCTACCCCTGCCAGACCTACTGTTTTGGATGCTGCAATATGCTATGGCTCACCTACGCCAACACTTACAGATACTGCAAATCAATCAGGAACAATAAATTGGTATAATGCCTATCCGCTTACTACTTCTCTTCATATAGGAAAAAACTATACACCATTACCTAATGCTGTCGGAACATACAATTATTACATCACCCAAACCCAGAACAATTGTCCAAGCACTGCAGATACGGCAATATTGACTATCTATCCAATTCCGGCTACCCCTACGGCTACTAATAAAACCGTATGTCAGGGAAATCCCGTCCCTAACTTAACGGCTACAGGAACAGGTACTATAAAATGGTATAACAATGCCCCATTAACAAATCTTGTTTTTACTGGAAGTAGCTTCAACACAGGGCAGGGAGCTGCAGGTATATATACATATTATGTTACACAAACTATAAATAATTGCCAAAGCCCGGCTACTACTGTTACTTTAACAATATATCCCATTCCTACTGTTACCACAATTCCCAATATTGCAGTTTGTCCGTTATCGCAAATTACTATTCCTGCTTTTGTAAGCAACCCTACAGGTGCTACCTTTTCCTGGACCAATTCAAATACAAACATTGGACTGGTTGGATTAGGAAGTGGAAATATTTCTTCCTGGACGGCTCCTGCCAATAGTACCGGCTCTAATATTACAGGGACAATTACAGTTACACCTTTACTTAATGGTTGTTCAGGAACGCCTATGAGTTTCACAGTAACTATCTATCCAAAGCCTACCATTAATCAAAAATCAAATATTACTGTTTGTCCCGGTTCTCAAATAAATTTTGGAAACTTTGTCAGTTCCCCAATTGGTGCATCAGATAACTGGGTTAATTCAAACATTAATATTGGTCTTGGTGCAAGTGGTAGTGGTAATATTCCTGCCTGGACGGCACCTCCTAATCTTGCTGGGTCAAATGTAGTAGGAACAATTACTGTGACACCAACTCTTAACGGATGTGTGGGAAGTACAATGAGTTTTACAATAACAATATATCCTTCACCCATTGTTAATCAAATAACGAATATCGCTGTTTGTCCGGGTTCTCAGATTAGTATCCCTAGCTTCGTGAGCAGTCCTACGGGTGCAACGTTTACCTGGACAAATACGAATACGAATATCGGATTAACTGCAGCCGGTTCAGGAAATATTGCATCCTGGACTGCTCCCGCAAATAATTCAGGAGTAAATATTACAAGCACTATTTGTGTAACGCCTACATTAAATGGTTGTCTGGGAGCTCAGATGTGTTTTACAGTTACTGTTTACCCCACTCCCGGACTTAACCAATTACCAAATATTCTTGTTTGCCCCAGTAATCAAATTAATCTGGGTTCTTTTGTAAGTGTTCCATCTGGAGCTACCTTTACCTGGACTAACTCAAATACTTTAATAGGAATTGCAGCCATCGGCAGTGGTGATATACCTCAATGGACAGCCCCTGTCAATAATACCGGCTCTAATATTGTCGGTACTATTTGTGTGACGCCTACATTAAATGGTTGTCTGGGAACGCCTATGTGTTTTACAATTACAATTTATCCTTCTCCTTCTGTAAATACGTTATCAAATATTGCTGTTTGCCCGGGTTCTCAAATAAATATTCCAAATTTTATCAGTAGTCCTTCCGGTGCAACATTCTCATGGACTAATTCAAATACCAGTATAGGATTAGCAGTCACTGGCGGTGGAAATATACCCCAATGGCTTGCACCTAGTAATAATACCGGTTCTAATATTGTCGGAACAATTTGTGTGACGCCGACATTAAATGGTTGTTCGGGGACACCGATGTGTTTTACAGTTACTATTTACCCAACTCCTTTTGTTAATACATTAACGAACATTGCTGTATGTCCCGGTTCTCAGATTTGCGTGCCTGCATTTACAAGTAATCCTGTCGGGGCGACTTTTACATGGACAAATTCAAATACAAGTATCGGATTAGTAGCAAGTGGCAGTGGCAATATTGCCTGCTGGGCTGCCCCTCCTAATATTACAGGCTCTAATATTACCGGCATAATTACGGTTACACCAACATTAAATGGATGTCAGTTAACAACAATGAGCTTTAATATATCTGTATATCCCACACCTTCTGTAAGTCCAATAACTAACATAGCTGTTTGTCCAGGTACACAAATTAGTATCGGTAATTTTGCAAGTATCCCTACAGGTGCTTCATTTAGCTGGACAAACTCTAATACTGCTATTGGACTTTTAGCAACAAACGGTGTTGGTAATATACCATCATGGAACGCTCCTCCAAACGCTACTAATGCAAATATAACAGGGACCATAACAGTAATTCCTACCCTTAATTTATGTACGGGTAACCCTATGAACTTTACTGTTAGTATTTATCCTACACCTTCTGTTAATCCCGTAACAAATATTACTGTTTGTCCTGGATCTCCTATCAGCATTGGCAATTTTGGAAGTGTTCCTTCCGGTGCTACTTTTACCTGGACTAACTCAAACACAAATATTGGGCTTATTGCAGTTGGAACAGGTAATATCGCTACATGGACAGCTCCGGTCAATAATACCGGCTCTGATATTACAGGTACAATATGTGTGACGCCTACATTAAATGGTTGTCCGGGAACACAGATGTGCTTCACCGTTACTATTCATCCTACACCTACAGTAAATGCTATTTCTAATATTGCAGTGTGTCCCGGCTCATCAATTTCAATTCCTGCTTTTGTCAGTGTCCCTTCTGGTGCTACTTTCACATGGGCTAATTCAAATACTGCCATAGGTCTTGTTGCGAGTAGCGCTGGAAATATTGCCACATGGACAGCTCCTGCCAATAATACCGGCGCTAATATCACAGGCACTATATGTGTAATTCCGACATTAAATAGTTGTGCCGGACCACAGATGTGCTTCACAGTTACCATTTATCCTACTCCTACTGTAGTTCAAAAACTCAATATAGCCGTTTGTCCTGGTTCAACTATTAATATCGGACCTTTTGTAAGCGTTCCTACCGGTGCTACTTTTGCATGGACAAATACAAATACTAATATTGGGCTTATAGCCATTGGATCAGGCAATATTGCAACATGGACAGCTCCAGCCAATAATACCGGCTCTAATATTACAGCAACAATATGTGTAACGCCTACTTTAAATGGTTGTCAGGGAACACCGATGTGTTTCACAGTTACGATTTATCCTACGCCTACAGTAACTACAATTCCAAATATTGCTGTTTGTCCGGGTTCTGCCATTAACATTCCCAACTTCGTTAGTGTACCTTCAGGAGCTAGTTTCACATGGGCTAATTCAAATACCGCTATAGGTCTTGTTGCCACTGGCGCAGGTAATATTACTACCTGGACCTCCCCTGCCAATAATACCGGCGCCAATATTACAGGCACAATATGTGTGACGCCTACTTTAAATGGTTGTCAGGGAACTCCGATGTGCTTCACCGTCACTATATATCCTTCACCTACTGTAAATGCTATTACAAATATAGCCGTGTGCCCGGGAACATCAATTTCTATCCCTATTTTTGGCAGTACACCTACTGGTGCTACATATGCATGGACAAACTCCAATACTAACATTGGACTTGTTGCCAGTGGCACAGGCAATATTGCCATATGGACAGCCCCGACCAATAATACCGGCGCCAATATTACAGGCACAATATGTGTGACGCCTACTTTAAATGGTTGTCAGGGGACACCGATTTGTTTCACCGTTACTATTTATCCTACGCCTACAGTCACTCAGATTAATAATATATCAGTTTGTCCAAACTCGCCTATAAACGTTGGTATCTTTGGCAGTGTGCCTTCCGGTGCTACTTTTACCTGGACCAATTCAAACACTGCTATTGGTCTTGTGGCTGGTGGAGCAGGCAATATAGCGACATGGAATTCTCCTAATACAAATGTAACTATAACAGGTACAATTACTGTTACCCCTACGCTTAATGGCTGCACAGGAACCCCTATGAGCTTTACTGTTACTATCAGTCCATCTCCTACAGTTAATCCGATTACTAATATTGCTGTTTGTCCCGGCGCTCAGATTAGTATCAGTAGCTTTGTCAGTGTGCCGTCTGGTGCAACATTTACCTGGACCAATTCAAACCTTAATATTGGTCTTGTAGCCGTTGGCTCAGGCGATATTGTTTCATGGACCGCCCCTACAAATACTTCTGGCTCAGACTATGTAGGAACAATTTGTGTGACGCCAACATTAAATGGTTGTCCGGGAACACCGATGTGTTTCACTGTGACTGTTTTTACAGCTCCTACTGTAAACCAGATTTCTAATATTTCAGTATGTTCCGGAGCTACTATAAATACTGTAATTTTTGTTAGCAATCCTACAGGTTCAATATTTCCCTGGTCTAATTCAAATACGCTAATAGGTCTTCCGGCTACTGGTGCAGGAAATATAGCTCAGTGGACTGCGCCTCAAAATAATACGACTTCAAATATTACTGGAACAATTACAGTGACGCCTTCTTCTACTTTTTCATGTGTCGGGATTCCCATGAGTTTTACGGTAACTATATATCCGGTTCCTACAGTTACTCAAGTCAACGATATTACTGTTTGTCCTGGCTCTACAATTAACATTGGAAACTTTGTTCCTAATATTACTGGAGCTACTTTTGCCTGGAATAATACAAATGCTGGTATTGGAATATCAACCAGTGGTTCTGGGAATATAACATCATGGACTGCACCAGCAAATAATACTGGTTCCAATATTACAGGAATATTTACTGTAACTCCCAGTTTAAATGGATGTACCGGAACGCCCATGACTTTTTCTGTAACTATTTCTCCAAAGCCTACTGTTACTCTGGTTAACAATATTGCTGTTTGCCCGGGATCAACAATTAGTATCGGGAACTTTGTAAGTAACCCCACAGGAGCCAGCTATACATGGACTAATACCAATGCCAATATAGGAATTGCTACAACTGGTATAGGTAATATTGCCTCATGGACAGCTCCTGTGAATAATACCGGTGCACCTTTTGTCGGGACAATAGCTGTTATACCAACTCTTAATGGCTGCGCAGGTAACCCCATGAGTTTTACAGTTACCATTTACCCAACGCCATCAGTTGTTCTAAAACCAAATATTGCCGTTTGTCCCGGTTCTCCTATCGCTATAGGAAATTTTGTAAGTGCCCCTACAGGTGCTACTTTTGCATGGACCAGTTCGAATACCAATATTGGCTTAGTTGCGGGTGGCACAGGAAATATTGCAACGTGGACAGCTCCTATGAACAATACAGCTGCAAATATTGTTGACACCATTAAAGTTACACCTTCACTTAATGGATGCTCAGGTTCTCCAATGATTTTTACAGTTATTGTTTATCCTACGCCTACAGTAACTGCAATTTCTAATATTGCTGTTTGCCCCGGTGCACCTATTACTATAGGACCCTTTGGAAGTAATCCGACAGGAGCGACTTTTGCATGGGCAAATTCCAATATTAATATAGGCCTTGTAGCAGGTGGCACAGGAAATATTACGACATGGAATGCACCTTTAAATAACACAGGCGTAAACATTGTTGGTACTATAACTGTTACGCCTACTCTTAATGGCTGTGCAGGTACACCCATGAGTTTCTCCGTTACAATATATCCGACTCCTGCAATTACTCAAAAGACGAACATTTCTGTATGCCCCGGCTCACCAATTAATATAGGGACCTTTGTAAGCGCTCCTACAGGCGCTTCAATTGTCTGGAATAATTCAAATACCGCTATAGGTCTGGCAGCAAGTGGCACAGGCAATATAACGACATGGACGGCACCTGCAAATCCCACCAATGCAAATATTACAGGGACAATAACTGTTACCCCGACTCTTAATGGTTGTAGTGGTCCCAATATGACTTTTACAATTACCATATATCCGACGCCTACAGTTACTCAGATTTCAAATATTGCTGTTTGTGCAGGTTCCACAATCAATGTTGGTAATTTTGTAAGTGCTCCCTCCGGGGCTACATTTGCTTGGGCTAATTCAAATACCGCTATAGGTCTTGCTTCAAGTGGTGCAGGCAGTATTGCTTCATGGATTGCACCTGCCAATAGCACAGGAGTAAATATTACAGGGACAATAACTGTAATACCTGCTTTAAATGGTTGTGCAGGAACGCCTATGATTTTTACAGTTACCATTTATCCGACACCTGTTGCACCCACAGTAACCAATGGAGATGTATGTTTTGGTTTACCAGTTCCTGATTTAACAGCTGCAGGCGTGGATACAATTCTATGGTATAACAATCCGGGAGGTGTCCATCCGGCTATAGACACATTAAGTACACATGCTGTAGGGTATACAGCTGTTGGCACCTACAACTATTGGGTAACACAAATTAAAAATAATTGCGAAAGTCCTGTTGTTCCAATTAGTATGACAATTCATCCTATACCCCAATCACCCTTTGCAGCAGATACCACCATATGTTTTGGCGATGCAACCCCTAACTTAACGGCAACAGGAAGCGGAACTATTAAATGGTATCCTGATAATACATTAACTTTACCTGTGAATACTGGTGCGACTTTCATTCCCCCGGTATCAAATGTAGGTGTTTATAAATATTATATAACACAAACAGTTTTCAATTGTGAAAGTTTGCCTGATTCAGTATTATTAACTATAAATCCAGTGCCATTACCACCAACTGCATCAGATTCTTCTACATGTTTTGGACAAGCTGTGCCAGACTTATTTGCCAATGGAACCGGTATTATTCAATGGTATACTGATGCAAGCTTAACGCCTCCACCAGTAAGTGTCGGAGCTACTTTTACAACTGGATTACTGGCAGCTGGGACTACCACTTTTTATGTTACACAAAAGGTAAATGGTTGTGAAAGTTCATATACGGCCGTCACGCTAACAATTTTTGCATTGCCTCAGCCCCCACAAACGAGTAATGTCAGTGATTGTTATGGACAACCGACACCTAACCTTACTGCAACAGCAGCAGGAACTATTAATTGGTATAATGATATTAATTTAACATCTTTAGTTTTTACCGGTTCTTCATTTCCAACAGGAGACACAGCTGTTGGCACCTATACCTATTATGTAACTCAAACACATTTAACTACCGGCTGTCAGAGTACTCATGCCACAGTAACATTAACTATAAATCCAATACCTGCCCTAAGTTCTGTTGCAAATATTATTGCATGCCCAGGTACTCCTGTAAATATCGGTAATTTTGTAAGTAATCCAGGTGGCGCTACTTTTAACTGGGCAAATTCAAATACTTTTATAGGTCTTGCAGCAATTGGAACAGGCACTATTCCTCAATGGAATGCACCCGCTAATAGTTCAGGTGCTGATATTGTTGGAACAATTACAGTTACACCATCACTTAACGGATGTCCGGGATTACCTGTAAGCTTTACTGTTACTATTAAACCGACACCTTCTGTAAATCAGTTAACCAATATCGGTGTTTGCCCTGGAACTCAGATAACCATACCAAATTTTGGAAGTACTCCGACAGGAGGCACTTTCAGCTGGACCAATTCCAATACAGCTATAGGGATTCCTGCAAACAGTACGGGAAATATTACTTCGTGGACTGCGCCTGCAAATAATACAGGAGCAAATATAGTGGGGACACTATCTGTGACGACTACTCTTAATGGATGTACCGGTTCAGCAATGACTTTTACAGTTACTATTTATCCTACACCTTCCGTAACTACAGTTACAAATATTACTACATGCCCAGGCAGTACCATAAGCATTCCTGCTTTTGTCAGTGCTCCGGCAGGGGGCGCCTTTGCATGGTCTAACTCCAATACAGTCATCGGACTTGCTGCAAATGGTACAGGAAATATTTCTTCGTGGACTGCACCTGTTAACACAACAAATTCAAATATTACAGGGACTGTCACTGTAACGCCTACTCTTAATGGCTGTACTGGTACAACGACAAGTTTTACTGTTACCATTAAGCCAACACCAAGTACTAATGCGATAACTAATATTGCGGTTTGTCCGGGCACTGCAATCACAATTCCAGCTTTCTCAAGTACCCCAACGGGTTCTACATTTGCATGGGCTAACACCAATACTGTTATCGGGCTTGTTGCAGGGGGCAGTGGTAATATAACCACATGGAACGCTCCAGCAAACACTAGCGGGGCAAATATAGTGGGAACACTATCTGTTACGCCTACTTTAAACAGCTGTGTTGGAACACCGGCAACTTTCACTGTTACAATTAATCCAACACCAGTTGCACCTGTCAGCAACAACGTGGGTGTTTGCTTTGGCACAACCACACCTGACCTGACAGCAACTGCTACCGGAACAATTAAATGGTACACATCCGGCACTTTAGGCACTCCTGTTTTTACCGGAAGTCCTTTTGCAACCGGAAACAATTTAGTTGGAACATATACTTATTATGTAACCCAAACGGATAACGTAACGGCTTGTCAGAGCCTGGCTGATACTGTAAGTTTAATAATTCATCCTATACCTTCTGCTCCAGTAGCAACTGACGTAACAAGTTGTCAGGGTTCACCGACACCAAATCTTACTGCCACCGGAGCGGGAACAATAAACTGGTATAACAACGGAGCTTTAATACAGCCCAGTTTATTTACAGGAAGTTCTTATGCCTCAGGTCAGATAGCAGTAGGAAGTTATACTTATTATGTAACTCAAACGGTAAATAACTGTGAAAGTCCTTCTGACACTGTTACTCTTAACATTTATCCTATACCTGCCGCTCCTATTGTTTCAGTTAATACGCCTGTGTGCGAAGGGAGTGCGATAAACTTTACAGCTGATACTGTTTTAAACGGCACTTATTCGTGGACAGGACCATCAAGTTATATTTCTTCTAATCAAAATCCCGTAATAAATTCATCAACAGTAAGCAATGGCGGGCAGTACGGATTATCGGTAAGTGTTAATGGTTGCCCCAGCCCTGTATCAAATATTAATGTAGTAATAATACCTGCGCTAACGCCTTCTATAAGTGGTAATACGCCATTCTGCCAGGGACATACAACGGTATTAGATGCCGGTGTATTTTATTCATATCATTGGTCAACAAATGATTCTACTGAAACAATTACCATATCAACAGCAGGAGTTTATTCTGTTACAGTTTCTGATATTAATGGTTGTAGTGCTGCAGATACAGTTATAGCCACATTCACAACACCCCCTCCTGCTTATGCAGGTCTGGACACAGGATTATGTCTTAACAACACAGTTCAGTTAAGCGCAACAGGAGGTGTTACCTATGATTGGTCACCCTCGGCAGGGCTTAGCAATTCAGGAATTTCAACTCCGGTTGCATCTCCTACAGTAACAACGACTTATACACTTACAGTATTAGATGCCAACGGATGTTCTGGCACAGATAATATAGTTGTGACAGTACATCCATTGCCAAATGTTAACTTTGTAACAAATGTTGAAACAGGATGTGCCCCACTTAAAATACAATTTTCCGATTTATCAACGCCTAATATTGCATCGTGGGCCTGGCAGTTTGGAGATCCTTTAAGTGGTGTTAACAATAGTTCTATTATTCAGAATCCTACACATATTTTTGTTGAAAAGGGAAGCTATTCTGTCACTTTATCTGTCGTTACTATTTATGGATGTACCGGTCAGATATCTTATCCCAACTTAATTTCAGTATTTGAAGTTCCAATAGCCGATTTTGATTATTATCCACTTCAGGCAAATATCGATAATCCTGTAATCAACTTTAACAGTCATTCGACCAATGACAATGCGTGGATCTGGAATTTTGGTGATAATTCCACTCAATCAATCATCCCCAATCCAACTCATGAATTTATAAATCCGGGCACCTACAATGTTTCTTTAATTGTACAAAGTACACAAGGATGTACAGATACAATAATTAAAGAAGTTACGTTTAAACCATTTTACACTTTCTATGCTCCTAATGCTTTTACTCCAAATGGCGATGGCCTTAACGATGTTTTCATTCCAAAAGGCGTTGGTTTTAATAATGAGAAATTCAACTTGTATATTTATAACCGATGGGGAGAACTTGTTTTTGAAACTGCCGATTATAACTTAGGATGGGATGGCAATACTTCCAGTGGAAATCCTGCTCCTCAGGGTGTTTATACATGGATAGTTTTGTTAAAAACATTTGATGGGACAGATTTGCTATACCGTCATACAGGACAAGTAAGTCTGCTTACCCATTAAGCACAAAATATTTCTTTTCCCATATTTTTATCTTTTTTATTAATGTTTATTTTCTACTTTTGTTAGGAAGTAAAACAATATGGCTATATCATGGAAAAAGAGAATCTTATTCTTCTCAAAGACATTACAAAATACTATAAAGTAGGGACTGAAGTTATTAAGGCACTGAAATCCATTTCATTAACAATAGGCAAGAATGATTATGTTGCTATAATGGGAGCCTCAGGGTCAGGAAAATCCACTTTAATGAATATACTGGGATGTCTGGACACACCTACTACGGGTGATTATATTTTAAATAATAAAAAAGTAAGCCATATGACTGATAATGAGCTAGCTGAAATCAGGAATAAAGAAATAGGTTTTGTTTTCCAGTCATTTAACTTACTTCCTCGTTCGAGTACATTGGAGAATGTGATGCTTCCATTGATATATGCAGGGGTAAGGAAAGAAAAAAGGGTACAGTTAGCCATGCAAGTTTTAAATAGCGTTGGGCTTGGAGACAGAGTAAAACACAAACCCAATGAGCTTTCAGGAGGACAAAAACAACGCGTAGCCATAGCAAGGGCATTAATAAATAATCCTTCAATAATTCTTGCTGATGAACCCACAGGTAATCTTGATTCAAAAATTTCAATAGAAATCATGTCATTGCTTAATCAGATACATAAAGCAGGCAATACGGTTATACTTGTAACCCATGAAGAAGACATTGCTAAATTTGCCCACAGAATAATACGTTTAAAAGATGGTGAGATTGAGTCTGATTTTATAAATCAGAATATCATAACATCATTTGATGTCCCGGAAAAGAAATAATAAATTTGATTTTTCACATGAAAAATAAGATTTACACAAAGAAGGGGGATATGGGTAAAACATCTTTACTCGGTGGTAAAATAGTCCCCAAATATGATATCAGGGTTGAAGCTTATGGTACTATTGATGAACTTAAAAGCTACCTTGCACTTGTTAATGACTATGAGAATGAAGTAAGTCTCTGTAAAAAAATAAACAGTATACAAGAAACACTTTTCAGAATTGAGGCCTTATTGGCATGTGAAGATGAGATAATATACAAGCGTTTACCTCAAATTGCGGAAAAAGACATTAATTTTCTTGAAAAGGAAATTGACAAAATGAGCAAAGAATTGCCAGAGTTAAAAAATTTCATTATACCAGGTGGAAATTTGGCTTCTTCTCATTGTCATGTAGCCAGATGTATCTGCAGAAGGGCAGAAAGAGTTGTCATTAAACTTTCTGAAGAAGTAACCATTGAGAAAATTATTATTAAATATATAAATAGA
>Ga0118677_10011657_pt1 | contig 13099 bp, 11 predicted proteins | sample AliMusrvi5mmetaG_FD_86154 | JGI IMG/M metagenome (GOLD analysis project Ga0118677, IMG submission 86154)
GTGTTGTTGCGCAATCCCAAGGAGCGCAAGTGATTGGAATAAAATTTACGGATCGTGGGGCGGCGGTTCAATACCAGCGCGTGGAAGGGCAGAAACGGTGCCGACTTTCGCTCTTCAGGCTGTTTTTCCAAGCGGATGGTAAACCAAAATGTGGAACCGATTTGGAGAACGCTGGCAACGCCCATTTCTCCTTTCATCATGCGAACCAGTTCGCGAGAAATCGCCAACCCAAGGCCTGTCCCTCCAAACTTGCGCGAGGTGCTCGTGTCTGCCTGTTGAAACGGGACAAACAACTGCGTCTGCGCCTGCTCGGTCCAGGCCATCTCCTTGAACGAAGGCCGGTCCGTCATAAACGCGGCGCTCTGCGCGGGCTGCGCGAGCTGCCTGGCGGCCTGCCCGGAGGGCGCCATCGAGGTGCGCTGGGAATCGGGCGGCAACGTCATCCAGGAAAAGATGGCGGAGTACGCCCGCGCGGTGCTGGGGCCGAAGCAGGGCAAGGCGGCCTTCCTCAATTTCTGCCTGGACATCACGGCGGAGTGCGACTGCCTGGCCCAGGACGATCCGCGCGTGGCGCCGGACCTAGGGATACTGGCCGCGACGGATCCGGTGGCATTGGACCAGGCCTGCCTCGACCTGGTGATCCGCGCGGCGGGGCGGGATGTATTCCGGGAGGCGCATCCCGAACGCGACGGCCTCAAACAACTACTTTATGCAGAGGCTTTGGGGTTGGGCACGCGGGAGTACGAGCTTATCGCAGTCAGCCCGCCCGCCGGCCTTCAATAGATTCTTATCAGGCCCAGGAAGGCGAGGACGCCCATAGCCGAGAATCCGGCTACGATGACCCAGGGCAGGACGCGCAGCACCGTGCCTTCGAGCCAGAAGCCCCGCAAATCCTGTCCCACGGACTCTCTATTGAACAGGTCTCTTGGGTCACCCTGAACCCAAATATCATCGCGCTCTAATTCGGCATTCGACTTCTGTTTATATTCGACCATACGCATCATCCTATGCGGACTGCTTTCTGACAATCACATGCCACTACAATATAATTATACCAGGAATCTGGTCAAAAAAAAGTAAAATCCCGGTAAAGGCACTCAAGGCAGGAATTGCTGCTTTAGCCCGCGCCTCAGCCGATGCGGGCCTTGCTCTGGCGGTCGAAAAGGTGGATGCCGGCCAGCTGCAAGCGCAGGGAGACCGGATCGCCGGGTTTCCCCGCGAAGTCCGCGTCCACCGTGGCCAGGAGCCGCATCTCCCCCGCGCGAAGGTAGAGGTTGCGTTTGTAACCCAGAAGCTCCACCACCTCTATCAGGGCCGGAGTCTCCTCGCTCAGCGGCGGGCCGCCCGGCTGGTTCACCTGGATCGCCTCGGGCCTTATGCCCAGGATGACCGGCCGCGGACCGCCTTTGCGGTCGCCCGGAAGCATCACGCGCAAGCCCGCGCTCCGGAAAGCCAGGCCGCCCTCCGTGTCCTCCAGGACGCCCGCGATGAAATTCATGGTCGGGCTGCCGATGAACCCCGCCACGAAATGGTTCGCGGGGCGGGCGAAGACCTCGGCCGGCGTGCCCACCTGCTGGATGACCCCGCCGTCCATCACGGCCATGCGCGAGCCCAAAGTCATGGCCTCCACCTGGTCGTGCGTCACGTAGATGATGGTCGCGCCCAGGCGCTGGTGGAGCTTGGCGATCTCGACGCGCATCTCCTCGCGCAGCTTGGCGTCGAGGTTGCTCAGCGGCTCGTCGAAGAGGAAAGCCTTGGGCTTGCGCACGATGGCCCGGCCGATGGCCACGCGCTGGCGCTGGCCGCCCGACAACTGCCGGGGCGTGCGGCCCAGGAGGCTCTGGATCTGCAGGATGGCGGCCGCCTCGGCCACCCGCGCCGCGATCTCGGCCTTGGGCACGGCGCGCAGGCGCAGGCCGAAGCTCATGTTCTCCTCCACCGTCATGTGCGGGTAAAGGGCGTAGTCCTGGAACACCATGGCGATCTCGCGGTCGCGCGGGGGCAGGTGGTTGACGATGCCGCCGCCGATGCGGATCTCGCCGCCCGTGACCTCCTCCAGGCCGGCGATCATGCGCAGCAAGGTGGACTTGCCGCAGCCCGACGGCCCGACCAGGATCATGAATTCGCCGTCCGCGATGTCGAGGTCCACCTCGCGCAGGACGGCCGCCTCCTGGTATTTTTTGGAGATCCGGCTCAGGGTCACGGATGCCATGTGTTCTATCCTTTCACTCCGCCCAGGGTCAGGCCGGAGATGAGCCATTTCGAGGAATACAGGAAGACGCAGAGGACCGGCACGGTGACAAGGAGCGACCCGGCCGCGAACATCCCCCATTGCGTGATGAACTGGCCCTGGAGCTCGAAAAGGCCGAGGGTCCAGGTATACTTCTGCGCGTCGCAGAGCACCACCCGCGCCACCAGGTACTCGTTCCAGGCCTGCGTGAAATTGAAGAGGAAGGCGATGGACAAGGCCGGCGTCGAGAGCGGCAGGACGATGCGGTAGAAGGCGCCGAAGCGGCTCGTGCCGTCCACCAGGGCGGCCTCCTCCAGGGAGCGCGGCACGGTGTCGTAGTAGCCTTTGAGTATCCAGACGCTGAAAGGCAGCGAGGTCACGGAATAGGCCACGATCATGCCCAGATAGGTGTTGATGAGGCCCAGGCGCATGATCATCAGGAACAGCGGCAGGAGCAGCATGCCGGCGGGGATCATCTGCGTCCCCAGGAGCAAGGTCAGGCCGAGCTTGCTGCCGGGGAACTTGAACCGGGAGAAGGCGTAGCCCCCCGTGGCGGCGAGGCTCACCCCGATGAAGGAAGTGACCAAGGTGATGACCAGGGAATTCCAGAGCCAGAGCAGGAAGTTGGTCTCCTTGGCCACCCGGAGATAGGAAGTCAGGGAGGCGCCGGCCGGCAGAAGGGACAAGTCGGTCGACATGAGCCGGTCGCCGGGGCGCAGGGAAACCGAGATCATGCGCAAGAGGGGATAGACGCAGAGCAGGCAGGCCGCCAGCAAGACCGCGTGCGTCAGGACCGTGCGGGCGGCCGCCTTGCGATGGAATGCGGCCAGCGCCGCGGCGGCGGCTTGCGCCTCTGTCCTAGCCATAGACCGACTCCGAGCCTTTCGAGAATCTCAGCCAGAGGAACGAACAGACGAATAGGACGGCGAAGATCACGAGAGCCAGGGCCGCGCTGTAGCTGTAGCGGTAGAAGGTGAAGGCGGCCTTGTACAAAGCCGAGACCAGGATGTCGGCATCCTCGCTGCCCCCGGCCTGGCCCGTCACCAGGTAGATGACGTTGATGTTGTTGAAAGTCCACACCGCGCCCAAGGTCACGGCCGGGGCCAGCACCGGCCGGATGAGCGGCAGGGTGATGAGGCGCAGCCTCTGCCAGGCCGAGGCGCCGTCGATGGCGGCCGCGTCGTAGTAGCTCTGGGAGATGGACTGCAGGCCCCCCAGGATGACCACCATCATGAATGGGATGCCCAGCCAGACGTTGATGATGGTGCAGGTCAGCAGGGCATGGCGGCCCAGCCATTGCACCGGGCCCAGACCCCAGCCGGCCAGCCACGGCAAGTGCCCCGCCAGGCGGCCGAGCATGATGTTGACGAACCCGTAGTCGTAATGGAACTCGCCGCGCATGGCCAGTATGGCCACCACCTGCGGCATGGCCCAGGGGATCACCAGCAGGGTCCGGTAGATCCCCCGGAAGCGGCGGACGCTGTTGAGCAGCATCGCCAGCCCGAAGCCGCCCGTCACGTGGAAGAACACGTTGATGAAGGTCCACCAGAGCGTCCGGCCCAGGAGCTGCCAGAAAGTGACCGAGGCCAGGGGCGAGGCGGTGAAGACCTTGACGAAATGCTTGAAGCCCACGAAAGGGATATAGCCGGTCCGGCTCCAGACCATGATGGTGGTCAGCTTCAGGTCGTGGAAGGCGAGGTAGACCTCGAAGGCCAGAGGATAGGCGATCAGCAGCCCCAGGCCGATCAAGCCCGGGGCCAGGAGCATGACCGGCAAGCCGTGGCGGCCCCGCACGACATGGCTGAAGACGAGCGCCGCGACCGCCTCGACCGCCGCGGCGGACAGGACGGAGCAGAGCACCTGGCCTGCGGTCCGGCCCGTGAAGAGGAGGGCCGCGGCGCAGGCCAAGGCCGCCGCGGCCGCGGCTGAGGCCGGAACGAACCATCGGCGGCCATAGCACGTGAAATGATAATGGAGGTAGCCTTCCAGGGCCGCGACGGCCAGGGCCAGCAGCGCCACGAAACGCGCCACCTGCAGCAGAGAGGAGATCACTCTTTCATCTCCCGTATCTTGGTCTCGGCGTCGGCTTGCATGCGGCGGACGGCCTCGTCTACGCCCATCTGTCCGGAAAGGACCTTGCCGAAAAGCGGACGCATCGCGTCCCAGACGGCGCGCAGCTCGGTGGCCATGGGCAAGGGCTTGCCCACCAATATCTGATCCAAGGAGGCGCGCAGGTTGGGGTCGTCCTGGATGGTCCTGGCGCTGTTGGCCCGGGCCAGCGCCGGCAGGCGCTTGAGCGCCCGGGCTTGGCCGACCTGGTTCTCCTCGTCCGTATAGAACTCGACCAGGCGCTTGACCAGGGCGAGCTTACGGCCCTGGAGGCGGGAGCTCAGCATGAAGTATTTCCCGCTCACCATGGGAACGGGCCAGCGGCCGGTCCGGGAAAGCTTGGGGATCATGGCCACGCCCAGGGCGGCTCCCAGCTGCCTTTCATAGGTGGATATGGCCCAGTCGCCGTTGATGATAAAGGCGACCTTGCTTTCCTTGAAGAGGGCGTCCATGCCGTTGTAGTCACACTCGCCCGGGATGAAGCCGCGGCGCTTGAGTTCCAGCATGAACTCCACGGCCTGCCTCATGGCCGAGGTATCCAAGGTAGGAACGCGGCCCGCCATGGGCCAGCCGCCGAAGGCTCCCAGCCAGGGCACCAGCCAATAGGGCTCTCCCAAATGGAAAGCCAGGCAATGGCCCAGCCCCAATTTCGGGGCGCGCCCGGAGCAGAAGGCGAACAGCTCGTCCGTGGTCCGCGGGGGCCGGGGCGCGAGCCTCTTGTTGTAGAACAGCATGAGATGGTTGCCGTTGGTGACGGGCACGCCCCAAGTCTTGCCGTCCTGGGTGATGGCGGCGACGACCGCCGGGTTGTAGCGGGAGAGGTCGAAGAGGCCGTCGACGGGCTGGATGAAGCCCGAGATGGCATAGATGCCCGCCGCGTCCGAGGCCGACAAGAGCAGGTCCGGCGGGTTGCCCGCGATGGAGGCGGTCTGGAACTGCTGGCGCATATCCTCGGTGTGGTAATGGGTACGGACGATGCTGACGCCTTCGTTGCCGGGGAGCTTGCAGAAGGCCGCGAGGACCGAGTCGATGTAGGGCGCGACCGAGGCGTCGTCATGCTCCCAGACCACGATGCGGCGGTCCGGGTCGCCGGGAGGAGCCTGGCGGCAGGCGGCCAAGCCGCAGAGGCCGGCCGCCAGAAGCAGAGACAGGCGCCCCCTCGTCGTCACGGGTCATATGATATCAATAATCAGGGCGGGAACCGTGATGCCGCCGCGGCCGGATACTTGCTAAAATAAAAAAATGCGCAGAGCAGCCAGCGTCGCGCGCGGCAAGATGCCGGGCCGTGGCCGAGCCGATGAAGAATTGCGCCTCCTCCGGGAGATAACGACCCGCATCTCCGAAGGCATCACGCTGACCCGTGCCCGGGACCTCAAGATCATCTACGCCAATCCGGAATTCGCCCGGATGTGGGGCTACAAGCCGGCGGAGGTCATCGGCCTGCCCCTAGACCGGCTCGATGACCCGGCGGCCGGCCCACCCGGCGCCAACAGCGCCTGCATCATCAAGGCCGTGAAGAGGCACGGCTTCTGGTCCGGCGAGCTGCGCAACATCAAGAAGGACGGGACGCCCTTCTGGTCCTCGGCGAAGGTAAGCGCCTTCCGGGATATCGAGCACGGCTTGGTCTACGTGGCGGCGCATACCGATATCACACGGAGAAAGAGGGCCGAAAATTCGCTGCGCCTCAGCGAGGCCGCGTTGAGCGAGGCCGAACGCCTGGCCGGCATAGGGCACTCGGTCCACGATCTCCTGGCCCACAGGACCTTCCGCTCCGAAGGGATGCTGCGCATCCTCGGCCTGACCCGCAAAGAGATGCCCGCCTATCCCGAGGCGATCCTCCGCCGCGTCCTGGCGACGGACCGGGACCGGGTCGCCAAAATCCTGGCACGGAGCATGAAGGCAGGTTCCCCTTTTAATACGGACTACCACATTCAAAGGCCTGACGGCTCCCAGCGCGTCATCCACGCCGAAGGCAAGGCCACAAAGGACGAGCGCGGCCGGCCGACTCGGTTGTTCATTTGGACACAAGACGTCACCGCCCGCAGGAAAGCCGAGGAGACCCTGAGGCACAACGAAGCCATGCTCGCTGAAGCCGAACGCTTGGCCGGCATCGCGAGCATCGACATCGATCTCGTCAGGCACATAACGCACCGATCGGCAGGGTTCCACCACATCACAGGCCGGAGATCGGGCCGGATAAAAGGGCGCATTGAGGCATTCCTCCGATTCCTGCACAAGGATGACCGGGCCGAGGTAAGGGAATCCCTGCGCCAGTGCGTCACCCAAGGAAAATCGTTCCGAAGCGAGCATCGCATCCGCAGACCGGACGGGACCGAGCGGATAGTCCATGCCGAGGGCCAAGCCGTAGCGAACAAAGACGGACGGCCGACCCGGATATTCGTCTGGCTGCAGGATATCACCGAGCGCAAGCGGGCCGAAAAGGAACTGCAGCGCAACGAGGCCATGCTTGAGGAAGCCGAACTTCTGGCCGGGATCGGAAGCGTGGACTACGACATCATCTCAGGCCGGGTCCTCCGCTCCAACGGCCTCGGCAAGCTCTTCGGGGTGAAGACGGGGCTATTGCGCAACAAGTTCGAGTCCTTCCTCCGGTACACCCACGAAGACGACCGGCCCCGGGTCACGACGGCCCTGCGCCAGTCCGTCAACATGGGATCGCCGTACCGGATCGACTACCGCATCCGCAGGCCGGATGGGACCGTGCGGCTGGTCCATGGCGAGGGTGGATTGAGGAAGAACCAAAGCGGGCGGCCGGTCCGGTTCTTCACCTGGCTGCAGGACATCACCGAGCACCGGCGGCTCGAAGAACGGGTCCAGCAGATCAGCGACCGGGAGCGCCGCAACATCGGCCATGACCTGCACGACGACCTGGGCCAGCAGTTGACCGGCATCGCGCTCTTAGGGCGAGCGCTCCAGGAGCGGCTGGCGGCGCAATCCTCGACAGAAGCCGCGGCGATGACAAGCCTGCTCCAGCACATGGACCGCTGCATGGCCCGGTTGCGCGAATTAGCCCATGGGCTGAGGCCGGTGCCGGCCCAACCTGACGGCCTGGCAGACGCCCTCTCCGCTTTGGCCAGCCATGCCAGGTCCACTTCTGGGATCAGATGTGATTTCCGGAACCCTCAGCGCGCCACGGTCGGATGCCAGGAGACGGCCAATCATCTCTTCCGCATCGCCCAAGAAGCCGTTCAGAACGCGCTGAAGCATGGCCAGCCGCGCCGCTTGGATCTATGCCTGATCCGCCAAGGCCGGGAGATCATCCTCACCGTGGCCGACGACGGCTCCGGCTTCCAGGCCGCGTCCCAGCGCGCGGGCGGCATGGGCCTCGACATCATGCGGCACCGCGCCGACCTTTGCCATGGCGCCCTGGCGGTCTCCAGCCGGGCCGGGAAAGGCACCGTGATCACCTGCCGGGTTCCAGTCGGGATCTCTCGCGAAGGGGTCAAACGATGACGACCTACCGAGCCAAGGCCGCACAACGCCGCGCGCGCATCCTCCTCGTGGAAGACCATCCCATCGTGCGGCAGGGCTTGGCCCAACTCCTGGGACAGACCCCGGACCTGACCGTCTGCGCCGAAGCGGGCGACGCCAACTCGGCCCTCCGCGCCGCCAAAACCGAGGCCCCGGACTTGGCCATCGTGGACATCTCCCTCACGTCTGCCGACGGCCTGGAGCTGATAAAGGATTTCCAGGCGCACGGACTGCGCATTCCCGTGCTGGTCCTCTCCATGCACCCTGAGGCCCTCTACGCCCCGCGGGCCCTGCGCGCCGGCGCGCGCGGCTATGTCATGAAAGGCGAACCCACCCCGCGCCTGCTTGCTGCGATACGCGAAGTCCTGGCCGGCGGCCTAGCCTTCAGCGACACCGTCAAATCCGAGCTACTGAACCGGCAGGTCGGCGGCGAACCGGCGACCCGATCCCCGGTCGAGCGCCTGAGCAACAAGGAGCTCCAAATCTTCCGCCTCATCGGACAAGGCCTCGGCACGCGGGAGATCGCCGGAAAGCTCCACCGCAGCGTCAAGACCATAGAGGCCCACCGCGCCAACTTGAAACGCAAATTGGGGATCAAGAATTCCCCCCAACTGGCCTACAACGCGGTCCAATGGACATCTTTCGCGACGCGACCAGCGCCCGACGCGCCCTGAATCATGTAGGGGTTCCCCCTATACAGAAAACAGTTTTCCCCTTATTCAGCCTCTAATGCGGAATCACTATAATAGATTCCCTTAAATACTCCGTATTGTTAGAGGAGATTGAATCCCCAATGATTAAGATTCTCAACATCTCGGAAGGTTCGACGTTAGGCCTGCACGCCGCATTGCTCCTTTCCAAGGGCACCGAAGAACCGATAACCACCGCCGAGGCGGCCGAAAAGATGGAGGTCTCCACCGCGCACCTCTCCAAGGTCTTCCAGCGCCTGGCCAAGGCCGGGATCGTCACCGCCGTCCGGGGCCCCAAGGGCGGCTACCTGCTGGGCCGGCCCTTATCGGAGATACGGCTCCTCGACGTGCTGGAGGCCATCGAGGGCCCCATGAGGCTCAGCAGCTGCCTGCTCCGCAAGCCGCGCTGCGGCTCCGACGGTTGCATGCTGGGCGGTCTCCTGAGCAAAATCAACAAACAGGTATTGGAGCACTTCGAAAAGAAGCTCTCGGACCTCTAGGCCGTTCTGGCTGGGGCGGGCAGAGTCGTCACGCCGCCCGCCCTCTCTATTTATCGGTTGGAATCAGTCTGAGAAATCTTGCCGCCCGGCGGCACGCTGTGGGTGAGCCAGACATTGCCGCCGATGGTCGCGCCCTTGCCGATGCGCACCGGGCCCAGGATGGTGGCGCCGGCATAGACGACCACATCGTCTTCCACGTCAGGATGGCGTTTGACGCCCTTGATGGGGTTGCCGTGCTCGTCTAGAGGAAAACTCTTGGCGCCCAAGGTCACGCCCTGGTAGAGGCGCACGCGCTCGCCGATGGTACAGGTCTCGCCGATGACCACCCCCGTGCCGTGGTCGATGAAGAAACTCTTGCCTATGGTGGCGCCGGGGTGGATGTCTATGCCGGTCGCCGAATGGGCCAGCTCGGTGATCATGCGGGGGAGGAGCGGGACCTTGAGCCGGTAGAGCTCATGGCCGATGCGCTGATTGGTGATGGCGAGCACCCCGGGGTAGCAGAACACGGTCTCAGCCGGGCAGGTGGCGGCCGGGTCTCCCTCGTAGGCGGCCTGCACGTCGCTCATCAAGGTCTTCTGCATCGCGGGCAGGGTCTTGAGGAAGTCCGCCGCGATGGCCGTCGCCTTCTCCCGGCAGTGCGGACAGGAGCCCTCGCCCGTGATCTCGCAGAAGAAGCAGAAGCTGAGCTCCACCTGCTCGGCCAACAGCTTCATGGCCTCGTCAAGGACCGCGCCCATGTGATAATGCGTGTTCTCGGCCGGGATCGGAGAGGCACCCCAATAGCCCGGGAAGAGCGCGCAGCGCAGGAGTTCCACGGCCTGGCGCACCGACGCGCTGTTGGGCAGGGGCAGATCCGGGCGCTTGCGCTTGAGCGGGCTGCCGTGGTCGTTGAGGTTTCCGCACAGGCCCGCCACTATCTCAGAAAATCCATCCGCCTTGGTCTCGATCATGGCCCCTCCGGGCACGCTCCGGCCAGTGGTGCATCGTCATTATATATCATGGGCCGCTGCCTTTGGGCGCGGGCGCGGGATTTTGGTACCATGGGGCCATGCGCTTCGTCGCCGACCTGCACATCCATTCCAAATACTCGCGGGCCTGCAGCCCGGCGCTCGAGCCCGGGCCGCTCTACCGCTGGAGCCAGCTTAAGGGCATCACGGTGCTGGCCACCGGCGATTTCACGCATCCCGGCTGGTTCTCTTTGCTCCAGGAGCAGTTGGTCCCGGCCGAGCCCGGTCTATTTCAACTCAAGCCCGAACTGGCGCGCCAGCAGGACCGTGATGTCCCGGCGTCCTGCCGCGCCGCCGCCCGCTTCCTGCTGGAAGCCGAGATATCCTGCATCTACAAGAGAGACGGCAAGGTGCGCAAGGTGCACCACCTGGTCTTTGCCCCTTCCTTCGAGGCCGCGGCCCGCGTCGGCGCCAGCCTGGGGGCGATTGGGAACATCCGCTCGGACGGCCGGCCGATATTGGGCCTGGACTCCCGCGACCTCCTGCGCATCGTGCGCGAGGCCTCGCCCGAGTCGTACCTGGTCCCCGCCCACGCCTGGACTCCGCATTTCGCCGTGTTCGGGTCGGAGTCGGGATTCGACTCTTTGGAAGAGTGCTTCGGCGACCTGGCCGATGAGGTGTTCGCCGTCGAGACCGGCCTTTCCTCCGACCCGCCCATGAACTGGCGCCTCTCGGCACTGGACCGCATCGCGCTCATCTCCAACTCCGATGCGCACTCGCCGGAAAAGCTCGGCCGCGAGGCCAACCTATTCGACTGCGAACTCTCCTACGATGCGATATTCTCGGCCATCCGCGGCCGCGATCCTAAGCGGTTCCTCAAGACCCTGGAGTTCTTCCCGGAGGAAGGGAAATATCATGTGGACGGCCACCGTAAATGCGAGGTGCGGCTGGAGCCGGAGGAAACCATCCGCCGCAAGGGACTGTGCCCCTCCTGCGGCCGGCCCGTCACCATCGGCGTTCTGCACCGTGTGGAGAAGCTGGCCGACCGCAAGAAAGGGAAGAAGCCGGCGGGCGCCGCGGATTTCGAGCACCTGATCCCGTTGAAGGAGATTATCGGCCAAGTCCTGCGCGTGGGCGCCGGCTCCGTCAGGGTGGACGCCCTCTACCATAGGCTTCTGGCCCGCTTTGGCAACGAGTTCCACATCCTGCGCGACCTGCCCGCTGCGGATTTAGAGAAGGAAGGATTACCGCTGTTGGCCTTGGCCCTGGAGAGGATGCGCAAGGGCGAGGTTGAGCTCCAGCCCGGTTTTGACGGCGAGTACGGCGTCATCTCCTTGCTGGCGAAGAAGGATTTCAGTCACCAGGACCAGCTCGCCCTATTTTGAACGACACCGAACTCGACTCCAACCAGCGCACGGCCGTCCTGGCGACGGAGGGAGCGGTCATCATCGCGGCCGGACCGGGTACGGGAAAGACGCGCGTCTTCGCTCATCGGGTCGCGCACCTGATTCGCGACCGCGGCATGGCTCCCAGCGAGATACTGGCCGTCAGCTTCACCCGCAGCGCCGCCTCGGAGATGCGGGAGAGGATTACCGCCCTCCTGCCTGCCGCGGACCTCTCCGCGCTTTGGGTGGAGACCTGCCATGCCGCGGCCCTGCGCATTCTGCGCGCGGAGCAGTCCCCGTTCCCCGACCTGGCCGTGGCCGATGAAGACCGAAGGCTGGAGTTGGCTACGGCCATCATGCCGCGCCACGAAGCCAAGGCTTGGCTTGAGAAACTTCGCGCGGCCAAGCAGCGCCTGGAGTGGCCACAGGATGAAGCCTCTCGGCATTACCAGGAGGCTCTCCGCCGACGCGGGCTGGCGGACTTCGACGACCTTTTCCTATTCATCCTGCGGCTTTTCGATGAGCGGTCCGAGACCCTTCGGCTTTGGCGCGAAAAGTTCCGCTACGTCATCATGGACGAGTTCCAGGACACCAGCCTGGCCCAGTACCGCTTCATCAGCCGCTTGGCCGGCGCTGATTTCTGCGTCATCGGCGACCCCGACCAGTCCATCTACGGATTCGCCAACGACGGCGGCGGCGCGGAGCGGTTCGAGCCCTTCACGCAATTCGCGAAAGACCGCCCGGACCGCCGCACTCTCGCCCTGAGCGAAAACTACCGCTCGCAAGGCGTCATCCTGGACGCGGCCCAGCAAGTCATCGCCCGCAACCCCGCCCCCTTGCCGCGCCAGTTGCGGGCACGCCTCGAGCGCGGACTCCCCATCGGCATCTCCGGCCACCAGAGCGACCGGCAGGAAGCGGAGATGGTCGTGAGACGCATCGAAGACCTGCTGGGCGGGGCCAGCCGCTTCACCGTAGACACCGGCTGGGCCCGTGATGAAGCGGACAGCCGGAGCTACGGACTGAGCGACATCGCGATCCTCTACCGCTTGAACGCTCAGGCCCGGCTTTTCGAGCTCGCCTTGGAGCGCATCGGCTTGCCCTATGTGACCTACGGCAAAAAAACGAAAAAGGACGGCCGCGAGGTCTTGGCCGAAGAGGACTTGGAGGATTTTCGTGACAACGAGCGCGCGGCGCCATCACTCGTCCATCCAGCCGGAGAATCAATCACGCTGATGACCGTGCACCGGGCCAAGGGGCTGGAGTTCCCTGTGGTCTTTCTGACCGGCTGCGAGGACGGCGTCTTGCCTTACCGCCGCGAAGGAGACGACTCGCCCTCGCCTGAAGAGGAACGCCGCCTCTTCTACGTGGGCATGACGCGAGCCGGCAACCGACTTCTGATCTCCTATGCCCGCAAGAGGTTTCTCTTCGGCAAGACCTTGGCCCTGGGACCATCCCCCTTCGTGGCGGACATCGAGGACGAATTGCGCCGGCTGGAAAAGAGCGAGGCTTTGCCGCGCAAGCGGCCTAAAGACAAACAACCTGAGCTATTCTGAGGAAAACCATGCAAGAAACCGAGTTCTTAAAGTTGGCCGCCGCACGGCGCAGCATCCGGGCCTTCCAGGACCGACCGGTCGAGCGCGAGAAGCTGGAACAGTGCCTGGAGGCGGCCCGCCTGGCGCCTTCGGCCTGCAACGCCCAGCCTTGGAAGTTCGTGGTGGCAGACGATCCGGACTTGAAGCGCCGTCTAGCC
>Ga0118677_10011658_pt1 | contig 13098 bp, 14 predicted proteins | sample AliMusrvi5mmetaG_FD_86154 | JGI IMG/M metagenome (GOLD analysis project Ga0118677, IMG submission 86154)
AATGCAATAATTAATTTAAGATAAAAACGCATTATATATGATGCTAAATTATTATCCAGAAAATCTGCTATTACCGTTATGAATTTTCATGAATTGGGGCGTACTCGTATTTTAGCGGTTGGTTTATTATTTCAAGTGCCAGTATATTTACAACAACGCATTAAATTCTTTCGCGCTGATTTTACTAAAACATGGTGGAGCGTTTTAGAGTTTTTGGGGCGACAGGATTTTTGTTGGTATTGTTTTTTTGAACAGCAACAAACCATTTACCAAGACAATAATTATTGAGTATCAGGGTGAAATATTGACTCATTTAATCGTTTAACATCGACAAAAGTCGCTTCATTTGAGTTTCTGAATGAACTCTATTTAAACAACATAGGACAAAATATTATTTATAGCATTGCAAACATTAATAGATTTCTTAGAATAAGAACCATTGTTTAAATTACAGAAGCGTAGGTATTTATAATGAAAGCTGAGTCATTAACTATTGATCACAATATGTTATCCCGACTTGTTGAAGCCGGATCTGTGCAGGGCGTTCATGTTGTCGGCCAAATTGGTGGTTGGAGCGTGATGATTAAATACGGGACGCTAGAACAGCCATTATCAGCTACTCGTAGCAAAAAAATACGCACATTTAAAAAGCTAGAGACCTTAGTAACTTATCTAAAAGAAATTGGCATTAGCTGCTTTGATGTTGATGCAACAGGATACGATAAGAGCACAGTACAGACTTATACGCGACCGGATCGATCCTCAGCCATGCGCCAAACTCATGAATCGGTGGAACATGATAAATGGTTTCGCGAACAAGTCACCCAAGCTTTGCAAGAAACTGATGATCCGGCTGCTGTGTGGATACCCCAGGCAGAGGTTAAAATTGGTATGCAACAGCAGAGAGAAAGCCTGCTGACTCGTATCGGGAAAACTGATTAATGCAGGTCCAATGAACTGCTAGAACTGAGACTGATCAAGAAAAGTTAATTGCGTATATTGCTCAGGACTGCCCTACAGTAGCGCTGAGCCAGCTTGACGAAATCGAGGGACAAACCGACCTACTAGCCAACTATCCAAAACTAGGTAGATTAGGGCGAGTAAAAGGTACGCGCGAACTGGTAGTTAATCGAACGTCATTTATTATCGTTTACCGCATCAAAGGTAGTGCTGTACAAATATTAAGGGTGCTACATGGTGCGCAGCAATGGCCTTAACGTCATCATTGAATCGGCTTGCTTTGTACACTAAGTCGCAATATCTACATTCTCTAAGCATCGTCTTATTAGTACCTTTGTTTTAGCCGCCTGTTAAGGCGTAACTTAATTTTCAATATCCATTTCCTTGGCCACACTAACTTCACTGTCATTTTCGGACAAAGCCTCAGGTTCAGCCATCAATCCAGATTCTTCTCTGGCTAAGCGAACGTCCTCTCCTCGCCCTTGGGCATAAGCCGCCTGATGTGCCCGCTGCTCTATTGAGACAATGCGTCTAGCTAATCGGTGTAAGCGCTGCTGCCATTGGTACCTCGCGACTGAGCATTGCTTGTTAGTCAATATTTGACACAGCCACAAGGTATCCATGGCAATCATCAACTGATCCAGCAAACGGATCAATTCTACAAACTGGGCAATCTGCGGCGAAGTGATGCGGGCTTTAAAATCTGTGGGATGAGTATAACGCGGTGACTCTGCAATACCGTTATCGGCGCAAAGTTTGTCGAGCCTAGCTTTTTCCTGCTGCAACTGTAAGGCGCAGTCTCCGATCATGGTACTGACGATACCCTCGATATCATCAATCGCCTGCTCTTGGCCCACTATCCGCAAGATAACATCAATCGCATACAGCGACCGAATCAAGCGCCCATAACTGTGACGAATCACCCGAATCGCTTGTTCACTTTGAATTTTAATACTGCGTTCAAATACCGGACGACTAATCGCCGGACGAACGGTCTTTGCTTGCTCGGTATTGTCTGCCATGTCTTTTCCTCTGAAGCTACTTGAATAATGGCCGATGCTACGTTTCTTTTATCTGTCAAAACCTACAAAAAATAGCCGTTTTAACGATCTTTTGTAGACACCGATGTATAGCTATCCGTTTCAATAATGACTAATTGAGCTGACTTGTTTTACTCAGTTTTTTTCCGAGTCGTATTACTTTTAACTAAAACCAAACACTTCATGCCGTCTTTCGGGATGGCTTGATCCGACGTTTAGTCGGCGTTCCGCTTTTAAGCGGCGTGGATGAGATTCATCAACGTGTCGGGTGCGTTAAGCCCGATGATTGTCAATGCAAAACCAGTATTGATAACCCTGCCGTTACAGCTATTGCTGTGCCGGTTTTTAACCCTCTGGGAACGCATTCCCACATAGGGGAACTGCGTCCTCTGTTTTTTTTACAAGGAGAAACGCAATGAGCAATTCATCTAAAAACTACTCTCAAAAAACCCGCAACTTGCCGATGCCTATTGAAGCCAATCAAGTTTATGGCCTATCTGAGCAATCTTGGAAAGTACTGACCGAAGTGACCTTCCCCACGGCCAAAACCCCAGAAGCCATCATGATGGCTTTGGATTACTGTAAGGCCCGCAAGCTGGATATTTTTAAAAAACCCGTACATGTAGTGCCTATGTGGAGTGCCGCTTTGGGACGCAGTGTCGAAACCGTCTGGCCTTCGATTATGGAAATTCAGACCACGGCATCCCGAACAGGCCTCTGGGCGGGCATGGATAGACCAGTCTGGGGGCCTGATGTGACTCAGTCCTTTACCGGAAAATTTAAAGACGATAACGACACTTGGCAGGAAAGTACCATTACGGTGACTTTTCCTGAATGGGTGGCGGTGACAGTTTATCGGCTAGTCGGTGGTCGGCGCTGTGCCTTCACAGAAGAAGTGTACTGGCAGGAAGCTTACAGCACGTCGGGTGGTAAGTATTCTCAGTTACCCACTGCTATGTGGATCAAACGCCCCAAAGGCCAGTTAGGCAAATGTGGTAAAGCGGCGTCACTTCGTGCTGCCTTTCCTGAGGAATGCGGTTATGCCGCTGAGGAAATGGACGGCAAAAGCTTAGACGATATGCATGATGGCACGGTACTTAATGGTACTGCCCGTCGTGTCGATGATGGCGAGCTACCCAAAATGGTAGATCTGTCCATGATCAACCCACATATCCAAAAAGCAGTCACGGAACTGGTCAGACGCACCACTCTAGCAGGCGCCTGGAATGCCGCCTATGACTATGCCAATAGCAAGTTCTCGGGTCTAGATTTGATTTACGCCAACGCCGAACTGGACAAAGCCGAACAAGCCGCCAAGGTAATGCCGAAATCCTTGGACGCTGAAGATCAGCTTAGCGAGGACACGTCAATGCCGCCGGTATCCAAGCCTGCATCGGAAGCCTTAAGCAAAGCCCGCGAGACCTTGGGTTCGTTACGTTAATTTAAGTACATCCCAATTCATATCGGCTATTAGCCGGTCTTTATCAATCCTACAGAGCGTCATGATTACCGCTCTAGGGCAAAAATCATGACGCTTTTTATTACTAAGGAGATGCTATGAATGCCATTAATCAATCATCCAACCGGATACCCTGTCATACCGACTGGCACCGCTACGATTCAGCCACCGTGTTTCGTCGTCATGGCCGCGATTTTCTGGAGCGCTCTTGGAAAACGGGATGGGCAGCAAAAACCACCGCCACCTTATCCAAAACTGAACTACATAATTTGGTTGAAAGCTATGGCGGTCGATATCTGACTAAAGTCGGTCATCTGCTACTCATTTTTGAGGACTCTCATTGGGCCAGACGTTGTGATATGCAACTCATCAAACGGGGTTTATCGACTCAGCGCTGTGGTTGCCACATTCAACTACACGGAGCCAACTAATGAACGTCATTAATGTTTCGCAACGCTCACCTGAATGGCGCTTGTGGCGATCACAAGGCCTGTGCGCTAGTGAAGCCGCGATCGTCATGGGGCGTTCTTCGTATAAAACACCCTGGCGATTGTGGGCGGAAAAAACCGGACTAGTGCTGGAACCTAACCTAGATAACAATCCTTTAATCAGGGTGGGCATCGAAGCAGAGCCACTAGCCCGGCAACGCTTTGAGGAAAAACATGACGTCCTGTTGTTACCACTCTGTGGTGAATCTGAGTGTTATCCGCTGATGCGAGCATCGTTTGATGGTTTATCGGAAAACAATGAACCGGTGGAAGTTAAATGCCCTCATGAAAGCACTTTTCTGGATGTGTTGTTAAACCGCGAGCAAGCGGCAGCCTATCCGTTGTATTGGTGCCAAGTGCAACAGCAACTGCTGGTGGCCGATGCCGCACGCGGCTTTTTGTTCTTTTATCATCAAGGTCAGGACGTGGAGTTTGAAATTGTGCGTGATGAAGCCTTTCTCACACAACTCATCGCAACCGCGATGGACTTTTGGTCAGCACTTAAATCAGGTCAGGAACCCCTAAAGGATCCGGAACGTGATCTGTATCTGCCCAAAGACGCTGCCGCACACCAGTGGCAACAGTTGGCGGCTAACTATCGCCAGAATGCAGTGCAGACTGAGTCGTTGAAAATACAGCTCAAGAACTTGGAATTACAGCAAACCGAGATTGAACAAGCGCTAGTAGGCCTGATGGGCGAGTTCATGACTGCTGAGCATTCGGGCTTGCGGGTCAATCGCTTTCAAGTACAAGGCAGCATTGATTACAAAGCGCTACTAAATGCTCAGTTACCTGAATTTCAGGAAGCAGCGTGGGAGGCTTACCGAAAGAAACCAACTACTCGAGTCCGAATTACCTGTAGAGATGACCATGACAAACGAGCAGAAGTGCCTTTCGATGTTGAGGCCTTGAAAGATCTTGTCAGATTCGATTACTGGTTTTAAAGGGTATTTTTCCACTTTTATCTATCCATACCAGGATCGCTCTGCATGGCTATTCAAGCCTGCTGAGTGTCCTGGCCTTATTGCGACGCAGGCCTTTATAGAGATTATTTCCATAATAAATTTTTGATCTTTTTTGATTTTGTTTTGTTTTGATTTTTTTTGATCTGGTTTTTCCACTGCCCTTGACCGCGAAGATTAGAGGAAAAAACAGAACACTCAGGCTTTCCTTGTAGAGGAAGCCCGATTCCGGTTTATACCGGCGTTCCGCTGTTTAGCGGCAAGAAAACTAACACTTTTCTTGTATCAGGTGCGTTAAGCCTGATTGTTAAGTCCCATCGGGGTTCCTTACCCGACTGGGTCAGTGCACCCCCTTTTTTCAATATAGGAGGTCACTTATGAACAAAGACTTTTGGAAAACCTTGTATTGCTGGCTGGAAACGGCCAGTCTGGAAGATATTACGATCAAGCAACAGTTAGTACGGCAACTGCTCGGCGAGTCCAACGATCTGGGCTTAAAAACTGACATTCGCAGGATCTTACGTTTGATGGATGAAGAATTTGTCACCCGTGCGGAATTGGCAAACACCAGTCAGTTGTCTATGGCTGGATAAGCCTGTTTTTTCACCTGAGTTCAACTGAATTCACCTGAATTCATCTATTACATCTCTGACTATTTTCAGAGCATCATTTAACCCGAACTGGGACACTGTGCCCTTCAGGGCTTTGGTGCGCCTTATGTTTCGGGTTTTAACCAAACACAAGGAGTACATCATGATTCAACAATATTCTATTGCCGACACTTTCGGCATTGCGGCACCGACTACTATGACTGTAGAAGGCTTTATGCCTGAGAAAAACCCGTATGTGCCGGTCAAAAAACCGTATATCTTTCGTAAGGATCATCTACGCGATGTCCTCGCTTTTTTGGGTTTTCCCAATGGCGATGGTTTGTATCTCAGCGGCCCTACTGGCTCTGGTAAAACCTCGTTATTGGAACAGGTTGCAGCTCGCCTGCATTGGGGCGTCCATACGGTGACTGGGCACGGTCGCTTAGAACTTAACGATTTGCTAGGCCAATATAGGCTAGTCGAGAGTGGTGCTATGCAATGGATCGACGGTCCTTTGACACTGGCTGTGCGTCTTGGCCATGTTTTATTACTCAATGAAATTGATGCCATCGATCCAGCCGAATTGATTGGTTTGAACGAAATCGTTGAAGGTAAGCCTTTGACCATTCCTCAAACCGGAACGGTGCTAACACCGCATCCCAAGTTTCGACTGGCCGCCACCGGCAATAGTCGGGGTTCTGGCGATCAGTCGGGCTTGTATCAAGGCGTGTTGAGACAGAATCTAGCGTTTCTAGATCGTTTTCGTTTAATGGAAGTCAGTTACCCCGACCCTGAAGACGAAATGAAATTGCTAGCATCTGTGGTACCGAACATGCCGGAGTCAGTACGTGCAAGCATGATCAAAGTCGCCAATCAGATTCGCAAGGTTTTTATTGGCGGTCAGGATGGCGGAGGCATGTTATCGGTGACCTTGTCGACCCGAGGCTTAGTGCGCTGGGCTTGCTTGGTGGCCACATTTAAAAGTGCCCCCAATGCCTTAGCGTATTCCTTGGATAGAGCCTTAACTTTCAGAGCTGAACCGGCCGAACGCGAAGCGATTCATCGCATTGCCCGAGATGTGTTTGGTGATGATTGGCAGGTGTAGTCATGGCAGTCTGGCGTTTATACCGTCACCATAATAGTGATGGCAGTTCAAAAGACTGGGCGGTTCAAACCAATGCGGATGGCAGTTTGACTACCCGTTGGGGCAAAACTGCAACTCACTTGCCAGGGCTTAGTACCCGTAGAGGCATCAGGCAGTTCGACATCGAACGCGCAAAACAGGCCAAAGGTTATGTGTTCGTGGCTGAAGTTGAAATTGACAGCGACGGCCAAGTGTTTTTACCGGGACACGTTATGCCTGAACCGCAGTCACCGGCAGTCGGTACGCTGTATTGGCATATCGAGTGTCAAAACAATCCTGAATCCCGCTCCGCCTTAGCTAGCGAGGTCAGACGACTGTTTACTGTAATGCCCTCCTTGTTTGATAAGGAAACTATGCCAAATCAATACTGGGGCGATTGGTTACCGTTACTTGATTTAAGCATCTCCGACCAGCCGTTTATACAAAGCGGCCAGATCAAACAAACAGAAGATGCCCTGCCCTGGTTGTTTTTAATGGCCTTGAAACATAAAGCCATAGTCGGAGTTGATATCGGTATTGCCACCGAAAGCGGTCGAGAAGTGTCAGCGGATCTAAAGGTTGAACAGGATATTCTGATGTTTTTTGGTACCAATCTGGATAGCATCAGAGCAACGACTGAACGTTTAGGCTTGCTTAAACCTCGTTTAAATCTAGCTCTGGTCTTGTCTGACTCTGACGACTGTTGGTTTTAAGCGGTAATTTATTCATTTTATTTAACCCGGAAGGGGCACGCTAGCCCATCCGGGCTCAAGCTGCCTCTTTCATTCAGGAGGTTCCTATGAGTCATGAAACAAACATCATTTTAGAGCGCGTGGTCTTGGTGAAAGTCGAAGCCAACATCTACGGTGCACGCAAAAAACTAAAAAAAGAAGACCTAGTTTTGGCCGATGGCAGCAAATTACCGCCGGAAGATTTGGCCAGTCTGGGCTCCAAACGCTTGCTAGATCCTGACCAGTTAACGGTGTTCAACCGCCTGAAAAAGGAAGCCGAACGCATTTGTTTGCGGGTCGGCACTCGGTTTTTAGGCGGCTTTGCCATCCCTAACGAGTCGGCCGCTGGTATTACCTCAGAACTAGAGCGTATTGCTCAGGATTTTGCAGTAGCTAAAACCGAGTTTTTAGCAGGCTACGATGCCGCTGTGACTGACTGGGTGGTCCGCCATCCAGAATTTGCGGGCATCATCGAGCAAGCTGTGGATTCTGTAGAGTTTGTGTCGACGCGGTTGTCGTTTGACTATGTACTGGTCAGCGTCGGACTGCCCGAAGCACTGCCACCAGACGATGTTACGCGCTTAGAAACCAAAATTGGTTCTTTAAGCGAACAGATGTTTTACGAAATATCGGTGGATGCCAATCAATTTATTGAGCAATCGCTATTGGGTAAGGATCAGGTAACACGCAATGCGCTACGACCGATACGTCGCATGCGCGACAAATTGGATGGCTTAGGCTTTCTCGATTATCGAGTGGCACCGGTGGTCAATACTATTGACGAGTTGTTGACAAAGATCCCTAACAAAGGAGCTATCGCCGGCGGTATTCTGCAAGAAATACTCGCTACCGCCTTGCTGTTAGCAGATTCTGCTAAAACTAGGCGACACGGCGAAGGCTTGTTGGCGGCTCAGAACTTACCGAAGGCCGTTATTGTCGAGGATGAAGTTGCTGAATGGGCTGTCGATGAACAGGTCTCTGTGTTGTCCATGCCGACATCGGTAACGGTACCTACATACGTACCTGTACCAGAAAGATCTAACTCGGCTGATGAAATTCAAAACGTCATCATCGATGATTCAACTCAAAATTCGAATGGTTTTTCAGCTCTGTTCGATGGCATTTTTGATGATGATACTGACAGTGATGATGAATCCAATCTTGAAGTCGTCACGTCAGCGGACATCAAAAACGAAAGCACGGATCAGGACTACTGGTTCTAACACACCGTAATTTTTAACCCATTGGGGGCAAGCCTTTGTCCCATTGGGATCAGGGTTTGCCCTCACTATAGGAGCAAGCTATGAAAAACAAAACATTACAACAAGCATTTCCCATTGTTGCCGCTGCAATTGGCAATCGTTTTGGCATTAAGGTCAGCGTCGGCGGTGATCAGGCTTATACCACTGGTACGGCTATACAGTTACCGGCTTACGATGGCGATGATCCCGATTATCAGGAAGTTGCTTGGGGATTACTGGCGCATGAGGCAGCTCATATTCGCTATTCAGACTTTACTCTTAAAGTTGGTGGATCGGCATTGCGTCGACGTTTATGTGGCGCTATTGAAGATGTCCGTATCGAACATGAGTTGGCAAAAGACTTCCCTGGCACTCGATTAACGCTCAGAGCGGTGATTGAAAAAATGATTGCTAAAGGTAGTTTTGCCGCTAGCAACATTGATGATCATCCTGCCAATATTCTTTATGGCTATGTATTGAAAAGTCTACGTTCGCGGGTACTTGGACAATCGGCCTTACAGCCGTTGGTCGACTTGACTGAAGCGGCACTTAACCGCTGTTTTCCTAAAGGCGCAGTAATACGACTTAAGGGCTTGTTATCAGAAGTGCCCGAGGGTCTTATGTCGGAAAGCGATGCCCTGAATCTGGCGGATCGTATCTTGACGATGATTCAACAAGAATGCGAGCAGCCAAGTCCAAGCAATCAGTCAGACTCTTCGTCGGGGTTGGATAACTCAACGAATGACGATGAGTCTGGTCATGCTGACCAAGATAATGACGTCACTCAGACTACGCCAGTTCAAACTACGCAAGCCGACGATGATCCAAACCATTTGGCAGAAGACGCATCATCTAAAGCTGTCAATCATGAGAGTAGAGAAACTACTGACTACAATTCGGTCTCAGCAGCATTATTGACGGCTAAAGAGGACGATTTTGAACAGGATGTATTTGAAGCTATTAAATCGTCACTAGCCTTGGAACCTGACAGTGTATCTGAGTATGTTATGCCCATCGGCAATGAGCCACCCATGAATGATCGTGTCGGCTTGCAGTTGTTTCAAAAGGTACAAGGTGAATCGGGAAAAATTCGAGCCGCTTTGCAAGGACTGGTGCAGTCACATAGTTTAAGTCGTTCTCAGCCTAGCGGTCGGGGGCGACTCAATGGCAAATGCTTACACCGATTACGCTTGGGTGATACTAATGTGTTTCAGCGTAGTAGCGTTAAACCGTCACCGAATACGGCTATCCATGTATTGCTGGATAAGTCCGAAAGTATGGGCTATCCGGTATCAGATAAGCAGGGGCAACCGCTAGCCAACCGCATGCCGATTGCTTTAGAAGCAACTTTGGCGCTGGCCTTAGCCTTTGAAGGTATTGCTGGAGTTAATCCTGGCATTACTGCCTTTCCAGGTCATCAAACTGAAGGGTCGGTGTACCGACTGCTGGATCATGGTCAACGTATTCGGCAACGGACAGGCGCCTTTTCCTTAACTGTGTCAGGCACTACGCCGATGACTGAAGCCATCTGGTTTGGTGCTGCTGCCTTATTGCATTGCCGAGAACCTCGTAAAGTGCTGATGGTGATGACCGATGGTCAACCAGATGACAAGGTGAGTACGCTGGATATTTTGCAACGCTGTCGTGATAGCGGTATCGAAACCGTGGGTATAGGCTTAGGAGTCGATGTTAGTCATCTGTTTCCGGTCGCTCTTGCCATTAACGATCTTCAGGAACTTAGGACCCAATTGTTTGAACTCTCGAAATCGTTATTGCTGGTGGCCTAAGGTCTGATCGGTTATCAGTAGCCCAATCCCTAGCTTAAAGCTAGGCGGTTGTGGCTATTGATAACTTATTCGTTATAGCGGCTTTTCCAATGACTTTGTTTAAACTGAGGGCATTGGAAAAACAGACTATTCATGCGTTCCTTTAGGAATGTTGAATCCGGTTTAGGCCGGCGTTCCGTCTTCAGGCGGCGAGCAGGGGAAACTCCGCGCGTATCAGGTGCGTCAAGCCTGTCAGTTAGTAGTAAGTAAATTAGTTAGTTATATGTCTTTGGCATTATTTTTTAATCCCGCTTCGAACAATCATGACCCCTGTAGGTTGTTCGTTCGAAGCAGCATTGTTTAGGAGACTTTTTATGAACTTTATCTTTGGCGTTATCCTATTGGCATTGTTCATCATGGCTGTTAGAGTGATTTGGACAACAGTATTGCAAACCATTGTTTATTTGAAATCCGGACTTCTGGTTCTCAAGCAACTTAGGGCACAGCGATCTGCAAGATTATCGGTGCTCTCAACTCCTGTGGTAATGCCCTGTCTGCCCCACCCTATCGATTGGCACCACATGGCGGATAATCTTCGCCAGGAAATTCATCAGCGTAACACGGGCTTTTGCCGTGAAGCACATCGACTCGATGCCCAGTTGCAGGTGACATTGAAAACTATCGAGCTATTTAAAGCCGACATTCAACTCACCAAACTGGAGCAAGAGTTACTCAAGATCAAACCTGCTGTGATATTACAAGAACCTGAGGCTGTAAAAAAACGCAGGCGTTCAAAGTCGCAATCGGCCGTAGTTGTAGAAGATATAACCGCTAAAACACCAGCGCCGGTGCAGCAATTACGAGCAGCGTTGAAGGGCAGTAAGGTCTTGGTGGATAGTCCTACTGGGAACGTCCGCCATTAAATACCGTCAGCTGTGCTCCGGACTGCGTCAGGACAGTGCGCACGGGTTTAGTAATGAGTTCAACATCATGGGTTGTTGCCTTGGGACTGGCCGATAACAAGACTGCAAAGTCTTGTTGGCTCTCCCGTCTAAGCTGGCGAATCTTACTCAAGAGTAGCCATGCCTTTTCAGGATCGTTGATATCAGCCAGCACCTCGGCTTCTGCTTCATCCAGTTGTGTGAAAATTTTTATACATAACTGGATATTGTGAGCGTCGGTAACTACCGGAATGGCCATCGGTTTTCGTGGCTGAAAGCGTTGCTCAGTCTCACTAGGACTGAGGAAATTAAAAATACTAGAAAATGACTTAAACATAGCTATACCTTGAAGTTAAAGGATTATAGCTACTTTATATCGAATAAAACTCAAAAACAAGTGTGCTGTAGATAGCTCTTTGAGGGCTACTACAGCATTATTAATATGATGCAGGAATAGTCATGCTGGCGGAGATATGTTCCCGTCAATAACCATTATCTTGATCGTTTCTTTAATTTTCCATCTTAGTTGGCTCAAGCGGAATATCATCGAACAATCTCGGAAACAATATTCTTGCTGAATCAACAGTGAATCGAAGTGAAACAGGACTCTTAGGTGAGTTAGATCCTAAGATGCCATCTTCGATCAACTTGGATAGGATAGTTCTAGCACTACGCTCTTTAAGGCCGGTAAGCCTTTCTGCATCTCCACGCGCAATCTCACCATTGCTTAATGCGGCATTTAGAATATGGATGGATTCAGGTTTAAGTTCTTTTATTTTCACATACTGTTCTAAGCGTTTTTTGAGCTGTGAAAGTTCAAACAAGCTCGACATGAAATCAATCTGATCAATGCTGATTTTTAAAAACCAATCAACAAAGCCAATTAATTCTCTTAACGATAAGTTGCCACGACCATCATAATCACCCTGCCTTGGCCTATCAGCTATTGCCATCATAGTTTTGTAATCATTAGGTCCATTTAATCCGCGTGCAAGTCCCCTAGAAATAGACCATAGCCCTGAAACGCCAATCCCTGCTTGTAAGCACATTGCATGGCTCATTAATCGGCTAACGCGTCCATTACCATCTAAGAACGGATGGATATACGCAAGTCTATGGTGAGCCGTAGCAATGGCAATAATTTTATTAGTTTTACCTAAACGATCATTCCGATAATGGTCTTCAAAATAACGCATGAATACCTCCACATACAACCCACTAGGAGGTATGTGGCGCCCAACCTCAACGTTATGCTCATTAGTTGACCTGAACTCGCCTGGCACCATTAAAATACGTCTACTTTCACTTTTGATGGTAAGCATTTCATCACTGGCATCATGATAAAATTCGTTATGTAACCATGAAATAAATTCAATGGAGGCTGGATCGGGAAGTAGTCCCGCCCCATAAAGCTCATCTACTTTACGTTGCACTTTGATATGAGCCAACGCTTCAATTTGTAAGTTACGTGTATTCTCGTCGCTTTCAAAGTCATCATTAAGCGCCCGCTCTATGTCTTGCAGTTTAGTGTTGTGCCCCTCAATTAAATTTGAATAATAACAATTCATTATTCTGACAATTGAGGCTAGACTTTGGCTAGTTCGCGGATGCAATTCTGCTTTTAGAATAGCTGACTTTTCGACAAGCTCAGCAATAAGATCTGATGTTTTAGAGGGTATGTTTTCGCCAAGTAAACAAGGCTCTATTCTTGAGGGTGATTCAGTCATTGTCATGCCGATCTCTTACTTCTAGTAAGCCATTAAAATATATTGATTATATCACTCTATACTACACGTT
>Ga0118677_10011659_pt1 | contig 13097 bp, 7 predicted proteins | sample AliMusrvi5mmetaG_FD_86154 | JGI IMG/M metagenome (GOLD analysis project Ga0118677, IMG submission 86154)
GTCTTGATCGGTAGCAAACAATCTAGAATTCAGTATTCGGTTGATGGGTCCGGGGTTATTGTTAACGATTCCTCTTCAATTGCTCAGTGTGCAAAAAATCAAGGTTTAAATCAATTGATAGTGCCTTTTGGAAAAAGATCAACTATTACACTTGCTGAAGGAACCAAAGTTTGGCTTAATTCCGGTTCAAAGTTGATTTTTCCTTCCGTATTCACAGGGAAAACCCGTGATGTTTATTTGGAAGGTGAAGCTTTGTTTGAAGTCACAAAAGATAAGGATAAACCATTTTTTGTGAAAACAGATCTATTTAAAATTAAGGTTTACGGAACTAAATTCAATGTGCAGGCTTATCAGAATGACAAGGATTACAGTATTGTTTTAGTCGAAGGTAAAATCAGTATGAATTCCAAAGAAGGGTTACTTTCAAAGGAAGTTTTCCTGGCTCCTAACCAGATTGCGACCATTTCGAAAGGGAATGAAATATTTGAAATTAACAATGTTGAAAGCACAGCCTTTTATACCGCATGGGTGGATGGCTACTTAACCTTTAGAGACGAGGCGGTTACAAATGTCTTAAAACGTGTTTCGCGTTATTACAATATACCCATTGAAGCAGTATTGCCGGTTCATGTCGAAAAGATATACGGTAAGCTTGATCTGAAAGATGATTTAAAAAGGGTTCTGGATGGAATAGCTTTTATCTCTAAAACCAGGTATGAAAAACAAGAAAATAAATACATTTTTATGGATAACTAATTGAATCAGCGAGCATGTTCGTTATTTACTAACAAGGATGAAGAACTCACATGCAAGTCCCGTCCTGCCTCTAAAAACTAATATCTTATGGATGAAATGGAAGAATAGAATTTACTAAATGCGAAATTAAACCGATTGATGCGGGAAACATCAACCGGTTTGCAATTAACTTGCCTAAAGGCAAAATTATTTATCTAATTCAATTCAAAATTATGGAAAAAAATCCATTTTATCCATCTTCCTGGCTAAGGAAGAAGATTAATGTTATTTCTCTGGCAATGAAGCTACTTACTCTACTAATTTTTACTGGATCAATGGCTCTTTCGGCGAGTACCTACTCGCAAAGGACCAAAATTGATCTCAAGTTCGAAAATTCGTCTTTGACCGAGATTCTGAATTCTATTGAGAAAACCAGCGAGTTTATTTTTATTTACAATCAGAATGTTGTCAATTCAGATTTAAAACGGAGTATTTCCGTAAAGGATGAGAACATTGAAAAGGTGTTGAGCCTTTTATTTGAGGGAGCTAATATCTCTTTTAGGATTGATGACCGCCAGGTTTTCCTTTATAAGAAGGATGATCCAAAAAACCTTGAGTTAATCAATCCCGGGAATACCATTCAACAACCCCAGAAAAAAGAGCTCTCCGGCACTGTTAAAGACGCTAAAGGGATTCCTTTGCCGGGGGTTACCATTGTTGTCAAAGGAACAACACTTGGTACGATTACCGATAATGATGGCAATTTCAGGTTGTCAGTCCCGGTTGATGCCAAAACTTTAATTTTCTCCTTTGTGGGTTTGATGTCTCAGGAGGTAGCCATTACCGGGAAACCGTCATTTAAAATCGTAATGGTGGAACAGACATTTGGACTTGATGAAGTTATAGCTGTGGGATACGGTTCTCAAAAGAAAATGACGATGACAGGCGCCGTCAGTAAATTGAAGGGAGAGTCTCTCCTAACCTCGCCGGTATCCAATATCACGAACAGTATACAGGGTAAAGTAGTTGGAGTAACCTCTATTCAACAGAGTGGTCAACCCGGTTTGCAAACTGCCGATATCTTCGTTCGTGGCCGCGCCACGCTCGGAGATGCTACTGCCCTTGTGATTGTCGATGGGGTTGAGCGTCCCAATTTCGGATCGATGGATCCGAACGAGATTGAGTCGATGACCGTTTTAAAAGATGCCTCATCTACCGCTATCTTTGGTATTCGGGGAGCCAACGGTGTGTTGGTCATTACCACCAAACAAGGTAAAGAGTCCAAACCTATCGTAAGTTATTCCGGTAACGTATCCGCAAACTTATACATGGACAACCCTTCCCATTTGGACGCTTATGGAACTGCTAAACTTCAGAATGTAGGCGCTCATAACAACGGTAAAAGTGCTGGATGGAATTTCTATTTTACAGATGCAGAACTGGAACACTTCCGGATACAGGACTTACCCTATCAATATCCCGATGTGGATTGGATGAAAACCGTTTGCCGGAAATTTAACACCCAGACACAGCACAATGTCAATGTACAAGGGGGAACAAAAAAAGTAAAATACTACATATCTGCCGGATATATGTCAATGGGTGGTATCTTAAAAGAGTTTCCTTCCACACTTGGAATTAAGACCACAGATAGTTATAAAAAATATAACTTCCGCTCCAATCTGGATTTCGATGTGACCAAAGATCTTCGCGTGAGTGTGAAAATGGCCGGAACCATGGAGAATATTTATCAGCCATTTCCTGGTTCCAACCTCACTCAATACTTTTATAGAGTGTTGGTCCTTCCATCTGACCGCTCTGCTATTTATACACCTGATGGTCGTTATGCAGTAGGTATATATGCACCAAGTGCGGTTCCTTACAACCCTGTCGCTGAAATGACACAAACCGGTTATTCGCAAGTGCAAAAGAATAAAATAGAGTCAAACATCGATATTGACCTAAAAATGAACTGGTTGACCAAAGGTCTTAGTTTTAAGACCTTGTTTTCATACGATAACTCGATGAACTCAACTCTTCAACAGTCTGCCGGATATTCTGCTTATGTTATTGATCGCATCACCGGAGGCATAACAAAATCACCCACATATCAGGATGATACGGCATTAGGAGCTTTGGGAGTAAATGACCTGTGGGGTCCTCGTGGTGAATTATCTTACAATCTCCAAACCGGTTTTGATTATGCCCGCGAATTTGGCAAACATAACATTACAGCTTTGGCCCGTTTCACGCGCAGGTTAACTGAGATCAACACCGCTGCCGATGCACCCTATGTCTACCAGGGGGCAGTTTCCCGTTTGACCTATAACTACGATAACAAATACTTATTGGAGGGTAGCGTTGCCTACAACGGTTCAGAAAATTTCCCGAAAGGCAAACGTTACGGGTTCTTCCCCTCCGGATCTGCCGGTTACATCCTCTCCAATGAACAGTTTTTCAAGGAGAACATTTCATTCATGAACTTCCTGAAGATCAGAGGATCGCTTGGTCTTGTGGGGAACGACAAATTCCCGGGAGGAACAGCTCGTTACCTTTATCTGGATGAGTATTCCGTTGCTTCAGGCAATATAAACTGGAGTAAACCTACAACTAATATCCCCGGGAATGCCGTTTATTTTGGTCAGCCGAACGCCCCTGCTGCCTATCAGACGATGACGCATAACAGGATCGGGAACCCTGATATTACCTGGGAGAAGGGGTTGAAAGCTGATATCGGGATCGAGACTGGTTTCTTCAACGATAGGATCAAAATAACTGCCGATTATTTTCACGAAAAGCGCAGTGATATTCTGCTAACTCCAAGAACAGGGCTAGGGACATATGGCGAAGCCTACCCTAACTTAAACAAGGGAATTGTTGAAAACAAGGGGTACGATATAGAGCTGAATATGCAAAACAAGTTTGGCGATTTTACTATAGGATTGATGGCTGCAATCTCGCACAGTGCCAACAAGGTGCTTGAGGCAGACGACCCTGCCGGGATACCCGAATACCAAAAAACGGCAGGAAAACGGGTAGGCCAATATTTTGGTCTTGGCACTGCCGGATTCTTTGGCTCACAACAAGAGGTAGATGACAGTTATAATCAGGTTGCGGGTGCCTGGCCCAAATACATGATGGGTCCCATAGTGCCCGGCGACCTTAAGTTCATCGATTACAATAAGGATGGTATTATCAACTCATTGGATATGCATCCTATCCTTACCAGTAACCTTCCGGAGTATAATTACAGCTTCACCCCAACCATTTCCTACAAGAACTTTAGTCTAATGGCAATGTTCCAGGGGACTATGAAATCGATGTCTGATTTTTCAATGGCTTACAACTACTTCGATTATATGAAGGATTCATGGACGCCTGAAAATGTAGCTGCCGGTAAAAAAATTACCTGGCCAGCTGTTCACGACTATGGAGGAATCTTGGGTCCTGCAAATGACTTTACAATAAAGCCCAACGACTACCTGAAACTACGCAATGCCGAAATTTCTTACCAGGTACCAGCCGCTTTTGCCAAAAAGCTCTCGATGAGTTCAGTCCGTCTCTATCTTTCAGGGCAGAACCTGGCCACCTGGAGTAAGTTTAAGGACTTTTTCGGCGTTGATCCAGAGGTCTATATCGGTGGTACCGGTGGCGCCAATACTACCAAACGTGAGTATGCATATCCGATGGCAAGAACAATAAACTTTGGTATAGATATTCAGTTTTAACCATTAATGAACTTAAGTATGAAAAATAAAATTCTATTATTAGGGTTTGTAACAATATTATTCTTCTCAAACTCATGTAAAAAAGACTTTTTACAGCGCGACCCGGGTGTAGCACTCGATTTGAATGCGATTTTTTCCGATCCCGTGCTGGCCGCAAAGTTTGGAGATGAATCATACAACTATCTGTGGAATGATTTTGCCACTATTGGTAATTCCAATCTAAATGCTTACAGCGCATCCGGAGCCATGCGTGTCAATTGGTATCTCTCGGACGAATGTACCGAAGGAAATGGTGGTCATGCAACATATATGATGATGGGTACTTACCTGGAAGACAATAATTTAGTCACAAATCCCAATTATAAATATACCGAAATTGGAGGAAGTTGGCAGCGAGCTTATCAGGGGATCCGCAATACTTCACGAATGTTGGAGAATATGGATAATGTAACCTGGACATCTGATCAATTTCCTGATCGCATCAAAGGGGAGCAGCATTTTATCCGCGCATTTATGTATTTTGAGCTGATCAAACGCTTTGGTGGAGTCCCTATTATCCCTAAGGTGCTAAATATCAATGACAATGCAGATGTACCACGCAATACGTATCAGGAGTGCGTGGATTATATCCTTGCTGAACTGGCCAAAGCAGAACCACTGCTGCCTTTGGAATACGATGTCAATTCTTATGGTCGCATACCTAAAGGGGCAGTAAAGGCGTTACGTTCACGCCTATTGCTATACGCCGCCAGTTATCGCGATAATCCAACCAACGACAAAGCAAAATGGGCAACTGCTGCAGCTTCCGCAAAAGATATGATCGACAACATGAAAGACCGCTATCCTTTAGAGACTACCTACACCAATATCTTAAAATATACCTTAAAGAAGGAGTACATTTTTAGTATGCCCAAAGCCCAGCGTGGAACACTTTCTGATTTGTTGTGGATAACTATACCCCCAAGTAGAGGAGGGATTTATGGCAATGCATCTCCAACGCAGGCCCATGTGAACATGTACGAGATGGCCAATGGTAAACCCATTACCGATCCCACTTCTGGTTACGATCCTCAAAACCCTTATGTAGGCAGGGATCCACGTTTTTACGAAAATATCCTATATAACGGTGCAGCCTGGGGAACTAAACCAATTGATACATGGGAAGCAGAAGTAGGTACAGCAATTGGTTTAGATCGAAGGCTTGGTTTTGGGTTTGGTTGTACCTATTACAACAGGAAGGTATGGCCGGTTGAAACCCAAACAGGTGGAAGCAATCAATTTGTACATTTCCCGATTTTCCGAATGGCCGAAATCTTGTTAAACTATGCCGAAGCACAGAACGAGGCGGTCGGGCCAGACGCATCGGTATATGATGCAGTTAACCAAATCCGTCGCCGGGCAAAGTTAGCGAATGGAACCTCTATGGCCGATTTGCCTGTAGGACTTAACCAGGATCAAATGCGGCAGCGTATTCGCAATGAACGGGCTGTAGAACTGGCGTTCGAAAGCCACCGTTGGTTCGATATTATGCGTTGGGGGATTGGAAAAGATATCCTAAATGGCACGGACAGACAAATGAGGGTCGTTAAAAAAGCAGACGGCACCTATCGATACGAAGAATATAATTTGCCCATAGCTTTCCTGCATGTTTTTGACAAAAAGCAAAACTATTACCCGATCCCTTTGGGTGAAATACAGAATAGCAATGGAATTTTGAAGCAAAATTCTGGTTGGGAGTTATAGTAGAAAATTAATAATCATTGAAATTTTTTATGATGAAAATAAAACTATATATATATACCATTATACTTCTTGCGGGGGTGATGATCCATTCAGGAACCCTTAAGGCGCAAGTAAAAGTATCTCCGAGTAAAATTTATGGAGTGGTAGTGGACAGGAACAACCTGCCTGTCGCTGATGTTGTGGTCAGTGTACAGGAGGAAAGAGGTGAGGTGATCAGCGGGAAAGACGGAAAATTCGAAATATTCTGTGTGGACAAGAGCAAAGATCTGCTGGTGTTTGAGAAACCGGGTTATTCCCGTAAGGAGATAATTGCCATCGATGCAAAAGCGAATATCACCCTCGATACCACTCCTGTTGAAATGGGGGTAGCCGATGATGTGAAAATCCCTTTCGGAGTCCGCAAGAAACGCGAAATCACCAGTGCAATTAGTACGCTGGACATGAACACAATGCCTCACAACCTTACTGGTTCTATTTCGAACTTCCTGCAAGGCCGCATTCCCGGTTTATACGTTGCAGATCCTGGCAATGTGCCAGGCAACAACGATAGCTACCTGTTGTCGAGGGGATTGGATGCCTATCCTGTTTATGGAGGAACCCATAATGTCTCGCCGTTACTTATTTTAGATGGCGCAGAACGTCCGTTTACTGAGTTGGATGCACAGGAAATTGAGTCGATCACTGTTTTGAAAGATGCAGCCGCAACAGCCTGGTATGGCGTTCGCGGAGGCAACGGTGTAATTTTGGTTACTACCAAACGTGGAAGTATCAATAAATCGCAAATCTCCTTCGACGCCTCTAACATCTGGCAGGTACCCGAAATTTTGCCGAAGGTGGTTGATTCCTACTCGGCAGCCACCCTGATCAACCAGGCATTGGCCAATGAAGGTGCTGCACCCCGGTTTAATCAGACCCAATTGGACGGTTATAAAGCAGGAACCGATCGTTATCTCTATCCCAACAACAATTTGCCGGATCAACTCCTAAAAAGCGCCACTCTCAATCAGCGTTTTGTTTTGTCGGCATCAGGAGGGGATAAAATAGCAAAATACTATGTGTTGGGTAGCTATTATAATCAGGGAGGATTGTTTGCCGGGACCGATCAGGATGCATACAATTCCAACATGAATTATAAACGTTACAACCTCCGTGGGAATGTGGATGTAAACATAACTAAAGATTTGGATGTCCATATGGACTTTAGCGCCCGTCACGAAGACCTTCGTCAGCCTGGGGCTGGATGGTCAACAGTTTACAACAACATCATGGAGACTCCAGCGTTTGCATATCCTTTAATCAACCCAAACGGATCTTACGGCGGAACCAGTACCTTTCAGCAGAACCCGTTGGCCCAATTGCGAAAAACAGGTTTTCAATCCGCAATTACCCGTAGGTTATTGTTTAATGTTTCGGTCAAATATAAAATGGATGCTATTTTAAAAGGTCTGTCAGCCAACGCTTATACTTCGTACGACATCTATCAGGATTATACATCGGGTAAATCAGAGGGTTTCCAGGTTTACAGTTATGATCCAACTCAACCTGCTGCAACACAATATACCCGTTACGGTGTTGAATCCCGCCTGGTATACCAGACAACCGCATGGAGCAATTATACCAGTAACGTTGAGTTCTGGGGTGGGTTTGATTACGACCGCACTTTCGGCGACCATCAGGTGAACCTTTCGACCAAATATCAACAGGGTATGCAGTCGATCGCTTATTCGTATCCTACTAAATTTCAGGGGGTCTCTTTCAGAGGTTCCTATGGATACCAAAACAAATACCTTGCTGAATTTACAGGGTGCTACAATGGAACAGAGGCTTTTATGAAGGGCAAGCGTTTCGGTTTCTTTCCTGCAGTTTCAGCCGGTTGGGTGCTCTCTGAAGAAGATTTCCTGAAAGAGTCTTCATCTGTCAATTATCTGAAATTAAGGGCATCGGTTGGTACAGTGGGTTACAAAGGGATGGACGAATTTTTGAGTGCAACCAGGTTGTTCCCCTATGAGGATCGCTATTCAATCAGTTCTGGTTTTCCTTTTGCAACCGGTTTTGCTGGTTCTCCGACAGTCGTAGGCCTCCCTTACCCAAACCAAAATATTACGTGGGAGAAGGTGGACAGGAAAAATATTGGAGTAGATATGCAGTTTTTAAATCGCTCGCTCTCCGTAACCGCTGATGTTTTTCAGGAAGACCGCACTCAAATCCTTACTGCCTCGCTGATTCCTTCGATACTTGGGCGTAGTACATTCCCCATGAATGATGGCGCTGCTCAATACAAAGGGGCCGAAGGTTCTGTTAATTATTCGAAAAAGATAGGTGATGTGAGCTTTTCAGTGTATGGTAATTATACCTTTTCGAAAAACAAGGTCATTGCGATGAACGAGGATGCCGGAACACCTGCCTATCAGAAGCAGGTGGGACGTTCGCTGAACGCAGTTTATCAGTACCAGGCGCTTGGTCTGTTCCAAAGTGCAGATGAGATTAAAAACAGCCCGGTGCAACAGTTCGGGCGTATTGTAGTTCCCGGTGATATCAAATACAAAGATATTAACGGCGACAAGGTGATCAACAGTTTGGATGCCGTTCGTTCTGATAATCTGGTGAGTTTTCCCACCTCTTTCTTTGGCTTTGGTGGGGTGGTCAAATGTTCCGGTTTTGACTTTTCGTTCCATTTCTATGGTAATATGGGGAGTACCGGAAACTTTTCAGGAATCATCAACCGTGGAAATAACAACAACGGTTATATCACCCAATACAGCAGTGAGGCCTGGACACCGACCAATACCAGCGCTAAGTTTCCCCGTCTATCCATTAACGAAAGGGCGAATAACACACAGGGATCCTCTTTCTGGAACCGTTCAGGCGATGAATTGCGCTTAAAAAATGTTGAGTTGGGTTATACCATTCCTGCTTCAGCAACGAAAGCCATCCACCTTAACAGTTGCCGGTTCTACCTCAGTGGTATGGATCTGCTCCGTTTTGACCATTGCGATGGTATCTACAGTTCCGGAATCGGAGGTTTACCCTGGATGCAATCCTATTCTATGGGTGTAAATATTAAATTTTAATAAAATATAGCTGATGAAATAGCCATGGTTGAGAAATCACAAACCGAAATGAAAATATCACCATGGCTATTCCATACGACTTTTAAAAAACAAATTATTTACGTATGAAAACAAATATAAAAATAGGATTACTATCCGTTATAATGCTGGGACTGGGCCTCTCTGCATGTGACTACCTGGACAATCCCGTTCGGAATGAAACCATTACTGAAGACAATATCTGGGTGCAGAAAGACCGTATAAAAGGGGTAGCCATGGTAGCCTATGCGTCATTAAACAGAGATATGTACAACCCGATTGACGGGGGGGGCGCCATGATGTCCCAGGCCTGTGATGAGGCGGTGAACTCCAATACCAACTCGTCGGTACAATATTTTACAAACGGGGTTTGGAGTCCTACACGTGTAATGGATGATATCTATGCGAATATGTATATCGGAATACGGAATTGCAACTATGTCTTTGAGAACCTTGACAAGGGGAAAGCATTTTTATTGCCGATGAACGCAACATATATTAATGCAGACTCTACGATCATACGTTACAAGGCCGAAAACTATTTTTTACGTGCGTACTTCTACTCGGAATTGCTCAAACGGTACGGGGGAGTCCCCATTATCACGAAGGTAATGAACCCATCGGATGATTTGAATCTGCCGCGTAATTCGGTTGATGAAGTGGTTAATCAGATCGTGCTCGATTGCGATAAAGCGATCCGTTCATTGCCAAAAACAATGCGTAACTGGATGGATGCCAATGAAAATAAGGAGCGTGGACGGGTAGGTCAGTCAAGTGCAATGGCTTTGAAATCGCGCGTATTGTTGTTAGCAGCAAGTCCGCTTTGGAACACTGCAGGCGATGTGTCCAAATGGCAAAAAGCGGCGGATGCTTCTCTGACCTGTATTCAACTGGCTGAAGCAAATGCAAGTAATCTCGATTTATTGCCATGGGCTGATTTGACAGCCGACCGGTTGTTTACTGCTAACAACTGGGATGGGAATGGCCCAAAAGAGGCGCTTCTGTGGGGATACGCCAACGATCGTAACGACATTGAAACCAATAATGCCCCGGTCAGTTTTTCCGGTGCATTAGGTCGTTGCAACCCTTCTCAGGAATTGGTGGATGCCTTCGAAATGAAAACCACAGGACTACCTATTTCTGATGCAATATCAGGGTTTAATCCATTGGATCCTTATACCAACCGAGATCCTCGTCTGGCACTATATATCCTATACAACGGGAATAAATTTAAAAATATTTCTGTTGATACGTATGCATCTGATCCAACAGGATTACCGGGCAAAGATGGCATTGGTGTGAATATAAATGCGACACGGACAGGCTATTATATGAATAAATATTTAAGTCCAAATGTCGTATGGAACACTGCTGCCAACGTGAACAGGCGGCGTGCTCCCATCCTGATGCGTTATGCTGAGGTGCTGTTGAATTATGCAGAGGCATTAAATGAAGCACAAGGCCCGGTTGCTGATGTCTATAAGTATTTGAATAAGGTACGCAACCGTGCAACCATGCCTAATTTGCCTGCCGGATTAACGAAAGATCAAATGCGCACTCGCATCCAGAACGAGCGACGTGTGGAATTTTGTTTCGAAGAGATGCGTTTTTTTGATGTTCGTCGCTGGAAATTGGGAACGACCTATTTCAATAAACCAATAACAGGTGTGAAAATCACTGTTGATGCGGCTAAGAAACCAGTCAGTTTTGAAAAAATAACTATTGAAAATCGGCTGTGGGACGAGAAGATGAACCTCTATCCTATCAACCAAAACGAGATCTACAGGGCATTAAAACTCGTACAAAATCCGGGGTGGTAAGTTAAAGTGAACCCCCTTAGAAGAAATAGGTAGTTGATCTACTGCTACCTGTTTCTTCTTTTTAGTTAAAGTGAATCGATCCGGATTCTCATAGAAAGCAAATCGCAAACAAAAAACAATCATCTGCATCATCATTCGTTTGATGCTTATCTTCATACATCATGATTAGAATTTTGAGCCTACTAACAATCCTTATATTAAATACAGCCTATTTATTGGCGCAAAATGAACATAGAAAGTTCACAAGCAGTGGAATAAATAAATTTGACTTCTTTTATGCCGGTGAAAGCAAAACGCATCAGATGTATATCGTTAAAAACGGTAGAGTAATCTGGGAATACCACAATGACAACAATGTGGGTGAAATTAGCGACGCCACATTGCTCAAAAATGGAAACATCCTAGTGGCACATCAATACCGCATCCTGGAAATGACAAAAAATAAAAAGATTGTTTGGCAGATGGATGCTCCTCACGAAACTGAAATACACACGATTCAGCCCATTGGGAAAAACCATGTGGTTTATGTTCAAAGCGGAAAACCTCAAAAGGTGGTAATCATGGAAATTCCATCGTTGAAAGTCGTCAGAGAATTTGAGATCGAAGGAAAAAAAATAGTTCATGGTCAATGTCGCAATGCCCGCTTGACTTCAAAAGGGACATTGCTGGTTGCACACATGGACATGAACTTTGTCAGGGAGTACGACAGCAAAGGGGCAATTTTACGAACAATCGACCTTCCGGGAGTTTGGGGGATCACCGAGCTCGCTAACGGCAACCTGCTGGCCTCATGTCGAAAATACGTCAGGGAGGTTGGATCTCAGGGTGAAACTGTCTGGGAAGCCGATTTTACCAATAAACAATACAAAAGCATGCAAACTGCTGTCCGGATGAAAAACGGGAATACCATTATTAATACCTGGTTTAGTGAATGGGACAAAATTCCGCTTGACCGGACAAATCCTCCTGTGCAGGCAATCGGTATTTCGCCCGACAAAAAAGTCGTATGGGAGCTTTGTTCCTGGGTCAAACCGGATCTTGGTCCCTCGACCATCATTCAACCATTGGAAAAAAAAGTGGACAGAACCAAAATGTTCTTTGGAGAATTCAAATGATTTTGAGACAAATCCTTAATATGTATTTTCATTAAACGATTGGACAAAAATTCCATGATTAAAGATTTAAAACACTCATTTTCGCAATTAAAATTCTTGAAGCAACAGCTTTAAATGTTATTGCAAAATCAGATTTATAGGATAAGCACCAACCTCACGGAAGGGGCTTTAAAAAAAGGAGCGTATATATGAATGTAAATGATATTAAAAAACATATAGTAGATATCGAAGGTTTCATGTTTCTCGCTAAACATTATGTAAAAACATATACTGGAGACGTATTTAGACTCGAATTAAATACAATTATTAATAATATAAACTATACAACTATTATAATATATAGTAAAAACTATGGACCGTGTTTTGAGATTTATATAAACTATTGTCTGGTTGAAGTTAAGGTCTTACATTTTTGTCTGGATATACACAAGGAAAGTAAGAATATTACAATTTTGAATAGCATATTTAATTTATTATATCACTATAATTATGTTATTAAAAATGCAAAGTATGATCCTGTTTTAAATATATTATATTTCTCAGAGGATGATATTATATACAATAACACATTTTTAAAATATAAAAAAGATCTTCTATTTAACAAATTAGAGGATGCCGATGAAAGAGACGAAGAGTGTGTTGTTTGCTTTGAAAAAACTATTTTACGAACACCAAAGTGTAATCATCTATTGTGTTATAGATGTTATACACGTTTAAAGGCTCAGTCATGCCCAACATGTCGAGAATGTTTTGCACACGAATTAGACGTAGATGAAACAGAAATTCACATAATGAATGATCCAGACTATTATTCACAAGAATTAGAATAATATTTCACTAGCAAACCCAACTAGAATAAACATATTT
>Ga0118677_10011660_pt1 | contig 13095 bp, 9 predicted proteins | sample AliMusrvi5mmetaG_FD_86154 | JGI IMG/M metagenome (GOLD analysis project Ga0118677, IMG submission 86154)
GCTTTCATTCATCTACCCCCTTTGCCTGTTTTGAAATATGGACAAAGAAACATTTAATATTAAAATAAATACAAATAATACTACACCTGTGGCAATAAGAGCTTCCTTATGTAAGCCCTCTGAATAGCCCATCTCGATAACGATATTCGCCGTAAGAGTTCGTATTCCGCTGGTGATGTCATTAGTAATGCGTGCTTGATTACCTGCGACCATAATAACTGCCATTGTTTCTCCTATTGCTCTGCCTATTCCTAAAACAACAGAGGTCATTACACCTGATTTTGCAGCAGGTAACAGCACCTTAAAAACTGCTCTTTCATGCGTTGCGCCAAGTGCAAGTGCCCCTTCGTAGTAATTATCTGGTACCGCTCGAATTGCTGCTTCACTAATATTAATTATTGTTGGCAATATCATTATACCAAGTAAAATAGAAGCTGCAAGTATACTTTTGCCTGAACCGCCGCCATATAGCTGCCCTAAAAATGGTACAATTACTACAAGCCCAAAAAAACCATAGACTATTGAAGGTACTCCGGCAAGTAACTCCAAAATTGGTTTAAGTACAGGATATATTCTTCTGGGGCAAAATCTAGCCATAAATATTGCAGTAAGCAGACCAATTGGTACTCCAATAACTATTGCGCCAGCAGTCACATAAAGGCTTCCTATAATCATTGGCAATATTCCATATTGTGCAGGGTCAGCAGAGGGCTTCCAGACAGTGCCAAATATAAATTTAAATATTCCTATTTTAGACATTGCAGGAATTCCATTTGTAAATAAAAAATAACAAATAAGTAATACTGCTGCAATTGAGGTTAGTGCAGTCAAAAGAAACACGTAATGCATTATCTGTTCAAAAAGCTTTTTTAATTTCAGTTTGTTGTTCAAGCATCTCTCTCCTTTGTACAGATATAAGGCGGCAAAACTGCCGCCCTAAATAAATGCTATTTTAGATGTTAATTATTTTATATCTGACCATTTAGTTGTTTCTCCAATATATATTGAAGTGATTTGCGCTTTTGTAAGGTCTGTTGTCGTGTTTGCTTTATTTACTATTATGGCAAGACCATCGGTAGCTATTTGAGTAGGAGTAAGTGCAGCTTTTTCAGCATCAGTTAGTTCTCTTGAAGACATTCCAATGTCCACTGTTCCATTTGTAGCCGCTGTAATGCCTGTGCCTGAATCACTCATTTGCACTTCTATTGTAACGCCTGTATTAAGTGCCTTATATGCCTCTGCAAGCTTTTCCATTACAGGTGTAACCGAGGAAGAGCCGCCTACAACAATCTTGCCTGTTAATCCAGTTGAAGTGTACGCTGTAGCATTTTCAGCTATTGCAATATAATTATTATCTGCAACGACCTTTTGTCCTTGGCTGCTTAAAATAAAGTTAATAAAATCTTTCTTTAAGCCTGTAACTTCACCCTTGGTAACAATCAAAAACGGGCGGGAAAGTACGTAGGTCTTTGCCTTAACATTGGCTACAGTTGCATCAACGCCGCCTACTTTAAGTGCCTTAACTGTATCATTAAGTGAGCCTAATGAAATATAACCAATAGCATATGCATTACCTGCAACAGTAGTAATAACTACATTGGTATCATTGCTAATTTCTGCTTCAGTAGTTGTGCGGTCAATTTTTGTTCCATTAGCGTCCTTTGTCTGCACGCCTGTTAGTTCAATAAACGCACCTCTGGTTCCAGAGCCATCTTCACGTGAAATTACTGTAATTGCTTTACTTGCGTCAAAGCTTGCTGTAGCTGTTGGATTTGTAGTATTGTTAGTGCTTCCGCAGCCTGAGAGTGCTGCCACTGTAAAAATTGATGCTAGAATAATTGTGATGTGTTTCTTCATATTTTTCACTCCTTTTTATTTATAACTGAATTATATTGTATTTCAGATAAATAAAATATCATGTGACTGTAAAGTCTATGTAAAGTTTATGTAAAGTCAATTTGCTTGAATTTCTAAAGAAGTTAATAGCTCCAGTATTTTCTATCCATACTTCTGTACTGTATAGCCTCTGCGATATGCTCAGCCATTACCTGTTCTTTTCCAGCCAGGTCGGCTATGCTGCGAGCTACCTTTAATATGCGGTTATAAGCTCTTGCACTCATTTTTAAGCTTGCAAAAGCATTTTTCATTAAATCCTCTGCTGCCTTATCTAGCAAACAATATTTAAGTATCATTTTTGAGTCCATTTGTGCATTGCAATAGCATTTTGTGCCAACAAATCTTTTAGATTGAATTTCTCTTGCCTTTTGTACTCTTTTCCTCATTGCTTCAGAGCTTTCCTCGTTTTCAATCCTGCGAATTTCTGAAAAAGTAATTGAATCAACTTCAATCTGTAAATCAATTCTATCTAATAATGGTCCAGACACCTTTGAAAGATACTTTTGAATTTGACCTAATGTGCAACGGCATTCTTTATCTCGCGAACCATAATTGCCACAAGGGCAGGGATTCATACTGGCAACTAACATAAAACGCGCTGGATATGCAATAGTGCTGTAAACCCTTGAAACGGTTATTACGCCATCCTCTAGCGGCTGGCGTAATGCCTCAAGTGCGGTGCGTGGATACTCTGGCAATTCATCTAAAAACAAAACTCCATTGTGTGCTGCCGAAACCTCGCCAGGCTTTGCCTTTGTGCCTCCGCCGCTTAAAGCTGCGACACTTGCAGTATGGTGAGGTGCTCTAAATGGACGTTCTGTGACTATGCCGCTTGCGCCATCCAAAATACCTGCTATGCTGTGTATTTTCGTTACCTCTAATGCCTCCGCAAAGGTTAAATCCGGAAGTATGGATGGAATGGCACGGGCAATCATTGTTTTGCCTGAACCCGGCGGACCAACCATAAGCAGGTTATGCCCTCCTGCAGCTGCAATTTCAGCAGCTCGCTTGGCTGCCTTCTGCCCTTTTATCTGGGCAAAGTCGACGGTTGCTGCATTTAAAGAATGAATATCAGCCCATTGCTTATGCTCTAAGGGTGTTAGTTCAATATCTCCACGCAAAAAACGAACAAGCTCCTGCAAGGAAGCCGGTGTATATGTTTCAATTTCATCTATATATTGTGCTTCTGCGCTGTTGCCTTTGGGAATAATTAATCTTTTATAGCCTGCACTTCGTGCGGAAATAGCAATGGGCATTACTCCTTGAACAGGCTGTATATCTCCATTTAAGGAAAGCTCTCCAATAAATAAAGTATCTTTTAAAATAGTTTTTGGTATTTGGTCGGTGGCAGCTAAAAGCCCTATAGCTATAGGTAAATCATATAAGGACCCTTCTTTTTTAGTATCTGCCGGTGCCAAATTTACAGTAATCCTTGCTGGCAAAATTTCTAAACCGCTATTGCGTATTGCAGAGCGAACTCTATCCTTAGACTCCTTTACGGCGGCATCAGGAAGCCCTACAGTTTCAAAGGAAGGCAGACCGTTTACTATGTCCACTTCTACAAAAACTGGATAGCCCTCAATACCATTTAGCCCATAGCTTAGAATTCTTGCAAGCATTATTTCACCAGCCTATATTAATTTTTAAATACAAATAGCTTGTTTCCTATAAAGTTAACGAGTAATGTTAATGGAACTGAAAGCAACTTTGCTTCTATACCAATTATTGATACAGTTTTAAGCAAACTTAATTCTCCAAGTCCTAAGCTAAAAGCAACAATATTGATAATAATAAAAACAATAATTTGCTTTGATGATGTTGATTTTTCTTTAAAAGTCCACAACTTGTTTAATATATAGCTGCAAATAAGCCCAAAGGTATATCCAAGCGCAAATGCGATTGGCTGAAGTGCAGTATTTTGCTTAAATATTATATAAAAACATAAGGAAAACACCGCAGAATCAACCAACGTATTAATACCGCCGACTAAACAAAACTTGAAAAATTGGCAAAACAATTTATAATATTTTTCTCCAAGCATCTTTTGAATTAATGTCATAAGTTTTCTCCTATTTTAGCTTCCGAAATACCAGCTGCCCATCCATCTTAAGAAGGTGTTTACATAATCCTTGCTTACCTCCATACCTGACCAAATAGGATAGAACATCGCAAACATAATTGCGGCAAATACAAAGAACACTATCATAGCAATTTTTGCACTCTTCCCATATTTTTTAACAAGCAGCTGCCAAATATAAACTGTAAAAATCATTATGAAAGGCAGCGATGCAAAGTAATGATATATGAAAGTTGAGCGAGATATAAACAACCATGGAACAAAGTTCGTTGCCAGTCCAATAACTACAAACAACAACATCGCAATTTCTCTCTTGCGGGCAACAAGCTCTTCCTTAACCTTGGTTGCATATCTGCGCGTCATTTTTAATATTAAAATAACAAATGATGCAAGAGTACAAAGTAAACCAGTATACCATATTAAAGGATTGCCAAAGGTTGAGATGCACTCCATTTTATCCACACTTAGTTCGCTGCCTTGATAGAACCACATCGGCTTGTAAATAATTGGCCATTGATACCACTCTGAACGGAAGGGGTGTGTATCATTACCCAAGCTGCTATGATATGAGAACATATATTTTTGATTATCCCACACAGTCGCTAACCACGAGCCTTTATTGCCAGGAACATTAAAATATGGGTAATACGATGCACAATAAATTGTTACAGGAATGATTATGAAGAACAGCACACACCAAAGCAAGGTTATTATTGTGTTCCGCGGGAAAGTCTTTATAATTTTTGCAAAATGCTCTTTTTCTTCCGCAGAATATCCCTTTTCCCCTGACTTAAGTGAACGAGATGCATGTAGATACTCACCGTATCTCTCAAATAACACCATAAATAATAGCAAAGCAAGTCCAGCGCCTGCATAAACGCCAATCCATTTACAGGCGGAGCCTATACCAAACATAATGCCAGTCAAACCTAAGGGCACTAACGTCCGCCATAGCTTTTGGTCATAGAAATTCATAGTATAATACTTATACATAAATATGAACATCATTATAATAAAGAACACACCATATGAGTCAATGGTTGCTATCCTGGTTTGAACAAAGTGCATACCATCCAATGTCATAAGAAGCGTAAGTGCTGTTGCAAAGCTAGTCTTCTTGAATATTAATTTCCCTAAAACATACATTGCAGGAACCATTAATATACCCATTAGTGTGCCTGTAAAGCGCCATCCAAATGGATCCATACCAAAGGTCGCTACACCAAGTGACATAATATCCTTGCCAAGCGGCGGATGCGTGGTTTCATAAATCTTCATTCCGTGAAGAGTTTCATAAGCTGTACGAGCATGATATATTTCATCAAAGTACATACTATTCATAAAAGAGCTGCGCACTGGCACTAAATTTTGTTCATCAAAAACATTATTATAGCTTCCATCCTTACCATTACCCTCTACGCTCACAATTGGTATTGGCTTTGGTGCGTCAGCAGCAGAATAGAAAGCACATTCAAGCATTTTGAAATATGGCACATCAGCAGTTATTAAAATATATCTCGCCTGAGCATTTAGGCTTCCGCCATCAGGAATAAGCTGCCATTTGTACATCATTCCATCACCGTATACAACGGTTTTGATGTCCTTCCAGTTAAGTTTATCTGTAGAATACCTAATCGTAAATGTTCCGCTGCTAATGCTGTTATAGTAATACATTCTTTGAACATTCTGAACGCTGCCAAAATCTGCAATTACATATTCACTGCTCTTTTTAACACTCCAATAGTTGCCGGTATTTATACTGCTTGCAACAGCTGTCCAAGCATTAAATGTGTCCTGTTCATCAAAGCATGCCTTATAATTTGTATCAGCTACATTACCAAAAGTATTATCCCCATTATTTGTAGAAGCAGGCAACCCCTCAATATTTGCAGGCGTAAGCATGGTCTTTGCAGACGTATCACTAAATAGTGCCAATTCATTTATTTGAAAACCCGCAACTATAGCTGTCAGCTTTATATATCGCGCTGTTATTGGCTGCTGCTGAGAATCAAGTATGGAGACCCAATTTTCTGAATCATTTTCCGCAGGCATAAAAGTAGTCAGCTCTTTCCAATCCTGCTTATTTAGTGAATACTCCAAACTAAACTGAGATAAATCGCCAGTTGCAGCAATATTACCATAAATTTGTGCAAGATTTTCTTCCTTACCTAGGTCAATAATAAAGCCGTCTCCAGCCATTGAAGATTTCCATGAATTAACAGGCAAGTATTTTCCGCCTGAAGCAAGATATGCAGTTAAACTATCTTGCTTATCAAATAGAGCAGTATAGTTGTTTACCGGCGCAACCAATGGATTATTGCTGCCATCAACACTTACTATTGGGATATTAACCCCGCCTGAACGAAATACCATTTCATTAATAGCAAATTCAGTATTATCTGTAGTGATTCTAACATATCTTGCGCTAATACCAAGATTTACTCCCTGCTGAGGAACTCTGCTCCATTTATTTATCATACTTGTATCAATATATATACTTTGAATCTTTGTCCAAGAGGCATCATCACTTGAATAACTTAATGTAACATTTCCGCCGCTCTTAGCACCGTTCAAATATATTTCATCTATATTCTGCTGCTTGCCAAAATCAACTATTGTATAATCCTGGAACGTCTGTGGGTACCACATAGTCTTAGGAGCAAAAGCATCACCAAGATTTACAAAGGCAACAATAGAATAGATAACTGTAATTGTAATAATGATAGCATAGTCTTTCCAATTGAATTTTGTCTTAGGTTTTTGACGGCTGTCCAACATAATGCGAGTTTGAAGCATATTAATATTTGATTGTGTAAGCTTAGGCGTTTCAGCTTGCTTTTTATCCGTCGGAGTAACAATAGGCATACTTCTTTTGCGAATCATAATATCAAAAATAACATAAGTGAGATAAGCGAATAAAAGAACACTTAATAGAGAACCAATAATTAATATTGCACTTTTACTGTCTAAATATGTTTTTGAGATGATCCATTTATGCAGCACTACTGAAACATTTATATAATGCAAAACAGAAAAACCGCCAAAGATATATAACAGCCGTTTATCTTGAATATAAATATATGAAATTAAAAGCATTATAAGTGCTGGGAATATATACCTTTCGTGAGCGCTGCTGCCTAATATAACTGCTCCAATGCAAAGGAAAGCAGCAAGCAGCCAAAAGTATTTGCTTTCTTTGTTTTTAATATAGAAATAAAATGAGGTCAGCGCAACTAATACAATACCAATAATACCTGCTGTGCCAAATGAAATTCCCAATAACATATTATTCTCTAAAGGTGCCCATTGACCGCCAAATAGTGAATCAAGGTTAAATACACTAAGTGCAGCATATTTATAGGATTGTATGGTGCTTATATATTTTTGAATAAGCCAAAAAAAGCTTGTATTGTCGCTCTTCATAACTAAAGAAATTAAAGCAAATATTCCTAATGCGCCTGCAAATACGCCAAGTAATTGGAGAATTCTGCTTGACTTAATTTTACTATGTTTCTCGCGGGCTATATCTGTTATCTCATTAATCAAACCAAATATCATGATTGGTCCAAATACTATTGCTTGAGGCTTTGTAAGTATTGCCGCTAAATATACAAGCACTGAAAGTGCATATTTCTTTTTCATAATTAGATAGAAACACCAAATTAGCAATAATGCCAGCACAGAGTCTATCTGTCCCCATGAACTGCTATTAACTATAATTGCTGGATTTAATAGATAAAATCCTGCAAGCAAGGTTGCAATCTTATTGCCTAATTTTTCTTTTGAAAGCTTAAAAATAAGCAATGCGGAAATAATATCAGCACAGATTGCAGGAAGCTTCAAAATTAGCAGCCCCATACCAGTGTTAACATCCACTCCCAGAAGGTGGCGAAGCATTGAAACAATAGCGAGAACAAACATATATAATGGTGGGTAATCGCAAAAATAACCACTAGAATAAAAATTTTGAATGCCGCTAGAAGTCATTTTGTCACCCCATGCACTAAAGCAGCCAATATCCACATCAAAGCCTGGAACTTGAACGGCAAGCACTATTCTGATGACAATTGCTATTCCAAGCAGTAAATACAACCCTGTCTTATCTTTAAATAAATTTGCTGATGGCTTTTTATAAATATATGCTCCTAATAATGTTCCCAATACTGCTGCAAGAATAGCTATCAAAAATATTATTGCAATTGTTGTATTCTCAGTTGATGAAGTAGACGTTGTTGTGCTTACATTGTTACTTGTAGTTTTTGCGTTGTCGAAGGATTGAGCAACTATACCTTCAGGAAGCTTGTCTATTCTCTCTAAAGTAGCATCATCAAAATATACTTTGCCTTTATTATTACCGCTATAAAAGCCAAGACGCAAAGCTATCGTCATTGATTTTTCACTGCTTCCAGTAAGACCATAAAGTGTTATCTTTGTCCAGGGATTATCTCCTGTTAATTGGTCACTATGTGAATAAACGTCAATAATAGATAAATTGGCACCGACTCTTATCTTCTGGTCGGAGCCTGTTGGCAATGTACTAGTATCATCTACTCCTTCTGTTTTTATCCAAGCAGAGAAAACGTAATAGCTATTAGGGCTAACTGAAACAGTTTGTTCAAAACGTGCATCATCATCTCTGGCACACTCAACAATTGCTACGTTAGCACCATCCTTGGCGTCACTAGCTGCTTCAGCTCGCAAACTACCCTGAGGTTCATCAAACCAGCTATTTATGCTCCAGTCTGTAGGCAACCCATTATTTGTTTCTTCAAAGCTGCCGTTTTTTAATAAATTTACGCCTGTTTTATCCTTTGGAGAAGAGGAGCAGGCAGTAAAAATGCCTAGACAAATGCTCAAAATCATTAGAATAATTAAGATTTTATAAATTGTTTTTTTCATTTTACTACCATCCTTTAATATTTGTACATTCAAATGCATTCTGTATGTGCTCTATTACCGCTCGTGTGTGCTCCATTGTTATTTCAATTACGTCAAACCTTGCTGCTAACTCAGATAATTTATTCTTAGCTATGTAATGTTGCGCAGCATAGAGCATTGAGGCTTTCTTGCGAGAGTCAATGGCTTCTCGTCCGCTGCCGTATGAATTATCTTTTCGCAGTTTTACCTCTACAAAAACTAAAATATCAAGGTCTTTTGCAATAATATCTAACTCACCGCGTATGCTTGCATGATAATTTTGTTCTATTATAACATAATCCAGCATTTCAAGATACGCAACTGCAAGCTTTTCTCCTTTTGCACCCATTCTACGATTATTCACGAGTGTACCTTCCTCTTTGCATAATTGAAGAAATAAAAGTTATTCTATGTACTGGACAAGGTCCTACTTCCAGCAATACTTCTATGTGTTCTTTTGTACCATAGCCTTTATGTTTAGCAAAACCATAATCAGGGTAAAGCAAACCTTGTTCAGTAATAAGCCTGTCTCTTGTAACCTTAGCAATTATAGACGCCGCAGCTATGCTGGCACTCAATGCATCACCGCCAATTACTGCCTGTTCGCTACTATGTATTCCTATACAATCCTTACCATCAATAAGTATGTAATCAATAGCAGTATCTATTTGCTCTACAGCAAGTCTCATTGCCTTTAGCGTAGCTTGCAAAATATTTATGCTGTCAATTTCCTTTGCGTCAACAATGCCTATCCCTACTGAAAGTGCTTGTCCCATGATTGCTTCAAAAAGCTGTTCTCTCTTTTTGGGGGATAGCTTTTTCGAGTCATTTATGCCGCTAGGTATTTTCTCTTTATCAAGTACCACGCAAGCCGCCACTACAGGTCCTGCCAGCGGTCCTCTGCCTGCTTCATCAATGCCTGCAATATTTATGTAGCCGTTATTCCAAAGAGCATTTTCAAACTGAAGCAAATCAATAGGCTCTTTCATACTGTTTCCGGTACCTCCAACGTGATTTGACCTAGTTTACCGCCCCTAAATTCATCTATAAGCACCTTTGCTCCACGCAGAAAATCCGCATTCCCGCCCTTTAGCAAAAAGCCTCTTTTAATACAAATACACTCATACAACTCTAGCGAAGTACCCTCTGTTTCTATATTATAGCGGTTACTTAAGGCCGCAGGATATTGCTTTTGTAAGGTTTCAATGAGCAATAATGCCAATGCTTCAATATCCATTGTTTCATCGTTTATGGCGCCTGTAAAAGCCAAATAACGAGCAGAAAGCTGATTGTCCAGTCTTGGCCAAAGTAGCCCCGGAGTATCCATAAGCTCCAGATATTCCCCCGCCTTAACCCATTGCTTACCCTTTGTAACGCCTGGTCTGTCACCTGTTTTTGTTCTGGCTGAACCACAAAGCATATTTATTAAGGTTGACTTACCAGCATTTGGAATGCCAGCAACAAGTGCGCGAACAGTTTTATTCATACCTCTTTCGGCATAGCGTTGAAGCTTAGGCTGCATAATGGATTGTATTTTTTGGTTCACTGCTAAGCTCTGGCTCTTGACTGCACTTACAGTCATAGCAGGCTGATTTTTTTTTGCAAAGTATTCCAGCCACAGCTTTGTGCGGTGAGGGTCCGCCATATCAACCTTGTTAAGCAGAATAAGTCTTTCTTTCCCTTTTGTCAAAGCATCAATGTCTGGGTTTGCACTGGAATAAGGCAATCTTGCATCTCTTAACTCTAGTACAATATCAATTGCTTTAAGACTTTCCTGCATCATTCTGCGTGCTGCCGTCATATGACCTGGGTACCAATTTATTTGCATTTATTCACCGCCACTTAATTATGTCTTACTAAATATGTATTATATAATATTTTGACGATTTTATCTAGTCTTTGTTTTAAATTTGCCTAAATATATTTTAGAATTTATAAAAAGTCTTTATTATGTACAGTTTTTTGTATAAAAATGCAAAAAGCCGTCACATTAGCATGCTGTAATAGATACAATTTACTAAATAACGGCTCTCGCTTTATAATTTTTATGGTGCTGACGAAGGGACTTGAACCCATACGGTTTCCCACTGGAACCTAAATCCAGCGCGTCTGCCAATTCCGCCACGTCAGCAAATAAAAAATGGTGACCCATCCGCGATTTGAACGCGGGACACCCTGATTAAAAGTCAGGTGCTCTACCAACTGAGCTAATGGATCATTAGTGGCTGGGGTGGGAGGAATTGAACCTACGAATGTCGGAATCAAAATCCGATGCCTTACCGCTTGGCTACACCCCAATATAATATATGGGGTGGATAATGGGAATCGAACCCATGACCTCCAGAGCCACAATCTGGCGCTCTAACCAACTGAGCTATACCCACCACAATGGTGCGCCTGGAGGGACTCGAACCCCCGACACGCGGCTTAGAAAGCCGCTGCTCTATCCAGTTGAGCTACAGACGCAAAATAATGGAGCGGGTGATGGGAATCGAACCCACACGATCAGCTTGGAAGGCTGAAGTTCTACCATTGAACTACACCCGCACGCCATTGACGCTAAAAGAGTATAACAAAACTTATTAATTATGTCAACTTCATTTATGCATCTTGACGAAAGTTATTTTATCCCTGTATGCAGCATTTAATTCAATATTAGTCGTATTTCAATAGGATTTACTTTATAAATTCAAAAGCTGCTGCCGGTAGTTTTTCTGAATTGCCTAAATTTGCAGCCGTTATGTAGGCTAAGTGCATATGTGCATAGCGTACTGCTGTTGGATTTTCCACACCTTTTATTGCAATCGTGTTTCTGTCAATAATCTTAGCTTCTGCACTTTGGTACTCATTTTCACTGTTTTTTATTTCAAAGCCTGTTAACGCTTCGCCAATAAGTATATCTAAGCCATTACCTACATAATCAAATGTAATTTTAACACTATCTTTTCCAAAGTAAGCTTTTTTAGGAATGGGGCTAGAAGCGTATTCAATATCTCCCACGCCATAATCTCTTGCCAGCGCAACCTTCGCCAGTCTTTCGCCAACTGGTTTTTTATAATGCGGATGTGCCCAATCACAGTCTCCCTCACGCCAGCCCACATCCATAGAAACAACCATATGTGAATTTTCAATTAGCTCCATTGCTTCTACCTGTGAATATCTAACTTCTGCAATAGTGCGCCAAGCATTTATAGCATCTCCGCCATGAGAGGATATTTGTACAAAATAAAACGGAAAATTAGTTTTAAATCTTCTGCGAAGCTCTTCCACATACCAATTAAGCTGATAAGGATAGGCTTTATATCTACCCTGCTCACTTTCTCCCTGATAAAAAATCATTCCTTTAATACTCATATTTTGAATGGGTGCCATTAGAGCATTATACATTCCTGCGTTTGGAATATTCTCTTTTTCTGCTCTTGTATATCCCATAGCAATAGCAAGTTCCATAGGCATAAGCTCTGACATAGGCGAGCCACCGGATGCAGCCATAATCATGCCTATTGGAATATTATTCTTTAGTGTTCGCGATAACTGCTTTGCAAAGAAATAGCCCATTACGGAAAAGGTTTCTACTGCTTTCGCACTATCGGCTTTTTTCCACTTGCTTCTTTCTTTATTTGTAAACCCTTTTTGAGGCGTTGCCATAGTTTCAGGAATAACCATAGATTCCGAACGCCATTGCTCCAGAAGACGAATATTATCACTCTCTAATGCATCTTCAAGAAAATCATTATATAATGCTCTTATTTGAGCATTTCCTATAAAAATTGTATCTGCATTTGATTGACCAGAAATTACCCAAACATCCCCAATAAGCACATCATTAATAATTTTAGTTTCTGCCATATTTGATATTTTTAATTGCTGTGGCTTACAATTAACAGCTTGCGGTGGTATGCTCAAAAACCAATTGCCAAGCTCGTTCACTTCTGTACTTACAACTACATCACCAAGCGATACTATGACCTTTTGCCCCTCTTTCTCTCCTTCTCCCCAAACACGTATTGGTTCATCTCTTTGAAGCACCATATTGTCTGCATTTTCTAGGTGCAACGAGTGTTGGTTGTAATATTCCAGCAATAAATTTTTCAGGATTTAGGTTACCCATTAGGTTAGAGACTGCTTTTCTTATTGAATCTTCATTAGTAGAAATCTCTTGATAAGTCCTATTTGGACTCATAACTAAAAGCTGTGTCATATAA
>Ga0118677_10011662_pt1 | contig 13093 bp, 12 predicted proteins | sample AliMusrvi5mmetaG_FD_86154 | JGI IMG/M metagenome (GOLD analysis project Ga0118677, IMG submission 86154)
GGCGCCGTGGTTCGCGAATGCCTGCTCCCCGCGCTGCGCTCACGCATCACGCATCACGCATCCCGCCCCGGCGTCTCTTCCGCCAGAATCACCGGCTGGGAGTCCCTACAGGCCGTCTATGAGGTGGACCAGTCCCCCATCGGCCGCACGCCGCGCTCGATCCCGGCCACCTATGTCGGTTTCTTTGATGACATCCGCCAGCTATTCGCGCAGGTGCCCGAGGCGCGGCTGCGGGGCTATTCGCCCAGCCGGTTCTCGTTCAACAGCGCGCAAGGCCGCTGCCCGGAGTGCGAAGGCGCGGGCAACATCAAGCTGGAAATGAACTTTCTGCCGCCCGCTTTCGTGCGGTGTGAGGTTTGTGGCGGCACGCGCTTCAACCGCGAGACGCTCGACATCGCTTATCACGGCAAGAGTGTCGCGGAGGTGTTGGAGCTGTCGGTGGAGGAGGCTCTCGAGTTCTTTGGGAGCGTGCCTAAGATCCGGCGGCCCTTGCAGGCCCTTTGTGATACCGGCCTGGGCTATCTCAAGCTCGGCCAGACCAGCCCCACGCTCAGCGGTGGTGAAGCCCAGCGGGTTAAGCTGGTCAGCCACCTGCTAGCCGGCCTCCGGGAGCCGGACGCCATCCATCGCCGGCCCAAACGGAACCTGTTCATTCTCGAAGAGCCGACCATCGGCCTGCACATGGCGGATGTGCAGCGGCTGGCGGAGGTGGTGCAGCGGTTGGTGGATGCCGGCCATTCCGTGATCATCATCGAGCACAACCTCGACCTCATCGCCGAAGCCGACTGGGTGATTGACCTCGGTCCCGAAGGTGGCGGCGGCGGCGGACGCATCGTGGCGCAAGGCACGCCCGAACAGATCGCCCGCAACAAACGCTCGCACACCGGGCGATTCCTGCGTAGTGTTTTGACGGACGCATGAGCCTGACCTATGCGGAGATTCTTAACGGTTCGCCTTTAGCGCGCCGGGCGCCCGGTGCTCGCCACGAACTGATCTGCTCGCGACTCCATCGGTGGGTGGGAGCGAGTGTCGCAAACTTCGTCGGCACGCGCTTGCTCGCGCCGCGGGCGGAGGTGCGGCTCTCGCCGAAGCACACTGTCCGTCCCGACTTGGCGCTCGTGGCCGCGGCAACCGGCAAGATTTGGCTGGCCGCCGAGATCGTCAGCTCGGACGACCACCAGCCGGATACCGTTATCAAGAAGGAAATCTACGAGGAGATGAAGCTGCCGCGCCTGTGGATGATTGACCCGCGCTACGACAACGTCGAGGTCTATCACAGCAGCGAATACGGCCTGATACTCAAGAACATTTTGGCGGGGCAGGAACTGCTGACCGAAAAACTGCTGCCGGAATTTCAGCTTACCATAGCGGAGTTATTCGCCATGCCGCCGCAGGGGAGCTAAGCGGTAACGTTACTTGGTCCCGCGCTGGGCCAGGATCAAGTCCCGCAAACCCATTGGGTCAGGAATTGACTTGATCTTTTCCGCACCTTCGGCCGAAGCTGCGGTGGAGATCGTCAGATCGCCCACGCCCACCATGCGCTGAAGAAAACTCTGGTCGATATCAATGGAACGGATATCGCGAGGATGGTAGTCCCGGTAGCACTTGGACATCAGGCCGCGCGCCAGCGTAATGCGGTTGGGGAAAATGCGCAACACGGTGGAACCTCGACTGAAATACGCGATGATCGGCGGCACGATCAGCCAGAAGAAGAAGAGGTGCCAGAAGTAACCCCACCATGACGGGCGCACTTCTGCCAACGGGTTCACGGCATGGACCTCCGGACTTGCCGGATCGGCTGCGGAATTCTCGGCAAGTTTATCCGCGACCGGGTAGCCGCAGTTGGGGCACGCGTGTGCCTCCGTGGAAACCGGCTTCCCGCAATCTGGGCAATCAATTAAGGGCATAGGGTATTATTCCGCCGCTCATAATGTCGAAGCATGAAGCTCAGGCGGCTCTTTGGCAAGAACAGTCAAATACACCTTGTAATGCCCTGCGCATCGCATCACTGCCGCCAATTCTGCCGCGTTCAGCGTGTGGGGCAGACCTCCGTTCCGATGCCGCCAGGCTTTGATCCCAAAGAACACCCGCAACACCGGGCCAAGTCCTTGTCTCGGATGGACACGCGATAATAGCCTAACGTTTCAGTGCGCCGTGAACACGGAGCAGGACTCCCGTGGGAGAGCGAATCCCCACCCGGCAACTTTCGTTCCGCCGGAAGCAGTTGGGACGCGTGTCGCCGGTAACGGCGGCGGGCGAAGCTCCCGATGTCAACAAATTGCGCCAAAAATGTTGTTACCGGGGAGGGGGTTGAAAGAGCGGGTACTTAGGCATTCCCAAATCTCTGTTCCCAACGTTGAAACGTTGGGCTATTCTCGGTCATCCCTCCAGGATGAGGAGGGTCAAAGCTAGTGGCATTGGACTTTCTTATTGGCAGCAGCGTGCCGCAGTTCGCGGGTCCTGGGGATTCTCGGACCGGCCTAACTTCCGGACGTTGCTGCGGACAAGGATGCCCGCGCGCCGGTGGTGGTGCCGAGATGCGCTCGCCAAAGATATGTTCAATAGAGGCTTGTTATTCGGCGCATGGGCGGAGGGTAGTCTTCCCGCGTCTGAGCCGCTTCGGACTCAGCTTTCTCCATCTGGGAGCGGGAGGTCGGACGGGATCAACGGCCTTCCGGCAGTGCTGGCTCCTGTCCTTGCCGTGGCCTGGGCTGTTCCCGTTTTGGTGAGGTGGAAGAAACGGGTTGAGCCGGCGGCACAGCGGGACGGCGGCGCAGCTTGTTCTGAAGCAAGAGCCGCCAGACCATAATCAATGCCTCGCTGATGATGTTCCCGGACATCTTGGAATGGCCTTGAGCGCGCTCGGTAAAGATGATCGGCACCTCCACGATCCGCATACCCTGCCGCCACAACCGGTGGGTCATCTCGATCTGGAAGCTGTAGCCGTTGGAGTTGATCTCGTGCAGGTTGATCGCCTGGAGCGCCCGCCGAGTGAAACATTTGTAACCGCCGGTCGGGTCGGTAATCTGCATGCCGGTAATGATCTGCACATACTTGGCCGCGCACTTGCTGAGCATGAGCCGGCTCAGCGGCCAGTTGATAATGCGGATGCCGTTCAGATACCTTGAACCCAGCACCAGGTCCGCATTCTTGGCCGCCTGGAGGAACATGGGGATGTCGTCCGGGTTATGCGAGAAATCGCCGTCCAATTCGAAGACGAACTCATAGCCGCGCTCCAGTGCCCACGTAAAGCCTGCGATGTAAGCCCGTCCCAGGCCACCCTTACCCATTCGGTGCAGCACATGGATGGCAGGCTTCTTCGCTGCCAGTTCGTCGGCGAGTTTGCCAGTCCCGTCGGGCGAATTGTCATCCACCACGAGCAGATCTACCGGCACGGGGAGGGCGAGAAGCCGTTCCGCGAGCGGGAGAAGATTTTCCCGCTCGTTGTAGGTTGGCACAACAACGAGGGTCTTGTTCATTTAATTAAGGCCCGAGGATAAATAAGCGACTTTAGGTATGAAGACAAGGGGATTTCGCGACAACGTCATCTTGCGTATCTTGGCACCGCCACCTTCGGGGAGTTGGGTAAGCTTCGGCCCTGCCAACGATCCGGCGACCCTCCGGGTTGTCCACGTCAAATGACCTGGGCTGGGCTAGGTTCCACAAGCCGGAGGCCTACGCTACTACGTGGGGGCAGTGATGAGATATGGGCAACAGCGGTCCGAGAGGGCACTCCGCGCACTGCGGTTGGCGCGTGCGGCAGAAGTCTTTCCCAACAATAACCAGTTGCGCATGGAAGTCCTGCCAGTAATCGAGCCGCTCCCGGCGGGGCTTCTCGTCCAACGCCAATTCGCACAGGCTTTGCAAGTCTTCATAGCTGGCGTTGGCGCCGCACCACCGATGCCGTTGGAAGATGCGTTTTGTGTAAGCGTCAATCACGAAGCGGTGATGCCCTCCCGCATAGAGCAACATGCTGTCTGCCGTTTCGGGCCCAATGCCGTTGATGGCCAGAAGGCGCTCGCGCACGACACTCGTCTCCCCGGCAAACAACCGGTCCAGGTCCCCGCCGCACTCCTCCACCAGCACGCGCAGGAATGACCGCAGCCGCCAGGCTTTGACGTTGAAGTAGCCCGCCGGTCGAATCAGTCCCGCAAGCTGCGACTCCTGCAAGGCAAATAGCTTCCCCGGCTTCAGCACGTCGGCAGCCTTGAGGTTGGTAATAGCGCGCTCCACGTTGCCCCACTTGGTGTTCTGGGTGAGAATTGCGCCGACGCACACCTCGAACGGCGTTTCGCCCGGCCACCAGTGCTGGTGCCCAAAATGCGCCCGCATCAACCGGTAGGCGCGCCGCAATGCGCGCACCCGCTCCCGCGCCGGAGTGCTCCGATGCGATGCCTTGGAAGTGCCAGGGATTTTCGGCTGGCTCACGTGCGGAACAAGACGCTTTCCCGTTTGAACAGCGCCACCGCGGCGGCCAGGGCCACGCCGGCATAGACGCACGTTGAACCGAAGATCAGCGCGATGTAATTCCAGTGGTAGGTCCCGGAGAGGATCTCCTTGGTCACGAGGCTGATGTTGACCACCGGGATGAGCGCCAGGCGGCTGTTCAGTTCCACCCCGGGAAGCAGCGACGCCACCGCCGGCATGATGGTAGCAATCAACAGCGGCTGCAAATAGCTGTGTGCCTCCTTCGTGGTGCGGGAAAACAAACCGATCGCAAGCATGGTGGCGGAAAAGAACAGGGCCATCGGCAGCATCATCGCAAACGCGACTGCAAGCGAGGACAGGTCAATGGTCAGTGCAAGCGGAGGTCTTCCGCCAGCGGCGCCGGGCCCCAGGTGTTTAATCAGGGCAAAGGATGCGCCCATGCTCGAAAGCGACAGCAAGGTGGTCACCAGGGCTGCGGTCAACACCATCAGGCATTTGCCATACACCAAATGCGTGCGCGCCACCGGGCTGCAGAGCAGCGTCTCCATCGTCCCGCGCTCCTTTTCCCCGGCGGTCAAATCCACCGCAGGATAAATCGCACCTGTCATACACATCAAAATGAGCAGGTACGGGATGATCGAACCGATCAGATTGCCGCTGACCTTCCTGGGCGGCACTACATTCGTCTTCCGGATCTCGATAGGCTTGAGCAGTCGTTGGGGGAAGTTGTGCGCTGCCAGGCGTTCACTGAGAGTTGTGTCGCTCAACTGGCGGAAGAACTGCTCGACGGGCTGCGCACCGAAGGAGGATTTAATCTCGCCCTCATAAACGTAAATCTGCACCGTTCGTTTCTCGCCATTGTGCAACGCGGCGTCGAAGCCGCCGGGGATCTCGACCGCCGCGCGGACTCTCTTCTCAGAAATCAAGTTCGTGTAGTCCCGGCTGGCGGGAACAAACTCGATGGTCTTAAGCGCGCGCAACGCGGATAGTGTCTTCGGGGAATCCTCACCGCCCAGCACCATTACTCTGGGGATCTCCTGCTGTGCGCGGGTCACCAACCGAATCGCCAGCGACCCCATGCCCAGCATCAGCACCGGCATCGCCAGCATCGGCACGACGATCATTGAGATGATCGTGCGCCGGTCCCGCAGGGAATCGAGCAGCTCCTTTCGATACACAATTCAGATGTTACGCGGACCACTCATGTTCCTTCCACCAACTTCACGAAGACGTCGTCCAAGTCCTGCACGCCCGTCTGCTCCCGCAATGCCGCGAGCGTGCCCTCGGCCATAATCCGCCCGTTGTGGATAATGGCAATCGCGTCGCATAGCTTCTCGGCCTCCCGCATGACGTGGGTGGAAAAGATGACGGTCTTGCCGCGCTCGCGACAATCACGAATAAAGCCGACTACCGTTCGCGCCGTGAGTACGTCCAGGCCGTGCGTCGGCTCGTCGAAAATCATAACCGGCGGATCGTGTACCAGCGTTCGAGCAATGGATACCTTCTGCTTCATCCCGCTGGAAAGCTGGTCACAACGTCGATGCCGAAACTCATTCATGTCGAGGGTGGTAAAAATGCTGTCGAGGCGTTCGCGCAGGATGCTTTCCGTGAGGCCGTGCAGGCGGCCGAAATACTCGACTGTCTCCTGCGCGGTCAGCCGGCCGTATAGCGCTGTGGAGATCGAGAGAAAGCCGATATTGGCGCGCACTTTTTCCGGCTGCTCTACCACATCAAACCCGCCCACGCTAGCCGTGCCGGAGCTAGGCTGCAGGATCGTGCCGATGATACGCAGGCAGGTGGTCTTTCCCGCGCCGTTGACGCCAAGCAGCCCGAAGACCTGCCCCGGCTGGCAGCGAAAGCTCACTCCGTCCACGGCCCGGATTTCGCCGCGCTTGCGGTCGCGGAATACCTTGGTCAGTTGACGGGCCTCGATCATCGCGCGAGCATATCCCCTCCTCTGACGGACACAAGCGCAGAGCCTGCTCGGCCTTACCTCGTGCCTAATAACTGCGCGCGGTATTCCGTAGGTGACTGGCCCAGAATCTTCTTAAACACCCGGTTGAAGTGCGTCAGCGACTGGAACCCGACTTCGAACGCGATTTCGCTCACGCGCAGGTTCGGATTCAGCAGCAGGTTCTTCGACTTCTCGATGCGCACTCGCGAAAGATAATCGGTGAAGTTGATGCCGGTCACCTTCTTGAACATCTTGCAGAAATAGAAGGTGCTGGTGTTGACGGCTTTGGCGACGTGCCCTAGACGCAGGTTCTCGGTCTGGTGTTCCTGGATGAATTCCTTGGCGCGCGTGATGACCGGTGGCTCAGAGTTATCCTGCTGCAGCACTACCTGGTTGCTCAGCATTGAGAGGTGCTGGGCGAAGATGGACAGCAGTTTGACCACGGCTTCGTGTTGCCTGTTCGGCACAACCCGGGTGCCGAAGTAGGCCTGCTCCAGTTTCGCAGGGTCCACGTGCACGCCCCAGTCGTTGACCAGGCGGAGCGTGCGCTCGAACTGCGGCCGGGTTGGGGCCTTGCGAAACACCTGGCCGGTTTGCAAGAAGCCTAAGAGCCGGTCACCCAATCGCACCGGCACAGCGGTATCGCAAAGGCCCGCCGGGCAACTCACGGTATAAGCCTCCTCGGCGGCGCCCATCGACAGCTTCTCCTGCACTTGCAGGCAGGACGCGCAAGCGCGGCTTGTCTCCAACACGAGCGCGCAGAAAGGGCTCTCGTTCCGCTGCCCATGGTGTGGAAGCTGCCACGATTCCACGGCCCTTAGCGCCACCGGAAGTCCCGTGGCTTCCGTAAACGCCCGCTCGTAGTCCTGGAACACCTTGGAGTTGCTGAGGGCCTCGATCAAGGCCCGGTCGGTGGTGATTCCGTTGCCGCTGCGGGATTTGAACTCACCCTGTTGTGCTCGGCCCGTCCCTCCCTTACCCCGTCCGCCGCCAGCGGCGGCGGCATCGGTAATCGTCCTCTTGGGTCCGGACGCTTCACCGATTTCCGCGGTTTGCCGAACAAATGTTGTTTGCACGGGAGCAAATTACGAGAACAGATGTTGATACTCAAGCCATAAGGGTATGAGCAGGAGCTCTGGAGCCGTCCTTGTTTTCATTGAAATGCCATGCCGGCTTGCGGTGTGGCACTGAAAACAGGTAAGGGCTGGGCTTACGCATGACTGTTCCGACGAGGGGGCGGCAGTCCGTGCGCGGTGCCGGACCAACCCCGTACGCCATTGTTCTCCCGGCCCGACTGGCACTGGGCCGGATGACCGTCTTTATCCATTCTAATATTGTCCATAGCCCCGCAGAAAAGGGTTTGCCGGAGCGGGGCTGTCTGCTTGGCCGCAACCGGATAAATTACCACGGATGAACAAGGATCGACACGGATGCCAAGGGGGAGGGGGTTCGAAAGAACCACCGCTGAATGATATGTCGTCACGTGGCCTGGGCATGTCGGTCTCCGCGTTCATCGCGGTGCAAAAGGCAAGAGTCGCGCATTTTGGACAAGATTCTTTCCGGCTGTCTTCTCGGTGCTCATCGCAGTGCAAAAGGAAAGGACCACTCCTTTTGAGCAAGATTCTCGTTCTCTTGCTTTTCTCTGCGCTCGTCGCGTCTCTGCGGTTCATAGGGTGGCTTCATTTTGGTCGCGGCTGCGCTGCTCCGAGTCTCTGCGGTTTATTGTGCGTTGGATCAACTGCAAGGACACGACTTAGGCCGTGGAGCAACGAGGAAGGGGTGGGAACGACGAATACCCTGGCCGGGATGCCAGCGCGCGCCGCTCGGGACTGCGCCGCTCACCTGTACGGCGGTTGGCTGGCCAGCTCAACTAGCGCTTCTTTGACGCGTGCCACCTGGAGATCGTTAAGCATCAGGAATCGGTCTCGGCCCTCAGGCGCGGGCGTGAAGCGGGTGAAGCCGTCCTCTTCCACTGTCACTCGTCCCGGCGACGAGAGGCCGAAATAACCACGGTCGGGCCGCACGGCATAGAGGGCGCTCGTGAGGTCCCACGTCGGGCGTTCGTGGGGCGGCGGGTTGTAAAGACAATAGGCTTCGGCCGCGGGATGGTGCGGTAGGTAGAGAAAATCCCTCTCGATGCTGACTGCCGGATAGGGCACGGCGATCCCGATCTCGAACCCGCTCCAGACCACCGGCGTCGGCCAGTCCTTGGCGAGCTTCTTCGTCGCGGGCAGATCCTGGGTAACGTTGTATTCGAGGTCGTGGCCGCTGGTCTTGAACGAACCTGCCATGACAGAGAGCAGCTTTACTTTCTGTTGCACCAATTCGCGCCCGGTCAGCGGCGATTCTGCATCTCCCGGTGTATCGAGCAGCGCGGCGAAGTTGGAGAAATAGCCCACCTGCACGAGGACCACCGAGCAGTCGGGTTGGTGGCTGAGGATCTTGCGCAACAAGGCCGTAGCCTGGGGCGCATCCGAACTTCGCTTAAGATGGTGTGGATAGCGCGGCTGCTCTCCGTCCTTGGCCTCGGCGAGGAGCAGGAACTTGCTTGGGTCGTTGACCAACTTGGCATGGGTGTAGCCGATGGGAATGCCGGGCCGGCCGTAGAATGTGTTCATGGCATCCACGAAAGGCCCGGCCAGCTCGTCGGGCTTGGTAATGGTAACGGCGAGCAATTCGCACTCGCCCCGGCTTTGCAAGGCGTGCAGGACTGATATGGCTAGCGCGTCGTCCACGTCGTTGCCGACATCAGTATCGAAGATGATCTTCACTGGAGAAGGGCCCGCGATGCAGGTGGAGAGGAGGGTGGTGAAGGCGAGGATCAAGCAGGGGACGAGCCGGCGGGAAATCCGAAGTCCGAAGTCCGAAGTCCGAAGGAAGGCCGAAAGAGGCGTATGCGCGAGGAGAAAAGGTCTTTGCTGGTCGGGGCTGTTAGGTTTCATAGAGGTCCGCAGGTTCAATTACCGAGGCCGCAAATCCAAGGCGAAAATACGGCAGCTAATTGCTTGAGATGATGAGTTCAATAGACGACGAACATTCCGAGGCGGTGTGGCACAACTCACCAGTCCCCTGGGGGGCGGGTCTTGAATGCTACAGCCGACCATTGAAGCGGTGGATGGTTTGGATCATGGCCAAGTAGTTTGCGGTGGGGATGTAGTTGGTGATGGAATTGCCGGAGCCACAGGCATAACCACCATCAGGGGCGCAGGCTGTGAGAATCTGTTCGGTCCGAAGGCGGATGGCATCCTCGGTTCCGCGGCTGAGTAGGTCCATATCCACCCCGCCCAGGACCGCAATCCGCGACCCCCATCGCTGCTTGATTTCCTCGACTGGCACGATCACATCCTCGAAGCTGTGTTTGGCGTCGATGCTCACATCCTCGATTAGGTCGGGCATAACCGACTCGATGTGCCCACAACTGTGAAGCAGGAACAGCCGACCGGTCTGGTGGGCGAGCTCGGCGTAGCGCTTGTGCCAGGGCAGGATGTATTGGCGGAGGTGTTGTGGTTGGAGCAGCGTCGCGGTTTTGAAACCCATGTCATCTCCTAGCCAGAGGGCGAAGACCTGCTCCATGTCGCAGAACACACGGAAGGCGTCGTAGATGGTCTGCCCGACACGGTCAACGACCGCCCGCACCAGGTCGGGATTGTCATAAAGCATGAGCATCATGCCCTCCAGGCCGAGCAGATTGCTCGACCATTCGAGTACCCCGCCGGAGAACCCAATCAGGCCCATGCCATCCGGCAGCACTGTTTGGGCGGCCTCAGCAGCCGAGAAGTCTATGTCCGCCAGCGCCGGCCACGGATAGACTGCGAAGTCCGCGAGGGACTTGATGAGGCCCTCGTGCTCGTTGACCCAGCGTCGCTCGCCAGTCGCTGATGCGGCGTTGTCACGAGCGGCCAGAGTGTCCATCTGAAAGGGTATCTCCGCCCGTACCCGGTAGTAGTCGTAACCCAGGGCGCGCCATAGTTGGATGCGCTGCCGGATGGCTTCGCGGAACCGCTGCTGCCCATCCTGGTGCGACAGGGGTATCAACGGTCCGCCATGCAGGGCGGCGAGGATTTCCTCGGCAATGGCCAATTCGACTAGCGGGACTCGGTCGGCCGGACCACGCTGAAGGACTTGCCGGAATTGTTCGACATTGGGCTGCGGTTCAGGCAACTGCGGCTGGATAAGATTGTCCATGAGATTGGCTACCGTTCCGGCTCATCATGGGCGGAAGGTGGCAGGAGGGTGCGAGGGTGTAAAGGGACGAGTCTGGGCGTGTTCAGCCTTGAGGCACGCGGGATTCCGGGGGCGAATCTCATTTACTTCCTGGTACGACCGGGCCAGCATACTGAAGCCGGCTGCGGCCAGTCGCCCGCGGCGGTGGCAAGGTGAACGCGAGATTTTAAGCCATGAGGCCGGCGGTGAACATATTCCTAACGCTCTTCTTCTTGAGTGCTGTGGCGGTCGGCGCTGGCTGGTCGTTATCTGAGGGGTTGACTCCTGAGCGTCGACAGCCGCAATTGCGCCGCTCGCTCCTGATCTGGTCCATCAAAGGACTGGTGGTCCCGCTGTTGATCTGGGCGCTCATGAACGTTGGCCTTTCCTGGAGCCTGCAGCCGTTCATGCCCCAAATCCAGGCGGCGAAGAACAGCGGTGGCGACTGGTTCCCGGTCTATTTGCGAGTCGTGGGGACAGGGCTCTTTGTCGTCAGTTCCTATTGGGCGGCGCTGACGCTGGGGTGGGTCCTGGTCGAAACCGCCTCCGGCAGCGAAGGCGAGGCCCGCCAGCAGCTCAAAGCGCTGTGTCTAACCTGTTTCATCGCGATCATCCTGCCGGCGCTTTTGCTCGTGTGGTACGCCGGTTGGACGATGCTCGGACTGGCCGGGATCGCCCTGCTCGCCCCGATGGCGGCCTACGCGCCGAACATTTTGAACGTCAAGCCGCCTCCGCCGATGTATGCCCGGGCCATCGCGCGGATGAAGTTCGGCAAATACTCCGAGGCCGAGGTGGAAATCATCCGCGAACTGGAGAAGTCGGAAGACGATTTCGAGGGCTGGATGATGCTGGCCAACCTCTATGCCAACAACTTCAACGACCTTCCCGAGGCGGAGCAGACCATCCTCGAAATCTGTGAGCATCCCAAGACGACACCGTCGCAGCTTTCGGTGGCCTTGCATCAGCTCGCGAACTGGCAGTTGCAGCGGGGCGACCCATTGGCAGCCCACCGGGCGCTGCAAATGATCCGCCATCGCCTGCCCGGCTCGCACCTGGCCCACATGGCTGAACTCCGCATCAACCAACTGCCCGCCTCGGCAGCGGAACAGCGCCAGCAGCAGCGAACGACGGCCATTCCGCTACCGGCGCTGAGCGAGACGATTGATCAAGCAAAACCAGCCCCCGAATCACGTGTGGAGCGGCACAAGTTCGCCGAAGAGGCCAATGCCTGCGTCGAGATCCTGAAGGCTGCCCCCGATAACGTGTCGGCGCGGGAACGACTGGCCCGGCTCTTCGCGGAGCACTTGGACAAGCCCGAGCTCGGCATCGAACAAGTGAACCTGCTACTGGACATGCCTGACCAACCAGACTCCCGCAGGGTAGAGTGGCTGAGCCTCCTCGCGGCCTGGCGTATCCGGTACCTGCACGACACAGACACTGGCCGCGAAATTCTTGAACGTCTCATGCGCGAATTCCCGCAGAGCGCGCAAGCCTTTGCGGCCCGGCGGCGCATCTGGCTGTTGGACACTGAAGCCAAGAGGGCGAAGTGAAATGATTTCACCGCAACCGCATCGCCTTCAGCCGTTTCTGTCGTTGCGAAACGGAGCGTTCCGGCTTGGGGACCGGATCATCTTCGAACATACCTCGTGGGTGTTTCATCAGCATGAGCACTGGGCTATCATTGGGGCCAATGGCTCGGGCAAGACTCTGCTGGCTGACGCGTTGCGAGGCGGTCTGCCGCTGGTTCGGGGGGAGCTGCGGTATCACTTCCGGCCGCCGCCCGGGTTAACGCACGAGGAGACCATCGGGCATGTCTCTTTCGAGGATCGTAAGGCCGACGTACACGATACCGTCGTCCAGTCACGCTGGAACAGCTTGGAGGAGGAAGGGGCCTTACTTGTCCGCGATTTCCTTTCTTATGAACGCGTGATGGAGATTAACCCCTTCGAAGTCACCCGCCGGCATGGTAAGGCACGATCACAGTTCGAGCGGCGAATGGGGCGTGCCGTGGGCCTGCTCCAGGTCGCGCCGTTGCTCGGCCGTGGGCTGATCTCGCTGTCCAATGGGGAGCGACAGAGAGTCCAGTTGGCTCGGGCGCTCTCGCATCCCATGCGCCTGCTGATCCTGGATGAGCCGTTCGCGGGGTTGGATGCGGCAACGCGCGGGCATTTTCACGCTCTGTTGGAGCGGCTCATGGGTACTTCGTTGCGCGTGCTGCTGATCACGACACGGGTCGAAGACCTGCCGCGGCATATCACACACCTGCTATGCGTCGCCCAATGCCGGGTGGTAGCGGCGGGGCGGCGTGCGGAGATTATGTCATTGCCGCGGGTGAGGCGGCTTTTCTCGGTGGCTAAGGCTGGGACGAAACGCCACGCTCGGAGCGTGCAAGTTGCAGGCGGCCGGCGCGCGGACATTCCTGTCCAATGCCGCTAGGATTTCGAGCGTGTCTGCTTAGGGTTTTCTGACGCTTTTCCGGTATTCTCTAAGGAGTTCCGGGCCTGTCCG
>Ga0118677_10011663_pt1 | contig 13092 bp, 14 predicted proteins | sample AliMusrvi5mmetaG_FD_86154 | JGI IMG/M metagenome (GOLD analysis project Ga0118677, IMG submission 86154)
GTCTTAGGTGTCGTACCATCGATTCTCACTTCTTTTTTTGGGTTTCAGACAGTTTGAGAGTAATCTCTCCTACCAACTGAAGCAGTTGAGCATTCTCGCGTTTAAGCTTGATTATTTCTGAGTAACTCACTCCATCCACCTTCTTGGCTATCCAGCTGTATATGGTACCTTCGGATACTCCATGTTCCTGTGCTGCCTGAACCACAGTAACGCCGTCATTCTTGATGCGATTAATGATTTGCTCCCTTACTTCAGGAGCTATGCGATGTTTTGTCATATGCTTGTATATTAGTTAGTAATTATACAAGATTCGTGTCTGAAATTCGGGGGGAGGGCCAAACGTATCCTCAAAAGTTTTAATATCTTCTTTTGACAGCTTGCCACCTCCTTTGTATTTCCCAGTCTCATAAAACTCATCCTCTGCTTTGACCGACTTTATATTCTTCAAGTCTTCATCCATAGCCCTGATCGTTGTATCTAGGACTTCCTGCTTTCCCTCAATATCTGGTTCCGTAAGTAGATCAATGAGGTACTTCTTCATCAAATCATCACTTATCTTTTCTGCCTCTTTTGATTCAATCCTGAATTTCTGAACGTAATAGGTAAAATTCTTCTCCAAATTATCTTTCTTTATCTGCCTTTCACCGAAAAATGACCGACAATGCTCTTTGCATCGGTAATGCTTGTCTGAAAGTTCCAGCTCATGCCCGGAATCTGCAAATACTAAGGTACCTTTCTTGAAGAATGGTAGTGGTTCAATCTTGATCGGGTTGTTAATAGTTTTCTCCTTCATTTTGATGAAAAATCCACACACAAAATCCTTACTTTAAGCCATTCTCAAAATCTCAAAGGCGTTTCCGCGAAACTCACCCTTTACGATACACCCATGCAACAGTTTAGCCAATTACTAGAGCAGAGGGTCGTCGATTACTTCAAGCGTAAATACGGCTTGGAGATTTCGCCTGCTACCGCACAAGAATATCTTAACTCTTTTGCCGAATTGTTTCTAACCTGTGCAGAGGTCAATGAGAGGAGGCGTCCCGTCCAGCCAACGCTTTAGCGCGGCGGACGGGACGCGTGTGACTTGCTAGTTAACTAACATAATCAGATATGGGATACAACAAATTTATCAAGTCCGGTAACACATTAGAAATATACTCATATGAACGATCTATCGAAATTCGTGAAGGACAACGCAGAGGTCATAAAGGCAGAAATGGTCTGTCGGGTGTGGCTTCTAGTGGAGGCAATACATTATCACCCGAAGAATTCGAAGGAAAGCGCAAAGATAACGCGTCCCGCGCATCTATGGCTTTTAGACGGCTTATCCTATCTAACCTTGGAGGATCTGAACTACCTATACTCGTTACTTGTACATACGCGGAAAACCAAACTGACATCAAGCAAGGATACGCGGATTTCACGGCTTTTGTCCAAGCTCTCCGCTATAAATTCGGTCCACTTTTCCGGTACATCGCAGTACCAGAATTTCAACGCCGTGGAGCCGTTCATTTCCACGCTCTGTTCTGGGGGCTACCCGAAACCACGGTTGAAACAGAGAGACATACCAGACTGGTTGCAACACTGTGGGGACACGGATTCGTCTACGTCAAAATGACTGACGGCAATGAAAAACTGTCGTCATATCTCGCAAAATACATGGCCAAGTCATTCATAGATTACAGATTGAAAAACCAGAAGGCCTACACCTGCTCTCGCAATCTATTACGTCCGCAAATCGTCGGTGGTATGAATAGTTTTACTCTCGATGTGATAGCCCAAGAGCTTGGAGCAACCGGGGAGCCTACTGTAGACAAAACGTATGACACTCATTGGCTTGGAAAAGCGCACTACCGTGTCTACAATCTTGACTGATTATTTATTCGGAATACAATTGTGATAATTACATTCTCATTATCAACCTAATTTATTTTAACTTCATGAAATATATCCTCTACTGTAGAAAATCCACTGACACCGAAGATCGCCAAGTCCTTTCTCTTGATTCTCAAGAAAAGGAACTGCTAGCTATCGCTGAAAAGCTGAACCTCAAAATCGTCAAAGTCTTCAAGGAAAGCCGAACAGCCAAAGAAGCCGGCCGTCCCATTTTCAATGAAGTTATTCAAATGATCAATGCCGGTAAAGCTGATGCAATCCTGTGTTGGAAACTAGATCGTCTAGCCCGAAACTTCCTAGACGGTGGCCTCATCATGGACATGCTCCAAAAAGGCATCATCAAAGAAATACGAACCTACGAAGCTGTCCATTTGCCTAACGAAACATCATTCATCCTAGCTATGCAATTCGGCATGGCCAATCAGTACAGTCGTGATCTAAGTGTAAATGTGAAGCGTGGTAATCGTGAGAAATTAGCTAGAGGTGAATGGCCTAATCATGCTCCTTTTGGCTATTTGAATGACAAGCCGACAAAAACGATCACCATTGACCCTATCCGTTCAAAATATGTAGTCCGTGCATTTCAACTCTATGCCACCGGCCGGTACGGTTTCAATGAGATCGCCAAAATTCTTTACGACGAAGGCTTACGTACATCCTCCGGAAAGAAAGTATATCGTGGACACATCCATCGCTTCATCAGCCAGCCATTTTATTGCGGTCTTATGCTTCGTGAAGGCAAATACTATCCGGGTAAACATCAGCCCCTCATTTCAAAGCAATTATTCGATGATGCTCAAAATGTTTTACATAACCGAAACCGCCCACGACTACAAAAGAAATTCTTTGCTCTCCGAGGATTCTTGAAATGCGAAAACTGCGGATGTGCATATACTGCCTCAACCAAGAAAGGCCACGATTACTACTACTGCACCAATGGCAAGGGTCAATGCGAAGCTCATTTGAAATACATGAGAGAAACCAAAGTATATGATCTTATTGCCCCCATCTTGGACAAGGTGAAATTCGACGAAGAAATTATTGATATCATGTTCAACGCCGCAAAGGAACGCCAACTCCATGACAACAGCTATGTAGAATCCATCGTAACTTCATGCCAGAACCGCCTAGAAGCTCTCAAGACAAAAGAAACTCGCCTACTCGATACTTTCCTTGACGGTCAAATCTCAAAGGAAATATACGACGCCAAAGTCCTAGAAATTCACAACGAAAAAGTCTGCGCTGAAAAACAGATGAGCGAGGCCAAAACCAAGAATGACATTTTAGCTTTGGAACCGACAAAAGAAGCATTTCTACTTGGAAACAGAGCCATGAAAAATTTTGTTGATGGAAACGATGACGAAAAGCGTATCATTGCTTCAAAGATACTTTGGAACCTTTCGATGAAAGACGGAAATATCGCTCAAGTAAGCTACAGAAGTCCATATGACATCATGGCAAAAGCACCCAAAACAGGTGAAATTAAAACTTTGCTGCGGGACTTGGACTCGAACCAAGATATCATCCTCCAGAGGGATGTGTCCTACCATTAGACGATCCCGCAATAATTTGGCTGCATCAGCCAGTACCAAGCAGAATATCGCAAAAACTCGCCTGACACAAGGAGATATGTTAGGATAAATCCATTATGCGATATTTCATCGGTAGCCTGCTTCGAGGAGAAGTAGCAGAATATTATAAGACGACCTGCACGGATCTGGCTAACCGTTTCGGTATTGCCAATGTCTCCGACATCGTGCCTCCGCACATAACTGTCAAAACCTCATTTGAGAGACCAAATGCCGACATTATAGACGAATGCTTGTCATTGAACACAGAAGTCCCGACATTGCCTATCTCTCTGTCGAACTGGAATCACTTTGGGACCAGAACTATATACATGGAAGGTGTGAAGCCGAGCGCGGAACTGAAAGCTTATGTAAACACTATCGTTACGAAACTGCGTGAAGTTGGTATACCGACAACACCAGAAGAAAGAGAATTGCAGATCCGCATGTCGATAGCGCGCTTCTTGAAGCCGCAAGAATACACAAATGTCTGGAATTACTTGGAGACGGTTCCAGCGCCGAAGTTCGACCTTTCATTTGATAATCTGACTATTTTCTACAAAGAGAATCGCGACGATAAGGCTTGGAAAGTCCTAAAGACCTTTCCTCTTAGCGGCCTTCATAAAAGCAGTAAATAAGGGGTGTGGCGAGAGTGGTCTAGCCAAGAATTCCGGGTGGAATTGCGTTCCTAGGAAAAATGGATGCTGACCTTCACCAAGCCCATATGGCAATTCGGCTATTTCCATAAGTGAACCGTCCGGCGATCTGCCTGAAAATACCAAACCTCCCTTTTCTAGTCTTTCGATATATTTCGGATTGACCTCGTAACGATGACGATGGCGCTCTTCTATAATATCACCGCGACCGATCTTCTCAGCCCATTCATAAGCTTCGTAAGCCAATGTACCTTTCGCCAATTTCGTCGGATATAGACCGAGTCTCATTGAGCCACCATAGTTTCCTTCAGCAATCTTCTTTTTCTGATCCGGCATGAAGTCGATGATCAAGTGCGGCGCCTTCGGATCTATCTCGGCTGTTTGAGAACCAGCGAGGCCGAGGACATTTCGGGCATACTCTATAGTCATAAGCTGCATACCGTAACAAAGCCCGAAATAAGGTATCTTATGCTCGCGCGCGTAGCGGATGACATTCAGCTTACCTTCTATACCAGTCTCGCCAAAGCCACCTGGAACAATGATACCGTCGTATTGATCGAGGGATGCGTAGTCGATTGTGCCTTTACTTGCGCTTTGCGCCTTGCCCTTTGCGCCTTCATCTTCAAAATCACGCGAATTCACTGTATGGATAATAGCCTTCACACCAACTGCATAAGCTGAAAACTTTATAGCCTCCAGAACTGAAAGATATGCATCAGAAAGTATGAAGTCTCCAGTATTGAAATATTTACCGACAACGCCGATATGCACTTCTTTGCCAGTGTGGTTCTTTATGCCCTTAGCCATTTTCATCCAAGCTTTAAATGAAGCATCAGTCCTCGTCTTCGGAAGATTCAATGCCTCGAGCATCTGCTCGGCTAGATAATCCTTCTCGAAATTCACCGGTACATCGTAAATACTCTTTATATCCGGTGCAGATATAACTCTCTCCACTGGAATACTACAAGCGGAGGCGATCTTCTCTTTGCGCTTCTTGTCTATAGGAGAAGACGCTCTTGCGATGATGAAGTCGGCATTGATACCATAAGAAGCCAGCTGACGGGCAGCATTCTGAGTCGGCTTGGATTTCATCTCTCCAAGATTTCCTGGAGTTGGCAGATAGCTCACCATCATAAAGACGACATCGTGCGGATGATAAGCCTTGAAAACACGCGCCGCTTCCATAAACATCACATTCTGATAGTCGCCGATCGTTCCACCGATCTCTATTATGGAAATATCGGACTTATTTACCTTGGCAGAATGTTCCAGACGACGAACGATCTCGTCACGAATCTGTTCCGCATCGACGCATTTGCCGGCGTAACCGAGGGATCTCTCCTTCTCGATGACATATTTGTAGACCATGCCGCTAGTCATATAGTCATCTGCAGCCAGATCGTGTCCCAAGAATCTCTCATAATTCCCCATATCCTGATCAGTTTCTAGACCAGAGTTGAGCACGAAGACTTCGCCATGTTCCGTGGGGTGCATCGTGCCGGCGTCTACATTTAAATAAGGATCAACTTTCACCAAGTTGACCTTGTAACCTTTCGCAGTGAGAAGTGTTCCAATAGATGACACTGCTATACCCTTTCCTACTCCAGACATCACGCCGCCGATGACGAAGATGTATTTGTGAGACGGTTTCGGATGATGAGCCGGCTTTTTTGTGGCGCGCTTTTTCATTTAGCCATTTTAATAGAACTCACCGGCATTTGTCCAATAGACAATACCGATGTAATAGTGTCGTGATAAAAATGATCTTCTGGTCAAATCTAGACCTTCAGATATCTTCGAGCAGCCACATAGCTAGACAAACCGCCAAGGACTATGCCTGAACCCATGATGATACTGAAAATCTGTCCGAAATTCTTGGCGAAATATGTGGAGAAAACATTGATCATAAGCTGAAAATTCGCCGCTACATCGACACCAGCCAATCTCAATATGATTCTGTCACTCCAATAAGCGGCGGCGGCCATAACAATAAGTGTGATAATGCCCGATATAATACCGTACATGATTCCAGAGACCACAAAGGGTCCTCTGACATAGGTGTTACTGGCGCCAACAAGTTTCATAACCGAAATCTCATCTCTAGCGGAATGGATGATGAGTCGGATGGTATTGAAGACGACGATTATGGCCACAACAACGAAAATTATCGCCAAGAGTGAACCAGTTTTCTCCACGGTCGGGATGATGGAGCTTAAGCGTTCGATGATCAGCTTATTCTCTTGATAGTTTACCTTCTCTATTATCGGCGTACCGCTTACATCAGTCGGGTTTTTATTGTCCAAAAATGTAGCGATGCTGCCATATTGGCCAGGATCTTTCGCCTTTATATTCAATGAAGCCGGAAAAGGATTTGAACCGATCTCGTCAAGACCTTGCATGATGAGAGTATTGTTCTGCCAACGAGCCTTGAAATCCGTCAAAGCTTGATCGCTGGAAACATATGATGTGCTAGCAACTTGTGGCAAAGTATTTATATCTTTTTGCAATGCCAAAATATCTGATTCTTGCGCTGTTAGAGTGAAGTAGACATTTATATCGACTTTATCCTTCACTTCGGCTAGAAGCGATCTGGTAAATGCCGTGGAGAATATCAACCCGCCAAAAGCACAAAGCGACAGAGTTATAACTACTATAGCTGCGAAGGACAAGAAACCATTGCGCCAAAAATTTATGAAACCGGTACGAGCTATGCGTTTAAAAGCTGTGAATATCATATGGTTATTATATCACGCGGTTTTACGATACTATAATTACGATATTGTAAATATTATAAAATGTATTTACCAGTCTTATCATCTCTCACAATCTTACCTTTTTCCATAGTTATCACTCGGCCACCTAGTGTATCGACGACACCTTTGTTGTGAGTGGTGAGGATGATAGTTGTTCCGAGCTCATTTATCTTCTTCAAAATACGGATAACTTCGTAAGTGTTGGTCGGATCGAGATTTCCTGTCGGCTCATCGGCGATAATAATGTCTGGCTGATTCACGATGGCACGAGCTATCGCCACGCGCTGACTCTCACCTCCAGAAAGTTGGTGAGGAAAATTCCAGATCTTATGACCAAGATCTACCAGTTCGAGTACATGTGGAACATCCGCGGCAATCTGAGAATCCGTGCGACCAGAAGCTTCCATAGCAAAGGCAATATTTTCATAGACGGTCTTATTCGGTATCAGACGGAAATCCTGGAAGACCATACCGATGCGTCGGCGCAAACGATTCATCTGCTTTTTGTTGAGCTTATTCACATTTAAAGACTCAAATGAAATCGTCCCACTAGTTGGGCGATCCTCGGCTATCAAGAGCTTCATCAAAGTCGTCTTTCCCGCACCGGAATGTCCAACAATAGTTACAAACTCCTTCGGTTCAACTCCGAAACTTATATTGTCCAAGGCCACGGATTTGTCAGGATATATCTTGGAAACCTTATCATAGTAAATCATATCTATGATTATAACACTTTTTACAGCATTTTTTACAACGTTTTTTCGGCTTCGATAAATTTATCGAGGTCGCCATTTAAGACTTTGTCTACTTGAGCCGTCTCGACTAGAGTGCGATGATCTTTCACCATCTTATAAGGATGTAGAACATATGAACGGATCTGATTTCCCCATTCGATAGAAGTCGTCGATGAAAGTTGCATATCACGCTCCTTCGCCACTCGCTCCTCCTCCATACGCTTCCAGATCTTTCCGCGCAATATCTCGAAGGCTTTCTCGCGATTTTGCGCCTGTGATCGCTCGGATGTCACATGTATGGAAATACCCGTCGGCTTATGCACCAGTCGTACAGCTGTCTCGCGCTTGTTAACATTTTGTCCGCCAGGACCACCAGACTTGGCGATAGTTATCTCGACATCGCTATCTGCAATCTTAACATCATCCGCAGATCCGGCACCTTCAAGTTTCGGAATTATCTCAACTAGTGCGAAAGAGGTATGGCGTTTGTCGTTAGCATTGAATGGAGAGATGCGCACAAGTCGGTGAACGCCTGATTCGTTTTTGAGGGTGCCATAAACACCCATACTGCCGGCCGCTGCCGGTTTTCCAGAAATCTCAACCGTAATGTTGCGATAACCGCCATGATCGTTCGAGTTTGAATGCACCACCGACCAACCCCAACCTTTTTCGTCAGTGTATTTACTATACATGCGCAACAACATTCCCGAAAAATCTTCAGCGTCATCACCTCCAGCTCCAGAAAGAATCGTCAGAATAGCATCACCTTTGTCGTATTTACCAACTCCAGCTAACTGATCTTTCAATACTTGCAGCTCTTTTATCGTCGCTTGCGCGCGCAGCTTGTCCGACCAAAAACCGTCGGTGTTCATGGCCGCTTCGAGTTCAGTTATCTTCTGCTCTATTTTATCTTTTTGATTATTCATTTGGAGCCAAAGCCCGGGATCGAACCGGGGACCCTCGCTTTACGAAAGCGATGCTCTACCAACTGAGCTACTTTGGCAAAATTTCCACATCCGAGAGCCGTTGGCCAGAATTGAACTGGCGACCTATCCCTTACCATGGGATTGCTCTACCATCTGAGCTACAACGGCGGTCCCGCGGCCAATAGTACTACGATTTACGCAGTTTCTCAACCATAAGCCCGATGAAAGCACCTATAACAAAGTAATAAGCCAGAGCTGCAACCACATAGACAAACTCATAATTAAGCATTGGGTCAGCTAGAGGCGACGACCAGAGTGGCTGGAGAGAATCCGTGAAGACGGTTCCTATAGATTTAGCAAAAGGCAGTATGCATGCTATACCGTCACATGTACTGTAGAAAAGTTCTGGCACTATTACAAACTGGAATATGACAAAAAGAAAAGCCACACCTAGACCTATAGATCCCCCTTTCGCCCAATATGGCCAATTTTTCCAATGATTATGATCGTGTTCGTTCGGCATATATACTTAAGATTTCAGATAATACTAAGGAGTAACTTCGGTCAGCACACCATCTTTGATAGAAAGGTTCTTGGTAACACAGACTGATGGAGGAACTGAGAAAGGCTCTCCCAACTTACGATCGCAATAGTTGAATGAAGCGACGCCATTTACTACACTCACAGTCTGAGGAGCTATCCTATCCCCCAGAAAGATCGGGTTCGTATTCACATATCCACTGCCATTCTTCATGAAAGCGATAGCATAGAAAAATGTCCCGCTACCTCCAGGATCCTGCGTCACAAAAGCCGCTACTGTTCCGGTACCGGCACCGAAATCTCCAGTCACTGCATTTCCGAATATTTTCGTGACCACCATAGTAGAAGTCGCTGTAGAAGCCTGTGCTGGATCCGAGACAGTTGCTGGAATAGCCGCGTGTTTAAATATCTCCGTGAGACCGACAACATACATACCAGTCAATATCACGACAAATATGAGAAGTATCATATAATGCTGCGATCTTTTGTATCCGTGATGGATTACCATAATATTCTATATATTAACATAGAAAACCGCGCCACTCTAAGCAGTGATCGGTGTCTTACTTGTTGGTGTATTACCATCGATAATATCCCCGTTATCTGGAACTTCAGATGCAGCGACTGTTGCACTCTGTGTAGATACAAGCAATTCCGGCATTTCCTTGACTAGTCTTATGACATTTGTCCTCAATTTAAATCTATCTGTAATAGGCGTGGAAACGCTTACAACATCAGTAATCCTAGGATTTTTTTCTTTCTCAATGTCCTTAATGTAATTTAGCATCCTCGCTGGACAGAAACCAGGATCAGTCTCTCTGATCATTTCAATAACCTCATACAACTTATCGAAGCTTTTGGCATCCACAAATTCTTGGGTAAATAATACTTCTTTGTTTATTCCACCCTCTTGTGTGAATGATTCATTCCTATGTTTATATGTTACCGGTTTATTGATATTATTGTAACACTTTTAAATGCGCGGCCAAGCGGGGTCGAACCGCCAACCTCTCGCGTGACAGGCGAGTGCTCTAACCAGTTGAGCTATGGCCGCAGATAGTACTTGTGAGTACTGCAATAATGTAGCAGAAAATGAGATAAAAACAAAGTGGCTATTCCTAAATGTGTCGGCGGAAGGAATTGCACCTTCGACCTTGGGCTTATGAGTCCCACGCTCTAACTAACTGAGCTACGCCGACATTTGACTAGCGCCAAGACTGATATGGCGCTCTTAGAGAATAGCAAATCATTGGCTCTTGCACAATAAGCCGTGTTGTGTCAAAATGGTCTATCATAAGCCGTGTGGCAAGCTTATATTAAGTCATACCGCGGGGTAGAGCAGCGGTAGCTCGTCAGGCTCATAACCTGAAGATCGCCGGTTCGATTCCGGCCCCCGCAACATTTAGACCGTCTTATATATAATAGAACTCCTCAAAGACTTTCTTGTAAAGATTGATTATTCTCTTGGCTTCATACTGATTGAGCGACATAACAGAGCCTTCATGAGCGATCTGGTTGCGTATCTTGTGGGCTTCCCAAGCTTCATCGATTGTATTGAAATTGGCTTTTTCTACCCTCTTCAATTTCTCACCGACGCTTTCGCCGTGATATTCCATCTTATTCAGAAGATCATCGAGCATAATATCAGCGTCCAATATAGCCTGCCTCCAATCATTTTGATTGGTCGATTCTATATGCGTCTTGACGCTATCCCAACGCTTAGCCAATGTAGTATCACCGCCAGGCACAGTCGTCTCATAACTTTCTTCAACTTTGAGATCATATATCTCACTCTCTTTTTTGCGAATCACCTTCAGTCTCTCGACACAATATATAATCCCAAGGAAAAATAACGCCGATAATATCATCGAAAGTCCGAGAAAAAAACCGACGGTATTTCGTGTCCATGAAAACCAAACAGGATAAGTACCGGTAGCCCAATTGGCTACGCTATGCACTGTCGGAGTGATATCCAGAGTCGGTTGATTCATATGTTTATATTATAACTCTCCCAAGAAATCTTTTCCTACTCGGAATAGAGTAGCTTCATCGGCATGTCGCGCAGTAAGCTGAAGACCTATCGGTAAACCTTTCGGCGCAATACCACAAGGTATGGAAATGGCGGGCATACCGGTTAAGTTGGCTGTTACCGTAAATATATCCTCGAGATACATTGCCACTGGATCGCTTGTCTTCTCCCCTATCTTGAAAGCTGGAGATGGCGCAGTTGGAGTGGCGATGACATCCACGGTCTCGAAGGCTTTTTTGAAATCATCGGTGATCATGCGACGCACGGCATTGGCACGATTGTAATAAGCATCGTAATAACCAGATGACAAAACATAGGTTCCAAGCAATATACGGCGTATAACTTCACGACCAAGGCCAGCTCGACGGGATTTGAAATAATCCTCGATGCCATCTTTACCATCTTTATGCAATCCGAACCTGACTCCATCGAAACGCGCCATATTTGCGGATACTTCAGCTGGCATAACTATGTAGTACACAAGCAATGAGTACGAGATATTCGGAAGTTCTATGTCGTGTATTTCATATCCTTTCTTTTTGAGCGCATCCAGACTGTCATTGAAAGCCCCAAGCACGGCCTTATCTATGCCGTCACCACCAAGAAAATGTCGTGGCACACCGATGATCGGTTTTGCGCTTGCGCCTTTAATTGCGCCTTCATTTTCATAAGTTTTTTCGTCGATGGTAGTTCCATCTTTATGGTCCTTCCCGCGTATCGCATTGAAAATGATCTCGCAATCCGTCACGGTTTTGCCGATAGGGCCGATCTGGTCGAGTGAGGAACCCATTGCCATGACCCCATAACGCGATACGGCGCCGTAGGTCGGTTTCAATCCCACTACCCCGCAAAAGCTAGCTGGTTGGCGAATAGAACCGCCGGTATCAGAGCCTAGAGTGAAGATAGCTCCGTTCATAGCCACGGCTGCAGCAGAACCGCCAGAAGAACCGCCGGCGACGCGCGAAGTATCGCAAGGATTTTTCGTCACACCATACGCGGAATTCTCAGTGGATCCACCCATGGCGAACTCGTCCATATTTGTACGACCAAGAAAGATAACTCCTTGTTCTTTCAATTTCGAAATAACCGTCGCATCGTAAGTGGCGTGATAACCTTCCAGCATTTTCGATGAGGCACTGGCGATATGACCTTTTATAAGAATATTATCTTTCACTGCGCAAGGGATGCCCATGAGTAATGGTATCTCTGACCCACCTTTCGCGTCGCTCGCTCGTGCTTGCGCGATCTTTTCATCGGCTCGTTTCGCCGATTCTAGAGCATCATCAAATACTTCCAGATAAGCATTGATGTCGCCATTGGTGCGCTTTATCTCTTCGATATAAGCTTCTGTCAAATCAATCGCGGAATAATCACCCTTAACAAGCGAATCATGCGCTTTCTTTATATTCAGATTTTTTATGTCTATCTTCATATCTTATATTTAAATCTTAATATCTTGTGCGATTATCTTCTTCACAGCCACGAAATTACCTTCGCGATCTGGCGATTCATTCAAAAGTCTTTCACGATCTTCTGCTGAAGCCGGCTCGGCGGAATCTTCGCGCATGGCATTTTTCACCGCACCGACACGCGCGGAATCATCCATAGATATTTGAACCTTTTTCAACTGATCTATGTAGCCCAGAATAGAATCGAACTCCTTTATAAGGGACTTTTTATCCGCTTCTGTAAGCTCTATACGCGCCAAAACGGCTAGATGTTCCAGTTCTTTTTCGGTAATCATATGATGATTTTAGCACAAAGGCTATGAATTTCGTAATTCTCAGACTTATTCACATCTTTTTATTATCAACATTGTATTTATCCGCGCCGTGCGCACTTGTGTTATAATATGTACATATGAAAAAACCTACCCATACCCCCGAATCCGAACACTTTAGTTAACTAATAATTTCTCCATAATCATACCACGGACAAGTGGTTTTCTTGGTTTTTGGAGCTCTTTTGTAAATGCTTCGCGTGGTGTTTG
>Ga0118677_10011664_pt1 | contig 13091 bp, 11 predicted proteins | sample AliMusrvi5mmetaG_FD_86154 | JGI IMG/M metagenome (GOLD analysis project Ga0118677, IMG submission 86154)
GGCTGCTTCAGGTACAGACACCTCAGGGTTTTCAAAGCAGGCTTCTCATTCAGGCTCACGAACAGGCTGAGCTTGAACGCTGGTATGCAACAGATGATGCCGCGCTGGTAGAACGTTTTTTCCCAGAACAGCCCATAAAAATTTTTGAAATGGGTTATCACAATATAAAAATCACAACCCCCGAAGATATCCCCGTTGCCGAAGCCATCTTCAGTCAAAAGGCATCATGGTCTTAACCCCCTGCAAAGAAGAGATCACCATCCACGACACCAGTTGTTTGGATTAATGATTATTTCGAGAGACGTTAGCCCCTAAGTAGGTTGGGGTGATTCCTGAACCCCAACAAAACGAAAGTCACCCCGAGAGGATAGCTCTTTCCAGCCTGCAGGTAAAGTTTATCTCCCATCTTTTATCTCAGCAATAAAGAGGTGCCCCTGTGTAACGCACCTATCTTTCGTCCAACTCAACAGGAACTATCTCAAACTAAAGTTTCACTTATAAGTGAATTTTTTTGATTTAACATCCAATTGTATCCAAATGACTGCCAGCCGACATGCGATGTGTTGAAAAAGAAGAATAAATCAGGAAATTAGCGTACCAATAATTACAGGACTTCTTCGCCCATCAATACCACTGCAGAGCGGCTTTCATTCTTGCCTGTATTAATACTGCGAATTCTGGTGGTTGAATTACTGCTACGCTATCTGCATAAGATAGGATGAGTCTCTCGAGCTCATAGTTGATGATGACCTGCAGTCTGATCTCTAACGTATTATCATCAAGCCATTTCGCTTTTTGTGAACCGTGTAATGGTTTTGTCTCCATATACTTGCCTGTCCTTCCAAAAAAATGTAGGATGACATCCACAACCCCTGCGCCTTCTGGTTTAGTAACGCCAACAATGTCCTCAAAATATTCGTCCCACTCCAATGAATCATTGAGAGTATACTTGTCACTGATTTCTCGGATTGAAACAATGCGATCCAGGGCCAGATTCCAATCATATTTTCCGTTCTCGGGGTTATAGCCGAACAGAAACCACCGGTTGTTATACTGCTTCAGAAAATATGGATGGAGAATAAGGTCGAACGGCTCTTTGTTTTCAAATGGTTGGTAGCTGATGGCAAGCACCTTCTTGTAGTAGATCGCATTGTATAGGACACCGAGGTGCTCTATGCCTTTCAGATAGATGTTACTATCGAATTCTATAATGGTACCGGCAACGCCTGCCGGAGCAATACCCTGCTTAAGTTTAGGGAGCAATTCATTTACCCACTCAAACTGCGGCATGCCCTTAAAGTTTGACAATATATCGATTGCCGAATTCAGCTGGCTGATTTCGATGTCGTTTAGTGGCATATTGCTGATGGAGAATGATGGGTCAGCATACCGGTAGTAGACTTTTTTTCCATCACGTTCTTTTAGAAGTTCTATCTCCCATCCATCCGTACTTTCCATAAAAGAAATATCCTCGTATACCTGACGCCTGCTGATTCCGTTTGACTCCGGTGCTCTTTCTATGAGTACAGAGGCACATTCATCGATAAGGTCGTTTATGAAATACCGCCTCCCTGTGTTACGGAAACAGCTGTCCAAGACCTTGTATCGTATGAGTGCATTTTTGTTGATAGCCATATTTATACAGGGTTGTCATTGATAAATCAGCGCGCGAAGTACTGCTATTAGGAGGCGCTCTTACTCTCTAACATCCAATAAATAAAGCATTCAACAGGCCAGCAGTACTTGATTATTTCTCCAGAATAACGTAAAGTTAAGCGTAAACCCTCAATCTGTTTTGAGTTCAAATTGACTGGACCTTTGCTCTTTAGTTTTTGGCACATGGGCAGTCTGGAAAAATATATCTCATTTGTGCAGATAGACTGCATAGGTAAGATATTATTTAGTGCATTGTTCTTTGAATGACTGCTGCAAAATATTGATAAGTGCCAACTGTATTCGGTTGGTGTCCTGAAGCAATTCAGGATGAAGGTTTCCGCGTTATTAGTACGAGGTTGAACTTGTTATGATTATAGAATGTAACGAGATATTTCCTCTATTAAACACCGAAGGCTTGATTTTTAGTATTTAAGGATTGTTGTTTTGATCCATACACAAAGAATATGCAGCAGGAGTTCATTGAATTTTTTTAATTCCAATTTGAACCCATGAAAGTTGAGCAATTACATAAAGATCAGATAAAAGCCGCCTTTGAGAGGATGCAATCAAGGGGTGAATTTCTTGATCTTTTAAATCTCGCAAAACCGCTTGCCTACTCGGCAAAGAAGGGAGCAACGACCCCGTTTGTGCTCAAGCAACTTACATGGTACGCTAGTCCCACTCTGGGAGGAAAAAGGTATACTGATTTTACAATCAAAAAGAAATCCGGTGCAGATCGTTCTATTCATGCGCCTGTAGAGGGGTTAAAGTCTCTGCAAAAAACATTGAGCTTCGTATTGCAGTGTGTTTTTGAGCCACATAAAGCGGCAATGGGATTTGTTAGAGAAAGATCTATCGTCGACAACGCAAGGTTGCATCAAGGTGCACGATACGTGTACAACATTGACCTTAAAGACTTTTTTCCAAGTGTTGATCAAGCAAGGGTATGGGCTTGCCTTCAGTTGAAGCCGTTTAACTTAACAGAAGCAGCGTCTCTTGCAAGTGAATATAAACCCCTTAATGACTGCCTTTTCCCAACAACAGAAAAAAGAGAAAGAAGCAGGCGTGATATAGCCAATATTATCGCATCGCTTTGTTGCACCGAAATGGAGGTTGAAAGAGTCGGGGAAAACGGGGAATGGATACAAGTGAAAAGAAATGTACTCCCTCAAGGTGCGCCAACCTCACCGGTCATAACAAATATTGTTTGTCAAAGGCTTGATCATTTGTTGTCAGGCGTAGCAAGGAGATTTGGGCTGACATACAGCCGGTATGCTGATGATATTACCTTTAGCTCAATGCACAACGTCTATCAGCCTGAAGGAGATTTTGTTAAAGAGCTGCATCGTATTGTAACGCAGCAAGGGTTTCATATCAAGGAGAGTAAAACACGTCTGCAAAAAGATGGGTATCGTAAGGAAGTAACCGGACTCGTAGTAAGTGACCGCGTTAATGTTCAAAAACGCTATATCAAAGAACTAAGGCAATTATTTTATTACTGGGATAGAAATGGAATAGAGATGGCCGAAAGGTTTTTTTTACAGAAATACCTTGCCAACAGAGGACACTTACTCAAAGGTGGAAGTTCTAAAATGCTCAACGTCATTGAGGGAAAGCTTGAATTCCTTAAAATGGTGAAGGGTAGTGATAATATGTTATATGAAAATCTGAGGAGTAGATTTAATAAACTAACTCAGAATAATGATCCTGTAATAGAGCGAAAAAATGAAAATCTAGTTAAAATTACTTTAGAAGTTTTTCAAAATCCTGATACAAATGAAAAATTAAAGCTTCCAATAAGTATACCAATAGATACAATATTGCCTTATACTGAAATTCGCGATAATAAGAATATTATAGAAGACAAAGAAAAGATTTCTTCTGAACGGGAAAAAAAAGAATATCATAATCCAATCCATACGGTATCATTTTTAAATAAGTTTAAAACTGGTGATAATTCTGGGTTTAAAGAATTAGTCCATGATGTTGTATTAACGGAAAGTAAGATTACTGAGATACTAGAAAAGATTAAAAACCACGAAAACTTTATATCTTATTATAAAGGAGAAAAAAAAACCAATTTTAATTGGATGAATGAGATGGTGGTATTAGAAACGAGAAGCCTAATTGATGAATTTATAAAAGAGGGTATTCCGTACTATAAAAAAACAGGTCAACACCCTGTCAATAATGATAAATATTATTCAGATGTTGTTAAGAAATTTAAAAACCATTTTAGATATGACAGTGAAAATAGCAGTCTTTCAGAAGATATTGAAAAGTTATTTGATGATCAAAAAGTATCGAATAAATGGCTTGGATTTGAGCCAGATGAAAAAATATTTCATCGACGTTCAATGGGGATTATTAGTTGGCAACCATACATCTACCTAGGAATTAGATATATCATACAAGGGATTGCAGAACATTCAAACATTGAAAGAATTCCATGCACCAAAGGTATGAATGGGAAAAGAATTACTATAGAAATTAAAGATGGAGAAATTGAGAAACAGCAATTTCTTCAAATAGAAATATTTGACAAAAAAAGCATTGTAAATAAAGAGAGCGGATTACTTTTAACTCACTTGAAGGGAAGTGATCCATTTCAAACGTATTTTAGGGATTTATGTGATTGGTCAGTTGAGTGTGATTTTAGTGAAGAATCCCCAAAGAGGATAAATCTTTTGACTGAAAGAAAATATTATCAACAAGATAAAAGAATAGAAAACTTGGAAAATCCTGTCGGTGGATTTAAACATATATTGAAATTTTATGTTGTATAAGATTCTAATTTTAGATGAGAAAGAAGAGCATGAAGACCTGAGTACAATAAGGGCAATTTCATGCTTGACAGTTGATCAAAAAAAACTTGTTGATTGCTACAAAGAAACATCATCTTTATGGAGAGAATGTGATGGTGGTGATGATGTCGTTTTATTAAGAGATTTTTCTAATTATTTGTTCATATTTATTCATGAAAGTTTTCCTAAGTTATTGCCTCATGAAGGATTGAAAGCAGTTCTTTTTGAAAAGCTCTCAAGTACGTCTCGAATTGTTTTATTTTCTGGAGCTATACGTGAAAGCGCAACACCAATTGAAATTATTTATGATAAATACTCGTCTAATTATAAGTGCTTTAAAATATTAAGACGCCAATACTTTAAAAATTTACAGAATTTTTTAGAGAGTTTCTTGTTTTTAGGTGTATTTCAAATTCAGTATTTATACAATTCAGACACCCCCAAAGAAGTTACAATAAAAGAGTTGTATAAAAAAATTATAATCTTATTAGATAAATCTACAGAATCAGCAGTTATCTCAACGTCATTTATTGAGCTTTTAAAGTTAAAGGATTACAAAGACAAAGAAATTGAAGTTGCTGTTGCGAAATTTTCTTTATTGCCCGAAATGGAGGTTCGTCAAAAAATTGATAAGCTGTTAGATTATAATTAAATTTAATAATCAATGTATCTTTTTATTCATTACGCGCAAAATCATTTTCCTGATTTTTTACCAGAATCATTTTATGCAGTTGATGTTCAGGTGTTATATAGTAATAATATCGATAAAGAGGATTATTTATATAAAATCAATGAGGAAGAGTATTTCCTGAATAGAATATCTGAGTTTTTGGATAAGAGTGATTATTGGAATATACAAGCAATTATAATCAATAAAGATTTAGATGGCGGTAGTTGGAAGAGAGCTACCGGGCTAGCTGGGCATATTGTCTGTATGAAATACAGTAAATGCAAATTAAATAAATTGCCGATAATATTAACTGATATTAATGAACTTAATATTGAAGATCCCACTATAGGGCATATCATTAATAATTTTTTTCAGACACAGGGGTTTTATTTCAGGCAGCATCATAAAGTTTTTAAGAAAACAATAGACCCTATAACTGACAAAGAAAAATTTGCCATAGATATTGAGATTAATGATTTGAAGCTTCCATCCTTCCAAGATTTAAATATAACCCCTCCTTCATCTTCTCATCAATCAACCAATGAATGGGGTGCGATGAGATTAGCCTCAAATTTTGGTCTTAGCGAATCACTTAAAATAGAATTTCCAAAACATTTGTATTTTAAATATATAAATACTTTTTTGAATTATAATGTATCAAATAAAAATACAGAATTATCTGATACATTTAAAAAAATATTACTAATTGACGATAATGCGGATTTAGGGTGGAAAGGTTTAATTGAGGCGATATTTACTCGGAGTCTTATGAAAAAAGAATTTCCGTGTGAAGTTCGGCTAATAAAGAGTTATGATTCTTATCTAAATTTTAAAAAAGAAATTAATGCGACTGAATTTTCATATGACCTTATACTGCTTGATTTGTATTTAGATACGACATCGGATTCAACTAATGCAATAAAAATATTAAGATTTTTAAAGCAAACTTATCCGCATGTGCCTGTTGTTATTTTTACTGCATCCGAGAAAACTCTTAATTATATTGACATATTAGATAAAGGCGCTGATGGTATATATATAAAAGAGTCGCCGTTACATGTTAAAGATAAAAAATATTCTGAAACCAATCATAAAAGTTTTAAAGAAACATTTTCGGGTGTTTATAATAAGTATGTAGAACTTAAGCCATATTGGATTGCTATTGAGTATATTATAAAAAATCCAAGTTATCTATTAATAGAAAATGGAGATAGAAAGTTTAGAGATAGAATTGAAGAGCGTTTAAAAATGTTTTACGGCCTATTAAAAAAAGGTTATGAACAGACTGAGTATGATAAGAATAAATTTATTTATTCTGGGTATGAACTTGCATTTATGACTCTTTGGAGTGTTTTAAATGAAATACAAGAAATGAAATACAATAAAACTGGAAGTTATTTTGCTAAAGACGAGACTTGGGTTCTTAAAAAAAATAATGAGCTGTTATTTTCTTGGGTTTTGTCAGATAATAGTACAGAGTCGAAGAAAGAGTTATGCAAGGAGCTTCATATAGAATCTAAGATACAGTCATCTCCGAAATTTTATACTTACAAATTAATCGTTAATACTAAATCAACTCCTTCAAATTCTATAGCTTTACAGATAGCGTTTATTATTTATTATTCTTATGATAAAATTGATAATCGTAAGGATAAATGGCTTAAAAACCTTTTTTGTTTGAATAAAATTAGAAATGAGTTGTATTTAACTCACGGCGATAGCGTTGATTATTACGATAAAACTTTAAGTGAATCTTCAAATAGATCAAATATTAAAAATAATATTAAGGATTTATTTATTTTAATTTCATTTCTGTTAATCAGTAGTGAAGATATATTTCAAGAACTTTCTTTGGATTGATTTATTTGCAGGGCAAAATTTAAAGCAAAAAGAAAATTTAAAGCCGGTTATAGATACGCAATATAAATATTATTTAAAATTTCTTCGTTTTCTTGAGGATTTCACAAGAACAATTAATAGAAATATTTAGTTATGCAAATATCAGCGCAATTAGCTCAGATCTTATCACTCCAAACTGTATCCGGTAATAAAGGGGAATGGAAAAAACAGGAAGTTATTATCGAAACCCGCGGGCAGTATCCAAAAAAGATCTGTGTCTCAATTTGGGGTGATAAGATCAATGAAAGTATTTTGCGCATCGGCAATGAGCTAACGGTTGACTTCGATGTGGAAAGTCGTGAAATACAATGGGAAATGGTACACGGATGTTAAAGCTTGGAAGATTGAACTCTCAAAACCTTCGGATAGTCATTTTACTTCCGCTGTTGAACAACCACCTTCAATTGATGATTACGAAAGACCATTTTAACAATAAGTCTATGCAGATACACTGCATACATAGAATGCATATTGAAGAAATTCATTTAAAACTATGAGCATTTTCGATCACTTTCAAGACCTAACGCTTTCTTCCTGTCAGGAATCAGCTTTATACATGCTTCAGGATTTCCTTGAAAGCGATAAACATGTATTTATGCTTAAAGGGTACGCAGGTAGTGGCAAAACAACCGTTTTGAAAGGTCTTGCAGACTATCTCAAGAGTAGGAAATCTAAGTTTGCATTGATGGCCCCTACAGGAAGAGCTGCTCGGGTTATCTATGAGCGAACAGGTCACATTGCTAGTACTATTCACAAATCCATCTATAGCTTCGAACAGATGGTAGAAATTAAAGACGGCAACTCTTTTTACTACTGCTTTCAGCTCAATCATAACGATGATGTTATCGGCAGGATATTTATTGTTGATGAGGCTTCAATGGTATCGGATGCCGAAAGTGAAACTGAGTTTTTCCGGTTTGGCTCAAATAAACTACTGACTGATTTGATCAGTTATACCAGGATTAATGTTCGACCTGCACAGACAAAGATAATTTTTGTTGGAGATCCGTGCCAGCTGCCTCCTGTACAAGACAATAGTTCTAAGGCTTTTGATGCTGAATATTTGAAAAAGACTTTTGGCCTTTCATGTCTTGAAACGGAAATGAAGGAGGTAAAACGCCATGACAGGGATAGCGGAATTTTAAATGTTGCAGCTAAACTTCGAAAAAGTATAACGGCAAACGTTTTCAATAATTTCAACCTTCATTCGAACGGCTCGGATATTTTGAATCCTCCCTATGAAAATTTCATGGCAACATGGAAGAGCGCGTCAAGTCCGAAAATCGTTATTGCCTATAAAAATAAAACCTGTAATGATGTCAATATGATGATTAGGGAGGACAAATATGGTTCTGCTGATTTGCCGGTACAAAAAAATGACATCATTATTCTTGGTGGGAATAATTATAAAAAAGGCGTTTTTAATGGCGAGTTTGCCGTCGTTAATGAAGTAGGGAATTTAAGCGAAACGCGAACAATCAACTTGAGAGGTCAAAAACCAGTTACCCTTCGTTGGAAAGATATTGTTCTGATTTTTCATGATGCTGAAGCTGGAGAAAGAATTGTACGAGGCAAGATCCTGGAGAATTTCCTTGTTGGAGATAACAATTTAAAGCCAGAAGAAAGACAGGCTCTGTATGTGGATTTTAAAGACCGTTATAAGGAGTCAAAATCTACAAAGCCTTTCAACGAAGCAATTAGAGAGGACGAATATTTTAACTGTCTTCTTATAAAATACGGCTATGCTGTCACCTGTCATAAAGCCCAGGGTGGTGAATGGGACAGTGTTTTAACAATCTGGGACCATGTCACTGAGTGTGGTAAGACAAATGCCAATTTTTACCGGTGGGCCTATACAGCAATTTCCAGGGCATCTAAGACGCTCTACGCTTTTGAGCCGCCCAGCTTCAATTCCTATGCTTCGATAGGTTTTGTTGATGCTCCGGTTCTCGATGCGTTGCAGGCGTTGAAGGTTGTGCAGCAAGAGGCTGATGAGGTAACTCTTGATGAGAGTCTCAAGGAACTCCTCTCGCGTTTTCAGTTGGATCAACTGCCTTTGCAAATCCAGGACCATTTCATCAGAGTTCACCACGCTCTCGGTAAACGAGGTATAGTGATAACAGGTTGGGTTAAAAAGGTGTATGAAATTCAATTTACACTAAGTAAAGACAATGATTATGCTAGAGTTAAAACATATGTCAACGGCAATAATGAATTCAACAGCCAATATTCCATCATACCAAAAGAGTCGCCGGGGGTAGATTTTAATAGTACACTTTTAGAATTGCTCAATAAGCTACCGACCGTCTCTATAATAAGAGATGCCATCACCACAACCGCCTGTACTGCGATTTTTGAGTTTGATCAGGAGGAGCGATATCCATGCTTAAGAGAGCTCTTTGACGATATCAGTCACCTGTTTTTTGGGACAAATATACTTGTGAAAAGTGTTGAGCATATGCAGCACAAGGAAAGATACACCTTCAATCGTAATCAGGATAAGGCGGTATTCGATTTTGGATATAATGATAAGTGTTTTTTTGGCAGAGTTGTACCCCTTATGAATCAATCGACCAATCCTGCAATTGTAGGAGATATCATGTCGATATTGCAACGCTTAACGCTAAAGGAAAATGCCATCTAAAGAAATTACAGCGCTTCGTAAAGCAGGTCGCCTCGAAGAGGCTTTGACGATGGCAACGGCGGAGCTAGCTTCGGACCCGGATAATATATGGCCAAAACGGAGTATCAGCTGGGTATACTTTGATTATCTCATTCAGAGTATAGAGAGCGGTCATCTCGAAACATTCGAAGTTTATCTGCATAAAATCATTGAATTACAGTTATCGCCTGAGGATAAGATGCTTTATGATCAGCTGAGCTGGAAAATTGGCATGATGGTTTTTGAATTAGCTAAGTCAACCCAACCTGATGTGCAGGCATGTTTTCGTCTACTTAAAGCCGCCCAGGAATCCCACTATACAAAACCGTCAAAAGGCTATAGCTTTTTGTTCAAGGCGTTTCATAAAGTATTCAAAGAGAATGACAGGTACATTCAACTCTGCGATTGGTGGGACTTCAGGAACTTTATGCCGGAAGATTTCGAACAGGAGCACATGAATAATGGTAGGAACATAATGGCTTTTGCCGAACAGGCTTATATAGCTTATGCAAAGCACTTGCTTCCTAAACAGGCTTTCAATGGTGAAACTGTCTTTGATAGGGAAAAAGCTCTTGCCTTTATTCCTCAACTCACCAGCATCGTCGAGAACTACCCGCAGTATAGCTATCCGGCATATTTCAAGGCCAAGTTGTTGCTGGCTACAGGAGACAAAGAGAATCTCCTCGCGTCGCTGCTCCCTTTTGTAAGAAAAATGCAACATCAATTCTGGGCGTGGGATGTGTTGTCTGAAGCCTTGGCAGGCAACGCTGATAAGGTTCATGCCTGCTATTGTAAAGCATTATCCTGCGAGAGTCCTGAAAATATGCTGGTCAAACTTCGGCAAAAGATGGCAGGATTGATGATCTCCAAGCAGTTGTATGACGAGGCCAGAACTGAAATTGAGCTACTTGTCAAGTCGAAGAAAGATACCGGGTTTGCTGTGCCGTTTGAGGTAACGCAATGGCAGGCTACAGATTGGTATAGCAAGGCTTCAGCTCGCCCTACTAATGCGGCTTTTTATAAGAAATATATTCCAGTGGCAGAGTCACTGTTATTCGCTGACATACCGGAAGAGACTGTTATTGTCGAGTTTGTCAATACCGAAAAGCACATGCTTAATTTCATAGCCTCTGAGGACAAAACCGGATTTTTTAAATACAATCGTTTCTTGAATGCTGTTGCCATTGGGGAAACTTTGAGAGTACGGTTTCAGGGGGGGGCTAATGAAGGGTTATTCCAAGTGTATACAGCCGAAAAATTCAATGATGAAAACTTAAAAAGTCAATTTTTGAAAGAGGTTAAGGGCGTCATAAAAATCGGTGAGGGTAAAGCATTTGGCTTTATTGATGGCGTCTATATTCACCCCTCGATTATTTCGAAATTGAACTTGAAGGATGGTATGGAGGTGAACGGGAAGTGCATCAAGTCCTATGATAAGAATAAAGAGCAGTGGGGATGGAAGTTGATTGGGATGGGTTTGAATACTTGAATAAATAATGGATAATACAATATCTTTGTCTCAATATTATTCTTTTTTTTAAAATAAATCAAACTCTGTTACTAACTATCTAAATTGTTGAATTGATGAATATATTATACATAGTCAAAGATGGACTAACGCACATAGGCTATACTAGTCGGAATGGTGAGCAGGCAAAAAATACAAACTTTTATTTGTTAACTTATGGTGTTGGCAATGAGGGCTATATCCAAAAGAAATCATCGGATATTTGGCGATTGTACACTCAAGTTGGTGAACAAGAAGCGATAAGGCAATTGAACAAAAATCGCGTTACGGAAAGCCCATATGTTCCATATAGCCGTTATTATCAATTTCCTACCTTTGAAAAATGTGTCGATAAGCTTAAAGAGTTAAAGGGTAATTCTTTAATTGAAATCTGTGATAGTGATAGCTTTGCTCTATTAGAATCTGAAGTCGAAAAAAAATAAACCTATTGCAGGTAAAATGGAAAGAGAGTTTTTCCGGTACGCTCAGGATAGATCTGTTCTAATCATATTTTAAAGATTTTTGATTTATCAACCAATCCAAATACCCGCAACAGAGCTTCGGGGAATGTACCCTTAGAGATTCAAAAATAAAAAATATAATTTATTGTTTTAAATTGCTTTAGGATCAAAAGCTGAGCGATAAAAAAAATGCAATAGTCCCAAGCTGGGGCTGTTGGTTTTGATTCTTCAAATAACTTAATCAAGCTATTGCCATTCGGCTTGAATTAGATCAAAAAATTCATCTATAGAGTGATCTATCAAAAAATCAATATCAAACGTATACCCATCAGGAACAAGCGCTATGTTACCATCAAACACATTCGCCAGCAAACTATCTTCAGAGGGTATCTGACGAATTTCTAAGCTTCTGCCATCTCTCGAATTAAATGTTCTTCTGCACATAATGAGTCTCCTTTTGTTTCTATTGGTCAGAATCATGATCTTTAGGTGCGAAATCAATACCGGGATTCTCGTCTATTTTGGGGACAAATACTTTAGGATCAACAATGGGCAATGGAATATTTTCCAAAAAAGACCCAGCTCTTTTTGCAAGAATCCCCCCTCTCGTTGTTGAAATTGATAATGAAGTCATAGTCATCAAAGCAAAATCAGGAAATTTAATTTTACCATTTTCAGTCAATTCAATTCCACCCCCTGTTGCATGGAAAATTGACGACGTTACTATTTCAGTAACTATCTCCTCAATGCTTTTTCTTACAACCTGAACAAAAACTGTCACGATAACCTGATATGACTCATCCTGCGGAACCTCAGAAATCTTAATATTTACGGAAAGCGGGAAATCAAACACTTCTTGTTCTAGAATATTTTCCTGCTGTTCATAAGCAAATTTGAGAAATCTAAACCCGACATATTTCAGGCCGACTGCATTATTTTCTGCCATGACAATTATGCTGCTGCTAACATTTTTCATCATCCCCAGAAACTCCAGGGTTAATCATTATGGAGCTTCCAGACCTAATGCTTTGCATCATTCCGCTCGACTCTGTCCATTGTGTCTGAAAAGAGGAGACTGAAACCACTGGTCGAGAAGTTGATTCAAGATTAAAATCAATAATATCTTTGCCGAGAGCAACCTCAAACTCAACGATTGTTTTAAGCGTTGGATTTGACCAGCCTGCCAGTATTTTGCTGACATAAGACTCCTGCTTCCCAAGCTTCTCCGCCAACTCTCGTTGCGTCATACCCGTTTGTTCAAGTATTTCATCAATTTTAGCAGCGAACTCCCCCTGCCTTTTGACAAACTTTCTTTTATCGGGAGATATACTCTCAACAACCCGTTTTAAAAGTGATGTAGTCATTATCAATCATCCGATGTAAATACAAGATCGCCATCTATGATACCTGTATTTGGATTAATGATTATTTC
>Ga0118677_10011665_pt1 | contig 13091 bp, 10 predicted proteins | sample AliMusrvi5mmetaG_FD_86154 | JGI IMG/M metagenome (GOLD analysis project Ga0118677, IMG submission 86154)
GCTCGCGCAGCACCTGCGGAAGGAGTTTAAGCACGTCCGGCAGCGTCTCGCGCTTGGCCTGGATCGAGAAACCAACGGAGCCGAGCCCGCCTCCGCCACCACCACGCCGACCACCCCCACGCCGCCCGCCGCCAGCGCCGCCGCCCAGAGTGGCGCCGAGACGGTCGAGTTCATCGCGGAGCTGTTGGTAGGATAACTTCTTGGTGCCGCGCAACATCAGTTCAGAAAGGAAGCCTGTGGCCGGTTCAAGGCCCTTCAAATTCTCTTCGTTGCCATAACGCAGCGTCAGCGTGAGGTGCACTTCTTCGCCGCGTGATTTCTTGGGCAACAAGGTGACCTTCATGCCCTCGGGGATTTCGAGCCGCTTCACGCGGCCCTCGATATTCTCCGGCGTCGGGTCAAACACCTCACCCTCGGCGATGGAAGCGCGGCCCTTGTAATCCGCGACCAGCGTCGCGACATCCGGTGTCGGTGGCACGGCGATGCGCTCGGGCTTGTCTGTCGGCATGAACACTCCGACCGTGCGGTTGTTGCGCACCAGATATTTCGCGGCGGCGGCCTTTACCGCCTCCGGTGTGACGCCTTCAATGCGGTCGCGAAAGAGAAAATAAAGCCGCCAGTCGCCTTGCGCGGCCCATTCGCTCAGCGCGATCCCCACCTGGGCCGTGTCGGTCGCAGCGCGCTCGCGCGCTTTGAGAATCTGCTGTTTGGCGCGAGTGACCTCTTCGGGCAAGACGCCCTGTGAGCCGATACTCTCCACGGTCGAGAGCAGAATCTCCCGCACCTCGTCCAGCGAATTGTCCCGGGGCACCTCGGCGTCGGCCATGAACAGCCCCGGATCGTGCTCTCGCCGGGCACCAGCCGAAGCGCTGGCAGCCTTCTTCGTCTCCACGAGCGCCTTGTAGAGGCGTCCCGAGGGCCGTGTGCTGAGAATGTTGGCGAGCACCTGCAACGCCGCGTTGTCTTCGTGCGCGCCGGCCGGGATGTGATACGCGGCGCCGATTACGCTGACGTCCCCGACGCGCCGCAGCGTCACGAACCGCTCGCCGTCCTGCGCCGGCTCCTCGGTCCAGGTGGCCTCGAGTTTGCGCGCCGGGCGGGGCAGGACGCCGAAGGATTTCGTGATCATGGCCAGCGCCTTGGCCTCGTCGAACTTACCCGCCACGATCAGCACGACGTTGTCCGGCTGGTAATACTTCTTGTAGAACGCCTGAAGGTTCTGGATCGGCACGCGCTCGATGTCGCTGCGATTGCCGATCGTGGGCTTGCCGTAGTTATGCCAGTCGTAAGCCACGGCTTCGATCCGCTCCATCAACACGCCCGACGGCGAGTTCTCGCTCCGCTCGAATTCGTTGCGCACCACGGTCATCTCCGACTCCAGATCCTCTTTCTTGATGAAGCTGTTCATCATGCGGTCGGCCTCAAGATCAATGGCGAATTCCAGGTTCTCGTCCGTGGCCGCCAGGGTCTCATAATAATTCACCCGATCCAAAGAGGTGCTACCATTGAACGACGCGCCGTGGTCCTGGAGGGCCTTGGGCACGTGGGGATGATTCGGTGTGCCCTTGAAGACCATGTGCTCGAGCAGATGCGCCATCCCCGTCTCGCCGTAGCCTTCCTGCCGCGAGCCGACCAGCACGGTCAGGTTGACCGTGACCTTCGACTGTGAGTTGTCCGGGAAAAGCAAGACATGCAGACCATTCTCGAATTGGTATTCGGTGATGCCCTCAACCGTGGCGAACTTCTTCGGCGCGGGGATTTCGGCGGCAAGGCCGACGCCAGCAACCGCCATCAAAAGGACCGAAGCGGCAAGTAAACGGCCGGTGCAAAGGCCGGGCAGGCGCGGAAACAGATTGGAGTATGTGATCGCGTTCATACCTGGAGGTTGGTGTGGCGACCGGACGGCTTCAAGTTCTTTTAGCACGTAATGCCTCAGAGCCTGTTTAAGAACTCGGTTTGGAGTTCCTCCTTTAGGCGGCGCCGCACAGAAACCGCCTAAAGGCGGAACTCCAAACCTGCCGCAATGGGTCTCGATGGTCTTTTTAAAACAGGCTCTCAGGGATGGCGCCGTGAGGTAGGGCGGGCAGTCCTCTGCACGCCGGGACGAGATCATGGGCGTGCGGCGGCGTGCAGGGGACTGCCCGCCCTACCTACGGAGACTGAGGTCTTACTTTATCAGCGCATTTGTGCTTCCGCTTTTGTCCCTATCCTGATACAGCGTCGCGGCAAGGACTCGAATATGAATAGACGCACCTTTCTTCGTTTGGCTGCCCTAGCGGGCATGGCGGCCTGCAGTACGCCGGCCATTCCCCTTGCGAGGGCGTCATCGCCCGCTACCCGGCCTGGCAAAAAGGTCAAGCCGTTCGAGCTGGAGGAAATGACCATCGTGCAGCTTCAGGAATTAATGGCCCACGGCAAGGCCACGGCGGTATCCCTGGTCAAAAAATACCAGGCACGGATTGAGACTATTGACCGGCATGGGCCAAGGCTCAATGCCGTGATTGAACTGAATCCAGACGCACTGGCGATTGCGGCTGCTTTGGATAAGGAGCGCCGGTCCCAGGGTCCGCGCGGCTCGCTGCATGGTGTGCCGGTGCTCATCAAGGACAATATTGACACACACGACCGGATGACCACGACAGCGGGCTCACTGGCGCTGGCGGGCTCGATTCCGCCGCGCGATTCCTTCGTCGCTGCGAGATTGCGCGCTGCCGGAGCGGTGTTGTTGGGGAAGACCAACCTGAGCGAATGGGCGAATTTCCGCGGATCCCTGTCAACCAGCGGCTGGAGCGGCCGGGGCGGCCAAACCCTCAATCCGTATGTTCTCGACCGGAACCCATCGGGGTCCAGCTCCGGCTCCGCTGTAGCGGTATCGGCCAATCTGTGCGCCGTGGCGGTCGGCACCGAGACGGATGGCTCGATCCTCTCTCCTGCCTCGTACAACGGGGTTGTCGGCATTAAGCCGACGCTCGGCCTGGTGAGCCGCTCGGGGATCATCCCTATCGCCCACAGCCAGGACACGGCAGGTCCAATGGCGCGCACTGTAGCCGATGCGGCGATTTTGCTGAGCGCGCTTGCCGGGACGGATGCCCTGGACACCGCCACTGCGGAGGCCAGCGCAAGGGCCGAGAAGGATTACCGCCGCGGCCTCGAATTGGGAGGCTTACGCGGCGCCCGCCTGGGAGTGGCCCGAATCTTCTTCGGCGCCCATCCGAAGGTGGATGAGCTGATGGAGTCCGTTCTAGCCCAGTTGAAACGACTGGGGGCGGAGCTGGTCGAAGGCATCGCCTTGAAGAAAAGCGCTGAACTGGAACAAGCTGAATCTGAGGTCTTGCACTACGAAATGAAAGCGGACATGAACGCCTATTTGGCCAGCCTTGGTCCACAGGCCGCAGTCCGAACACTCAAAGGGATCATTGAATTCAACGCACAGCACAAGGATACGGAGTTACTTTGGTTCGGGCAGGAGGAGTTACTCAAGTCCGAGGCCAAGGGCCCGCTCACCGAGAAGGCTTACCTGGACGCGCTGGCCACCTGCAAACGACTCGCGCGGAATGAAGGGATAGACGCAGCTATGAACAAGGACAACCTCGACGCTATAGTAGCGCCGACCTCAACTCCGGCACACGTCACGGATTGGGTGCTGGGGGACCATGGCTTAGGCGACAGCACTACCTATGCGGCTGTCGCGGGCTATCCGAGCATCACGGTACCCGCCGGGCAGATCTTCGAGCTGCCAGTAGGCATCTCGTTTTTCGGTCAAGCCTGGAGCGAACCGGCGTTGCTGCGAATCGCATTCGCCTTCGAGCAGGCCACCAAGGCAAGGCGTCCGCCACGTTTTCTGGCCACGCTACCGGGGTGAGCGGAGAAGTTGATCAGGGACTCGTGTAACTCGTCCCTCCGAGGCGCATCGCTTCGGCCCTTTGGGTAACGCGCCCGTGCAGGCTCCTCGGCCATCTTCGGCGCTATGGGCTGGACATTGCACTGTCGAAACACTAGAAAGCATTCCAACGTACTTATCAACAACCTGACAATAGTATGAAACTGAATCTTGCCTTTACTACCGTTTGCGCCCTTTCGTCATTCACTGTCGTGAGCCAGGCCGCGAACACGGGGTCTGCCTTTTACGGCGACGCACCCGACGATCATCATCCTTGGGCCATCCACGACCGGAATCGTCCGCAGCCGCCGCTCGTCACTCCGGGTTCGTTCAGCACGCAAGAAGAACCGGGCAAACCGCCTAGCGATGCGATCATATTGTTCGACGGCACCGACCTTTCCAAATGGGAAGCCGACAAAGACACGAGCGAGCCCACGAAGTGGGTGGTGAAGAACGGTGCGATGGAATGTGTTCCCGGCTCAGGCTACGTCCGCACTAAGGCGAAGATTGGCGATTGCCAGCTCCACGTCGAATGGGCGGCGCCCACCAAAGCCGAAGGCGAGAGCCAAGGCCGCGGAAACAGCGGTGTGTTCCTGATGGGATTGGTAGAGGTCCAGGTGCTGGACAACTACACTAATCCGACTTATGCCGATGGCTTTGCCGCCTCGGTTTACGGGGTAAATCCGCCGCTGGCCAATGCCTTGCGCGCGCCTGGCCAGTACCAAACCTACGACATCGTCTTCCGCCGGCCTATCTACAAAGACGGCCAGCAACTGGATCCGGGCTATGTCACGGTCTTTGAAAACGGCGTGCTGATGCAAGACCACACAATGCTCGAAGGCGGCACCGGTCACATGGCGCGCAGTAAACCAGGACCGTTCCCCGAAGCTGGTCCGCTCAAGCTCCAGGATCACGGAAACCCGGTTCGCTACCGTAATATCTGGTATCGCCCGCTGCCACCGCGCGCCATCGAGGGCGGCACAGACGGCTATTTAACGACGGAGGCAACGCTGGCTAAACGCAAGGAAATTGCGGCTACGCTCCGGCAACAAGCCACCCAACTCGCCGACCCGGCCAACCCGGTGCCCCAAATGCTGCGCCTGGCGGAATCGCTTGTTTATGAGAGAGACGATGAGACTGCCCAGAAGGCCGCGGAATTAGGCGCTCAATACATGAACGCCCTTCAGCAGCTTCCGGCCGATAAGCTCGCTGCAAAGAAGGATGAGGTGAAACACTTGCGCGATGTCTGCAAATACCTGATCCGCTTCGACGTCATACCCGCGGACTGGGAGGGCAAGGCCACCCTCGACCAACTCATCAAGGACCATAACTGGGACAAGAAGTAGGCAGGACAGGATCTACCCCTTTGGGCACTCAGCGGCGGGCAGAGAACTGCCCGCCTTACTTTGTACGAGTGGTCTCCAGGAGCCTGAGGCGGCCCTGTTACCTGCATTCCTGCATCTCCAAGTCATTTCCAGTTTGACCCTTGTTACCTGCGGCGTATAGTCACAACGCGAGTTGAGACGAAATCCAAGTCTGTTAAGAACATGAGGTGTGAATAGTTAACCTGTAGTTGTTACCGAAAGGTTGCCAATGAAGAAAGGGTTCCCAGGTAAACAAGGTTCGATTAAGCGAATCGTGAAGCCTAGTGCGGGTATAACATCAAAGCCGGTCAAAGCTAAAGACGGTTCGGCGTCAACGGGCACCATCCACCCGGTCATCATTTATCCATTCACACAGCCGGACGGCTATGCGGATCTTGAGGCGCTGTACTCCCTGATCGAGCGCCTGGGCACGGACCGGGAAAAGTATGCGCGTCCCATCACGGTAATGGACCGCAAGACATATTATTCCAAAAAGAAAGCCGCCTCGTCATTTAGAGCCTTCCGGGACAAAACCGTTGCCGGGCGTGGGGATATCCTGGACGCTTGGTGTGTTGATACGTGTCAGATGTGGTATGCGGGCCTGGGGGCAGCCTATGAGCAAGGCAAGCCCGGCGATGTGTATTGGCTGATTCCCGGCGATTTCAATTATGGCGCTGCCGCTGGGCGAGAAGTGCTCGGCCGCTTGCATGACCTGCCTGAGATTATCCTGGAATTAGACCAGGACCTTTGCATTGGGGAGATTGCAACCGACCACTGCAACTCCAAACAGCTCATCGACACCCACGGGACCTTCGCGCTGCTTTACAATTGGTTTCCCGCCGAGGCTCAGGCGATCCGCCAATATACCGAACGGCCCCGGTCGGAGTTCTTTGCCGTCCGCCATGATTTCCTAGGCGAGGTGCTGAACCAGCGTTGGTATCCCTACGAACAAACGGTAGTGATGCTGTTGCAGGCCATCTTCAAGCAGAAACGCATCAGCCGGTTCTTTGTGGGTAACATCTCTGACCTGCCGGAGGGCCGGGAGTGCCTATCTTCCGCCCTGCAACAAGTCGAACGAACCGAACGTGTGCTCAAGACGCTTTGGCGCGAGCGCCATCAATCGCGGCCAGGCTGGATCCAGCGCTACCGGGAACTGGAAGCGCATTCCGAGCAGATTCGGCGGACAGCCATAACCATTCTCCAGAACCTCCTTCCCGGACAATAGGGCCTCACAGCTCCCAGCCAAATACCAGACAAGACTGGAGAACCAATATGAGTTCCTTCGCTTATCAAAAGCCCCTGCGAGCGGTTAATTTTACCTGCCACGCGCCGGAAGCAAAATCAGTGTGTCTGGTCGGCGACTTTAACGGGTGGGACCCTGCGGCCAATCCGCTGAAACAGATGCCCGACCGCTGCTGGCTGATCACCGTGGAAATGAAGCACGGGCATCATCGGTATGCCTTCCTGGTGGATGGGGTATTGACCCTCGACCCGCGAGCGCAGGGCATAACTCGGAACGACAAAGGAGAGCGCGTTAGCCTCGTACCGGTAAGCTGATTCGCAGAGCGGAGCGGGACATGTGGCAACGTTCATCCCTCCAGGATGCGGCGCGTGTTGACGGATGGCCCCGGTGGTGTCGTCGCCCTGCGTCTCCACCACCGGCTAATGGCTTTGAACCCTCCGGGTTCCTCCAGCAGGAAATGCCCAAACCCCAATGAACCCTGTGGATTCCCGCTCGCCTAATTTGCAGACGCGGTCTTTGCTGTCGGGGTCGGGAGGTACATGATCCGGTCTGGCTGTGTGGGGGCGTAGGCGTTGCGCTGCGGAATCGTCACGCGGTTAAACGGCCTGTAGCCTTTGATGGCCCCGACGCGCGCGATGTGAAGTGATTTGCGCAGAATTCCCCGTCCGCTGGCGTTGGAGTCACTGAAACGACCCGACCCGTAACCGACCCCGTGCGTGCCCGAGAGGTTGGACGAGAAGTACTTGAAACCAACGATCTTGTTCTGCGCGTCGCGATTCCATTCAATGAAAATCACCGAATGCCCCCCGGGCGGGGTGGTGCTGTAGCTTAGGAAGTCGCCCGGCCTCACCTCCTCCAGGTCAGTAATGGCGCGGCCGAGGCCGTAGGAAGTGATGCCCCGCTGCTCGGAGTCGCCGTCGCCCTCGATATACCAAAGCTGGAGCATATTAAAGAGGTCGCCGAAGGTCATGCCGTTGAAATCGTCGGGGTCGAGGCCCTTTTGGATATTGCGCAGTTTCATAGCACGGACAAAGGCCTCGAATGTAAAGCCGCAGCAGTAACTGCAACGGGAGCCGTCCGGATACGCCTTGGCGACCACCATCCCCCGGTACCAAAGGTCCTGCGTGACCCCGTTGTAAATGTCGTATTCGCGCGGCTTCCAACTGCAGTGGTACGGGTAGGAACCGTCGAGCGGGTAGGCGGCGATCACCTTGAGCACATAGGGATTGAGCGAGCCCTCGGCGTCTTCAGCGACCGTCTCCTCGCGGGCGTAAGCCTTGGCCAGAGCGCTGTCCACAGGCGAGAAGCCGCGGTCGTCCACTGGGTAAGGCTGCGGGGTGTAGTGAAAGCGCTTACCATTCCCGGCGAACCTGTTGGTCGAGGCGTTCACGGCTGCGGGCGGTTGGTTGGACGAAGCGAGCGCCACCTTCGGTGCCGGCAGGCTGCTACCGTCAGCAATCGGATGCTGGCATCCGGCAAGCCCCGCGGCCACAACCGCGAGCGCCGCGCTCACGACACAGCGGGAAAACCCCTGAAAGCCCGCGGGGGACTGGCGACGGGCAATGCGATTCGATTTCACGTACGGATGGTGCCCAGCGCGCGAACTCGGTTCAAGCTCAACCCGTGGGCCGACTGAGCGGGGCGGCGCCCTTCACTTCGAGGCCGGGTGCAAAAAGATGTCCCCGGCGTCCAGGAGCGGCTCACCGCTGGGCGAGTTCGTGCTGACGTTGAGGGTCGAATAGTTGGTCCGGAAACGTTCATAGCCGGGATACTCAACCAGGAGCTGCACGGAGAACCAGCCGGCGCGGCGGAACGGGGTCAGCACGCGCTCGGTCTCCAGCGTGAATCGGCCATCGCGATCCGTCCGCGCGGGGGCCTTGGCCATCAGGAGTTCGCCGCCTTTGGCGGGCATGCCGGTGCGATAAGCACTGGCTTGCGCGCCGCTCTTTACGGTCACGCCGGCGAGCGGTTGGCGGGTGTCGGCAGCCATTACTCGGCCCGTCACGTGCGGGGAAATGAACGGCGAGAAGGGCATCGACTTGCAGCCGGCCAGCGCGAATGCTGCCAGATACAGTAGGAATACGAAACGCCAGTTCATAGCCGCATCCTAACCACTGGCCAAGTGCAAGGCAAAGCCTGGCCAAGGTCCTGCGTCGCACTTCGCCGTCGAACCCCTGAACCGGGCCAGGCCTCCATCAGGTTGCCGAGGGGGAACTGTTACCGTGTGACTGAATTACCAGGTGAACATCACCTCGGCCCGCAGCCAGGGGATCAACTTATCGTAGGCGTAATAGCCGCCGGGGATTAGGAACTCGCTCCAGAGATGGCCATTCATGTGCGCACTGAATTTGTATTTCAGAATCGCCGATGCGAAATGCCCGCGAAAGTTGTCGTTGTGACTAAACAAGGTAGGGCTAGCTTCGCGAGTAGGCACATCCGTGAGGGTAAACAGGGCATAGTAGCTCGCGCTGAACTCCAGGTCCTTGAGGGGATTGACCGTCCAGGTTGGGCCGAACCGAATCAGGTTGGCCTCCTGGCCGACGCGTGTTTCGGCCGCATAGCCATACAGGCCGATCTCGCTCCAGCGCGGCCAGCGGCCCCACAGCACGTCGAACATCTCGTCCGTTCCCGTTTTCGGGTTATCGCCGGAGAGCAGCTCAAACGAGCAGGTGAGCTGATTGTTCAGCTTGTCCTTGAACAAGTAGCTGAGCTTGCTGTTGAAGCCATAAGCATTGAGGCCACGGTAGTCGGTTGTGAAGGTGGGATACTGAACGGTCGCGTCCTGCTTCCGGCCAAACTGGTAAGCGCCTTCGACCCAGTATTTCCAATGGTCGCTAAGCGGGCCATTGACGCGCCCGCCCAACGTGTAGATGTCGGCATTGTCGCCGTTGGCCGCCACCCGGCTGTCGTTCTTATAGACAAAGTAGCCGGTGAGATTGGCGGCCTTAATGGTGCTGTTGGCGACTTGCAGAATGGCACCCTTTTCGTTCTGTTCGGTCAAGAGGAGGTGATTGGGGTTGATCGTCGGCATCCACGCATCGTCATGGGCATCTTGAATGATCCCGATCGCGTCGATGGTCGTGTTCTGGTCCTTGAGGTCGTAAGTAAATCGAGCCGAGTCCAGGAAGTACGTCCAGGAGCCATCGATGGGCGTGCCATCGCCAACGAGCCAGCCATCACCCAGGAACAGATCCTGGCGGCCGGCCTTGATAGTCAGCGGCAAGCCGGCCACGTTTCTCCAGCCTGCATTGATGTTGTCGAAGATGCCCTCCCTCCAATCCAGACCGCTTTGGCCTTTGAAGGGGGTATAGCCGGCCGGTTTCATCCACTCCCGAACCTCGTCAACGAGGCGTGCATTCAGGCTGGTGTCGTCTGTAGGCATTAGGCTCGCCCAGAGGCGCGCACGGAAGCGGAAGTAGTCCTGCTCGTGCAGGTTGGCATTCGGATTGAGCGTTAGCAGATCATTGAAGTATTCGTTGCGGGCCCGAAAGTCCGCGCCCCAATTAAACCACGGAACCGGATTCTTGATATCCTTGATCGTTTGCTCGGTGGAACTCAGAGCAGGCGGTGGTGGGGCGACCGCCGTGGTTTGAGTGCTTTGGTTGGTTTGGGCCGGAGCGAGGATCAGAGTCGCACCGAAGGTGATGTTGGTTAGGAAGAGGGCTTTAGTTGTCATTACTCGTTCCGTTCAGACCAGTGTCGCTCCTCAGAAAGCAAACCCCAGTCATAGATCATAGTTTAAGGTTTTTCGCCCACACTGAGGGCCTAAGTTCTGGTCCTTCCTGTACGCGTTTCAGGTTAGGCAATGACGATCCTAGGACTGGGGACATGGATGTCCAGCGCTAATTCAAGAGATCGGTATTATGTCCATTATGCTCGTTTACATTCCTTGCAATTGCTTCCACAAAATAAGATAGGCCTTTGCCCACGTTGGTTGACTGCCGTTTCATATCCCGAACCGGACGGCTGTCATGGGCTCGCTCGATCTTGTTGAGCAGTTGGCTTTCTTCGGCCATGCTGCTGGCATGACCAGATTATCCGATGTGTTGCAGTTGCGCGTTCGCTATAGCGAGACAGACCAGATGGGGACGTTCTATAACTCGCGGGCGCTGGAATGGTTTGAGTGCGGGCGAACGGAGTTGATGCGCCGCAACCTGGGGATGTCGTATGCGGCCCTGGAGGCCCGGGGCGCTTTCCTGCCGCTGGTGGAGGCGCACTTGGAATTCCTTGGACCAGCACGCTATGACGATTTACTGGAGATTGTTTCCACGGTAGAGATGTCGGGGCGAGCGAAGCTGCGATTTGAAGTCCAGATCCATCAGGCTGAAAGCCGCAAACCGGTGGTACGCGGCTACACGGTCCATGCTTTTGTGGACCGGCAAGCCAAGCCAATTCGTCCGCCATCATGGTTCATGGAGCTAATGACGAGGGCGACTGCGGGCACGCAAGCAGCCAAAGTGCAATGATGCGCATGCCCGAGAACCCAACTTCCGGCTTAGAGCGGCGAGTGGCTCTGCGGCAGAAGTTTGCTCACGCAATAGAGCAACGCCAGCAGCGTCAGGCCAATCCCCAGGCTCCAGGCGATCAGCTTCTTCTCCACTGGCAGCAGCGGCTCGTACTCTTGCTGCATCTTCTTTAGTGCTTCGCCGATTTTGGGTTCTTTAGCCATAGGTCGTGGTCGAGTCTTATTAAGATTTGAGAGCGTGGTCGTGGCGCACTGGTCAAGGGTGGGCAATTGGCGGAAGCACCCCGCCGAAGAACATCCATGAGATGATCAAACCGAACCAGATAATGAAGCCGAACAGGCCCACTACGTACACGGCGGCAAGCCTGCCGATTCCTTCTTCCCAGAGTTGCCGGAAATTCGACGCCACGCCAATGGTGAAGAAGGTCAGGCAGAAGAACAGCACCCGGAAAATGTTGGCCTGCTCGGTGGAGTTCTTGGCCGGCCCGGGTTTGATCTCCTTCTTCGTGGCCGGCACCGACACCAACGTGGAACGCCCGGTGACTGGATCAAGCTGGGAGACCTCTTTCATGACCGGCACCTTCTCCAAACGCTCTTTGCCGGTCGCCGGGTCGGTCACCTTGACTTCCTTCGTTACGGGCACGGTCTTCTCGGATTTGATCAGCGTCGGGAACGCAAGGCCAAGGGCCAGGAAGAGGCCAAAGGTCAGCACGTAGCCGATAATGAACTTGGGGAAGCGCTGCCAGATCTCGGCGGCGCGGACTTTGTCTCCCTCGCGCTTCTCGATGTGGTTAGCCCAAATATACGCGAGCACGAAAGCCCAAATGCCAATGAAGATATCGATGAACACCTTGATGCTCGTGGCCGTGTTGAGGATCCAATCTTTCTCATACACCACGCCGCTGGCCGCAGCCTTTGCCAGGATTAACGCGTCGGTAATCGCGCCCGCGGCCGTCGCCGCTCCATCGGTTTTGACAGCCAGCCCCATCCAGGCGCCCGCCACGAGCGGTTCTCTCCACAGATAGGTTTGAGCGAGAAACGGCAACAGCAGAAGTTCCACCACGGCGAACACCACGACCAGCGACGACACCATGATCGGCACGATTGGCCGGGCCCGGATCGCGCCGCCTGTCGCGATCGCCGCGGAGACCCCGCAGATTGAAATGCCCGAAGCCAGCGGCGCCGCCCACTCCCGGCTGAACTTGAAGTATTTACGGGCAATGAAGTAGATCACCGCCCAGTAAATCAGGTAAGCCTCAATAATCGCGCAAAAGCCGCGAAACATGATCCCCCAAGCCAGGGTCGAATTCTCCAGCGCCTTAATTCCGACACCTGCGCCCATGACAACGATGGCGGCTTTGACGAATAGCTCAGGCTTGATCGCTTCCTTCAGAAGCGCAGCCAGCTTGGGAAAGAAATTGCCGATCGCGAGGCCGGCAAGAAGCGCGAGCACCAGTCCGGCCTCACCGGTAAGCTTCAGTGACCAAGTGATGCCGAACTTCTTGCACTCTGCCGGCGTGGTGGCCGCGATGTGGGCGTGATTGCCCAATACCCAGCATGCGAAGCTGATGGCAAACACGAGCGTGAAGGCAACGATGAATCGCCTAAGGCTGCCGCCCAAGAGCCAGTTGCCGACACCGACTACCAAGCCAATGAACAGATAGGTCGAAAGGACAGCCAGCCAGGCGGGCATCCACTGGAAGGAAGCGGCCACCGGCGTGATGGCTTTGGACAGGTCGGTCCACGTGCCGACCTTCGCGCCAAAGCCCAGGAGGTCGGTCCCCAGGAAGACCCCAAGAGAGAGCACGAAGACCGCGAGGCCGGTCCAAAGCGAAAGCCAGTCTTCACTGATTCTAGTCCTGTTCATGGGCGAGGCGCACTTTAGGGACAGCGACGCGTAACACCAATACAATTTGGCTCTGTGATCCTGATCTCCAGGTCGGGGCTTGAATCGGAGCCCTGGCGCCAGAGATCACTTGGCGCTTGTCAGCACCACCACCAGCCCCCTCACCCTACCCTCTCCCCCTCGGCGGGGGCGAGGGGTAAGCCCACGTTTGCCGACCATCCTGCCTCGCCCCCGCCGAGGGGGAGAGATACGCCCGGGTTCACTTATGCTATTATTATTCCCCGTTATTATTC
>Ga0118677_10011666_pt1 | contig 13087 bp, 7 predicted proteins | sample AliMusrvi5mmetaG_FD_86154 | JGI IMG/M metagenome (GOLD analysis project Ga0118677, IMG submission 86154)
GTTGAAGGCCGCACTGGCGGAACAGGCGCAGCAAGGTGCTGAGGCCGCTAGACAACGTGATGCGTTGAAGGTTGCCTTCGAGGAACGTGAGCAGCAAGGCGCCGAGGCCGCCAGACAATTGGAGTCCTTGAAGGCCGCACTGTCGGAGCATGCCGGCCGGGGCATCGAAGCCGCCGGACAACGGGATTCATTGAAGGCGGCCTTGGAGGAATGTGAGCAGCGGATGGCGGCGCTCCAAGAAGAGAGAGACAACGACGCCCGTATGCTCGGCGAGAAGACGGAACAACTCCAACAGAAAGCCGCTCAGATTGAGGAACTCGCCAATACCTTGAAGGCAATTCAGGATCAGGCAATGGAGCGGAATCGTCAGTTGGCGCACCAGCGCATCCGCAACCAACACCTCGGGAGGCACGCTCTCTATGAGTTCCACCGTCAAGGGTGCGCGTTTTGAGTCTGTGGAAGAACTCGCCTTGGTGACCGGGACCGACTCGACGATTCTGTACGGTGCGGATAGCAACTTGAACCACGTCCTCGATTCCAACGAAGACAACTCCAGCTTTTCCACTGGCAGCGCCGATAACCGAATCGGCTCCGGCCTCCTGGAGTATGTGACCGTCTTCAGCCGCGAGCCGAATACGCTCAGCGATGGCACGACCCCGCGCATTAACATCACGCAAGCGGTCTCCCCCGCTTTGACAACGCTGCTTACCAATACATTCGATGCCAATCGCGCCAGGGAAATTGAGCAGCGCATCCGGACATCGGGACCCATCACAAGCGTCCTCCAATTTTATATCCGCAGCGGCATGAAGGAAGATGAGTTCGAGAAAATTGCACCGAGCATCACTGCAAAGAATGGCGCTTTTGTGACCGGGCTCGTCAATGTCAACACAGCGAGCGCAACTGTGCTGGCCTGCATACCTGGTATCGGCACGGACAAGGCTGCACAATTGGTGGCTGCCCGCACGACGCAAACGACTCCCCCTGCAAGCCTCGCCTGGGTGGTGCCGATTCTTGGGGAGGCGGGCTCCATTGCGGCGGGATGCGGGGCGTTCTTGAGCGGGTTGTCGGTGGCATCGAGATCGCCGCGGCTGACGGCGGTGATTTCGCCGTGGATGGAAATCATCGCGTCGCAGAAGCGGTCGAGCTCGGCCAGCGATTCGGATTCGGTGGGTTCTATCATCAGGGTGCCGCCAACCGGCCAGCTCATCGTCGGTGCATGGAAACCGTAATCCATCAGGCGCTTGGCCACATCCTCGACCGTGATCCCGCTTTGTTCACTCAACTGGCGGACATCGATGATGCATTCGTGGGCGACGAGCCCGGCGTTGCCGGCATAGAGGATCGGATAAAACGGGGCCAGGCGTTGGGCGACATAGTTGGCGTTGAGGATGGCCACCTCGGTGGCTTCCCTGAGACCTGGTCCGCCCATCATGGCGATATACATCCACGGGATGGTGTTGATGGACGCGCTGCCCCACGGCGCGGAACAGACGGCACCTCGTGTGGATTCCAGCAGGCGGTGTCCCGGCAGGAAAGGAACCAGTGGCGCGGCCACACCGATCGGGCCGACTCCCGGGCCACCGCCGCCGTGCGGGATGCTGAAGGTCTTGTGCAGGTTGAGGTGGCAGACATCGGCACCGATCAGGCCCGGATGGGTCAGGCCGACCTGGGCGTTCATGTTGGCGCCATCCATATAGACCATGCCACCATCGTGGTGGATGATCCCGCAGATTTCGCGGATGGTTTCCTCGAAGACCCCGTGGGTGGATGGATAAGTGACCATCAGCGCGGCGAGGTTGGCGGCATGCTCGCGGGCCAACTCGGCAAGGTGCGCGACATCGATGTTGCCGGAGTCATCGCATTTCACGCCGATGACCTTCATGCCAGCCATCACCGCGGATGCCGGATTGGTGCCATGCGCGGAAACCGGAATCAGGCAGATGTCGCGGTGACTGTCACCACAGGATTGGTGGTAGCGGCGGATGGCCAGCAAGCCGGCATATTCGCCTTGGGATCCGGCATTGGGTTGCAGCGAGACTGCGGCGAATCCGGTGATCGTAGCCAGCCAGCGTTCGAGTGAAGATAACATTTCGCGGTAGCCTTGGGATTGGTCGGCGGGCACGAACGGGTGCAACGAGGCGACTTCCGGCCAACTGAGCGGCATCATTGCGGAGGAGGCGTTGAGTTTCATGGTGCAGGACCCCAACGCGATCATCGATTCGTTGAGCGCGAGATCCTTGGACTCCAGGCGCTTCAGGTAGCGCAGCATCTCGGTTTCCGAGTGATAGGAATTGAAAACCTTGTGGGTCAGGAAATCCGTGTCGCGGGAAAGACCGGCAGGCCATGAAACGCCTTGGACCTCCCCTGCGAGAGTGGCGCCGAACGCCTCGCAGATGACCACCAGATCCCCGGTCTCCGAGGTTTCATCCACCGCAATGCCGACATGCCCGTCATCTATCAAACGCAGGTTGATACCGGCATCCTCCGCGGCTTGGATCACCCGGCGCGCTTGACCCGGAACTACGGCTACCAGCGTATCGAAGAACGGCCCGTCTTCCACTACGATGCCCGCCCGCGACAAGGAAGCCGCCAACCGGGCGGTCAGCGCATGGACCCGGTGCGCGATGTGACTGAGCCCCTGCGGGCCGTGATAGACGGCAAACATCGAAGCCATCACGGCCAGTAACACCTGCGCGGTGCAAATGTTGGAAGTGGCCTTGTCGCGGCGGATATGCTGTTCACGGGTTTGCAGGGCGAGACGATAACCCGGTTGGCCGCGCGAATCGACCGACACGCCGATCAGGCGGCCGGGCATCTTGCGCTTGAGCGCGTCACTGCATGCCATGAATGCGGCATGCGGACCACCGAACCCCATGGGCACCCCGAAGCGCTGCGAGGAACCCACACAGAGATCCGCCCCGAATCCGCCGGGAGCTTTCAGAACCGTCAATGCCAGAATGTCCGCCGCGACGATGGTCACCGCGCCCGCGGCTTTGGCCGTGGCGAAGAACCCGCTGAAATCATCGATGCGTCCGCGGGTGTCGGGATATTGTACCAGCACAGCGAACACCCTGCCATCCGCAGGAAACTCAAGACTCCGCCAATCACCGGTGACCACCTCAATGCCGAGCGGTTCGGCCCGCGTGACCACCACGTCGAGGGTCTGCGGATGACACCGGTCGGATACAAAGATGGTTTTGCCCTTGGGTTTGCAGGCAAGCGCCAGACTCATCGCCTCGGCGGCGGCGGTGCCCTCGTCTAACAAAGACGCGTTGGCGACATCCAGTCCGGTGAGGCTGGTGATCAGGGTTTGGAAATTGAGCAAGGCTTCGAGGCGGCCTTGGGCGATCTCCGCCTGATAGGGTGTGTAAGCGGTGTACCAGCCGGGGTTTTCGAGGATGTTGCGTTGGATCACGCTTGGGGTGTGGGTGCCGGAATATCCTTGGCCGATGAACGACTTGAGCAGGCGGTTCTTGCCGAGAAGCGATTTGAGTGAGGTGAGCGCCTGGTGTTCGGAGACCGCGGGCGGGAGGTCGAGCGGGGTCGGCAGACGGATGCCGGCGGGAACAGCCGCAGCGGCAAGGGCATCCAGCGATGAGTATCCGGTTGCGCGAAGCATCAGCTCGATGTCGGCGCCAACGGGTCCCAAGTGGCGGCTGCGGAAGTCAATGCGTGCGGACATGTGATTGGTGTGCTGGGATCGGTGGGATGATGCCGGACGGCAAAACGAACCGCACCTCCATAATGGAAAATACCACAGGTGCAACCCCGGCAACGCCGGATTCTCAATTATTCGCAAATCACGCGGCGTATCAGCCTCTGCCGGCATCCGTGCCATGGGAAACTGTTGAATTAGGCAATGCAGGAACTGGGTAGGAAGAAGGCGGCGGGCAGGATGCCCGCGCCACAGGTGGTCAGGCCATTCTGCCCGGAACCTCTAACTCCAAAACATGTGCTAATTGAACGGTATTGGCCGGGACGGCTGTTTCCCACCTTGAGTGAGTGTCACGGGTGGGCGGGAACCAAGGGCCTTCTGTCCGGCGGCCCCGGGGGTCTCGCCGGCACTTTATCCGGCGCTTTATCCGGCACTTTTACCGGCGTTTTATCCGGCGTTTTATCCGGAACTTTATCAGGTGTTTTTTCCGGCGTTTTTTCTGGAGGATTCTCTACGGTGTTCCAATCGACTGGGCCGTGGTCGAGGCGGTGGAGTTCGCTGGCATAGACGGCATCCTCGTTTTTGGGATCCATTCCGGCGGCCAGGGACACGAACAACCGGGCCGCTCGCTTATTTTCGTCGCCCCCTTGTTTTTCGAGGAGTTGGCCACGGCTGAGCAGCAGGCGGGCGAGTGACTGGGGACTGTAGTTTCCCTGGGTGACCTCGGGGAAAATGCCCTTTGAGAACTGGAAATTCACCACGACGGCCCGCTTGTTGCGGGGCGACAGGTGGAACGCCAGCGCCAGAATCCGGCGGGCCTCCGCCAGTGACTGGGATGATGCCTTGGTGGTGACCACATCATTCGCCGCATGGGCCGCCAGATTGGTGGCGTATTCCTCGCGCTCTGAATCGAGCATCCCGAGTTCGGACGTGAACATGCTTTGCGTCACCTTCAAGGGTTCCCACGCAAATGCCTTCCCCGAGTCCGCAGCATGAATCCACGCCACGCTGCCAAGGAAAAAAAACGTCGCTGCTTGCCAGATGGGCATCGTCACGCCTAATGATGGGAAAAACTCCGCCCATTGCAAGTGACAATTCCTGATTTTCCCACCCGCAAAGCCCAACTCCGCAGCACCCTGCGGCAGCTCGCACGCGGCGAATCACCGCCGTCAGGCCCGGTCTGCGATGCGGTGGAGCAATGGCTTACCTCGCATCCCGGCCTAGCCACCATCGCGGTGTTCGCCGCTCTGCCGGGTGAAGCCGATCTAGCGGAAGTGGTGGCGCGGCATCCCGAGCGGCGCTGGGTCTATCCGCGGGTCTGCGGCGACGCCCTGACATTCCATGCGGTGACCAACCCGGCTGAGGAACTCACCTGCGGCGCGTTCGGCATCCGCGAACCCGCCCCCGACCTCGCGCCCGTCGCCAGCGGGCGGATCGACGCGTTCCTGTGCCCGGGACTCGGCTTCGATGCGCACGGCGGGCGCCTCGGCCGCGGCCGCGGGTATTACGACCGGATGCTGGCCGGTGCCCGGCCCGGAGCGCACAAAATCGGCGTGTGCTTTGCCCGGCAGATCGTGCCCGACACGTTTCCAGAACCCCACGACGTGCCGATGGATGAAGTGATATCGGCATGAGTGGCGGCGGATTCCATCCGCCAAGCCCATTTCCAAATCAGCAGACATCGGGTCCGGCGGCCAATAGGCGGTCATTGGTAGTCGGGCATTGCCGCACTGAGTCACCTCCCGATCTCCACACTTGCCGCGTGATTGGGGCCAGGTCTAATCTGGCGGCATGCAGGTGACGATCCGCGGGCGGGCCAAACATTTCAGGACCGTGGCATTCGATGAACCGAGCCGTGAGGTGCGGTTGATCGAGCAGCGCTTGCTGCCGCACGAGTTCCGGGTGATCGCCACGCGTGACTTCCGCGACACGGCCCGCGCCATCCGTGACATGGTGGTGCGCGGGGCCGGGGCCATCGGTGCCACCGCCGCATTCGGCCTGGCCCAAGGGGCGCTCGCCTTCCGCGGCCGCGACCTGGCACGCTTCGATGCCCATCTGACCCGGGTGTTCGCAACCCTGCGCGACGCGCGACCGACCGCCGTTGATCCGGTCAATGCCATGCTCGAGGTGCGGCGCAAGATGCAAGCCGGCACCACGGTGGCCGCCCAACAGGCGCTGGCTCTAACCGCCGCGGAGGAGTTCGCCGAGGAGGACGTGGCGCACTGCCTGGCGCTCGGCGAGGCGGGAGCGCCGCTGATCCGCGAAGGCATGCGCGTGCTCACCCACTGCAATGCCGGCTGGCTCGCCTTCGTCGATGTCGGCGCTAACAAAATCGGCACTTACACCAAGGCGGTGCTGGCCAAGCGCCACGGCGTGCCGTTTTACGTCGCCATCCCGCTTTCGACCATTGACTGGAACCTGCGCGCCGGCGGGGAAATCCCGATCGAGGAACGAGATGCGTCCGAAGTGTTAGGTGCTTGGGGAGTCACCCAATCCGGCCGCCGCGAATACGTGAGGGTCGCCAACCCTAACAGCAATGCGTATAACCCGGGTTTCGATGTGACTCCGCCGGATCTCATCACCGGCATCATCACCCCGGCCGGCATCTTCCGCCCAAGGGAATTGTGGAAACAGCGGCGCTTGTTAGGTGGGTGACTCAAGGAGTGTGGGCGTCCCGCCCACATCAGCCATAGGTTGAGAAAGCACTGCGGTTTCGCTCGATTCTTTCACCTCCCATGGCACTGGTGGGCGTCCCGCCCAATACTTCCCTCACAGGGCTGGAAGCCTGCAGCGCCCACCATATTTCCCCTTATTCTACAAGGGATTGCGGTTTTTGATCCGATGGAAATCCGATGAAACCGAGCCGCCGGATCGCGACGCCTGGGAATCTTCGAGGGCGCGGACCCTGCATGATGATCAATGCCTCCGGCAACGATTCATCCCCTGTCAGGTCACCGGGGAGATCGCGGACAAGCTCACGGAGGAAGGGAAACGGTTTGGCCGGCAACATCGTGACCGCTCTGCTGACCACTTCATCCGGGGATACTTGCCTGATAGAACGTCCCTTTGTGGCGGCCGCGGGTTTTGGGCGGTAGTGGATCGCCGGTATTGGCCCGGACTGATCCGTGTTTTCATCCATCCATCCATCGAGATACGGACCGTTTCCCAAAATGGTTTATCGAGTCATCACTAATGGATCCGGCGGATCCAGGCGGCTGCCGAAATCAATCGGGTTCCGATTTTGAACCTGTCCGATGCCGAAAATTGACCATCATTTGTTTTGATCTGTCTGTAGGCTTTGGCAGGATTCACCGTGTGTATCGTGCTTGGGGCAGAAGCAGACGCAAAGCATCCGCCTAACCAGCGACCTCTGACAGACCGGAGACCTGACCTTGCCGGTCCCCAATAGCCCCGCGCCATTTCCAACCTGTGTCCTAACAGAATCCCGCATCCACCACCATCACCAACCGACTCCCATTCAGCCAAACAACCCAAACCACCGAATACCATGAGAACTCCCGGTCTAACTGAAATATCGCGTCCTGCCCGCGCGCCGTTGTGGTCCGCTCTAACAAAAGGCGCGGCGTTGTTGTTCGCCGCAGGCGTCATCGCCGCAGGCACCACTGTGGCGACAGCGCAAACGGCACCCGCCGCCCCGACGCTCACAACCGTCACTCCCGGCAACGCGGCCTTGACCGCGGTCTTCACGGCGGGTTCGGACGGCGGTTCGCCGATTACCGACTACCAGTATTCTTCCGACAATGCCAGCACCTGGAAATCGGCGGGAGTGATCAGTGGCCCGATCACGTTCACCACGGTGTCGGGCAGTTCGTCAGCGTTGGTAAATGGCACGTCGTACTACGTGCGCATCCGGGCGGTGAACGCCGTTGGCAACGGGGCGCAGAGTGGTTACATAGTGGCAATACCCGGCACACCCACGGCACCGACAGTCACCGGCATCACGGCCACCAGCGATGGCACCTTGAACGTGGCTTTCACGGCAGGCTCCGACAATGGCTTTGCCATCACCAACTACCAGTATTCGTCGAACAATGGCAGCAACTACACGAATGTCAACCCGGCCTCGACAGCCAGCCCGATCATCATTCCCAAACTTACCGGCGGCACGTCATACAACGTGAAAATCCGGGCGGTGAATTCCAAGGGAAACGGCGAGGCCAGTGCCACCACGGCCGCAACCCCGACCCTCGACCCGGTCACTTGGACCACGAACGCCAACATGGCGTCGACGGGCAGCGACTTGGACAACTCCGGCACGATTTTGGCCGCGATCAACTTTTCGCAAACCAAGTCGGCTTCCACCATCAACAGTATTGCTTTCACCGTGAACACTTCGCTCACCGGCAGCGGCACGTATTGGGCGCTGAACTTGAACACCAACAGGAGCAATTTTGACCCCAGCCGCTTTACCAGCGGTGCGACGTACTATGGGACGCCCTGGAGTTCGATCTCTCTGGGCTCGCTCATTGACGACGTGATCAACACCTATACGGACCAAGGCGAGGTGCAAAACGTGAAGATACAGAATCTAACCGTCGGGCACCAATACAAGATGCAGATGGTTTTCGAGGCGGGGAACGGGCGTACGGGCCAGTTATGGAGTGGCGGCAGCACCTCGTCTTCGGTCAGTTACGGTGGCAGCGCGGCGGGTGCTGCGATGATCACCGCCTCGTGGACGGCCAGCATGACCACCAGAACATTCCAGCAGGTTGTGCATTCCGGGTGTGTGGCGGGTTTCGTGCTGAGCGATGTCACGGTTGTTCCGCCGTCGGCGCCGGCGATCACGGTCATTACGCCCGGCGACGGGACCTTGAGCGTGGCTTTCACGCCACCCACTTCGAATGGCGGGGCGGCGATCACGAATTACGAATATTCGTCAGACCATGGCACCACCTTCACGGCGGTGTCACCGGCCTCCACCGCGAGTCCGATTGCCATCAGCGGCCTGGCCAACGGCACGCCCTACACGGTGGTGATTCGGGCGGTGAACTCCGCAGGTGCGGGGGCTTCCAGCAGTCCCGTGACGGGCACTCCGGCGGCTACCGCCACCATTCCCGGCCCGCCGACGATCACGGGCATCACGCCCGGCAACACGACCTTGAGCGTGGCCTTCACGCCAGGTGCCACCGGCGGTGCGGCGATCACCGACTACAAGGTTTCGACGGACGGTGGCACGAGCTGGACGGCTACTGGTCAAACCACCAGCCCGCTTGCCATCGGCGGCCTGACCAATGGCACGGCCTACACGGTGGAAATCCTGGCGGTGAACTCGGTGGGCGAAGGCTCTCCCAGCAATTCCATGTCGGGAACGCCGGCCACCATTGCCTCAGCCCCGACGATCACTGCCATTACGCCCGGCAGCGGAACCTTGAGCGTGGCCTTTACGATGCCGGCATCGAATGGCGGCGCGGCGATCTCGAACTACAAATACTCGACGGACGGTGGTAGCACCTACGTGGCGGTTGCGCCGGCTGCCATCAGCAGTCCGATCCCCATCAGCGGACTGACCGGCGGCACGACTTACACCGTGATGATTCTGGCGGTGAACTCCGCAGGCGACGGCACGCCGGGTGGCAGCATGTCGGGAACGCCGTACGGTCCGCCCACGGCGCCGACGATCACGGGCATCACTCCCGGCAACGGGACCTTGAGCGTGGCCTTCGATCCGCCCGCCTCGGATGGCGGTTCGACCATCACCAACTACCGGTATTCGACCAACAACGGTGGCACCTACACGGCGGTTGCGCCAGCTTCCACCACCAGCCCGATTCTGATCACCGGCCTGACCGGCGGCACATCCTGCACTGTGAAGATCGAGGCGGTGAACGCGGCGGGCAACGGCACTGCCAGCGATGCCATGTCGGGCACCCCCACCGCCGCCGCCATCACCTGGACCACCACGACCAACATGGCCCAAAACGGCAGCGATCTCGTCAACACCGGTTCGATTCTGGCCGCGATCAACTTCACGCCCGATGCCGTCGGGGCTTACACGCTCAACGGAATCCCCTTCACGATCCAGTCTTCTGCCACCGGCAGCGGAACGTATTGGCAGGTGTTGAACACGGGTTCAGGCACCGGGATGGATAACAATCGCCTCGGTGGTCAGACTTACTATCCGACCGATCCTTCCGCCTTCCCCCTGGGTTACCTCATTGACGATTACAAATACATGTTCACCGACAGCGGGCAAACCCAGGACTTCGTGATGCAAAACCTGACGGTTGGCGCGATCTACCGGCTTCAGATGGTCTTCGAACGGAACAACGGCGCCACTGGCCGGCTTGTTACTGGTGGCAACTCTTCCCCCACCGTCTCATACGGAGCTGCCAGCGGTGCCGCGATGATCACCGCTGGGTGGACCGCGACTGCCACCACCCAGACCTTCCGGCAGCCCATCCAGGCGGCGTGTGTGGCCGGGTTCGTCCTGACCGATTTGTCAGTCACCACCGGAACGAGTTATACCACCTGGGCCAGCACTAACGGCGCGACTCCCAATCCGCTTGACGATTCCAACAACAACGGCGTTGCCAACGGCATTGAGTTCTTCATGGGCGGAACCCTCGCCAGCCCCGCTACCCTGCCGCCCTTGGTGGACAACGCTGGCACCTGGAGCTGGACCATCCCCTATGACCCGAATGCCGCCGCCAGTTATTACTTCCAAGTCTCGGATGACCTCAACGGCTGGACCGATGTGGTCCCGGGCGTGACGGAAACCAGAATCGTCGTCACGCCGCCCGTGTCGCCCGCAACCCTGGGCACCGTGCAATTCACCCTGCCCGCTGGCACCGGCAAGAAATTCTGCCGCCTCGTCGTCACTCCCAACTGATCACCGATCACCGATCACCGAACACCGATTACCGATTACCGATTACTGATTACTACTTCCCACCCCTTTCCGGAGTTAATGGGTTTTCTCCGGATTCCCGCGGGGCCGTTGGTGCGCACCGGCGGCCCCGTTACTCAACCCACACTTTGTCGGGTAGGGCTTGGTCGAACTGCTTGGTCGAAAACCAGCAGCATGCCGATCAAGTCAGTCGATTAAGTGTAACCGACTAGATTTTGAACCTGCTTTGTGCGGAACATAGACTGTGAAAGAATTTGCCTGGCGCGCGGGCATCGGCAATAATCGCCGTGAGCATTGGCTGTCCGCACGGTTACAGTTAAAAAACAACCTCATGAAACTTCCGGCTTTAGCCCTTTCGCTTGTTTGCTGTGTGCCTGTTCACGGGAACGAATTCACACTCGCGCCGTTTTACACCGATCACATGGTCGTGCAGCGGGGACAGACGGTTGTTGTGTTAGGAAGCGCGGCGCCGGGCGAGCAGGTCAGCGCCGGATTTGCGGGCAGCGAGTCCGCTGCGGTCGCCGATGCCAAGGGCATGTTCAGGCTCAAACTGCCCGCGCAGAAGGCATGCAAGCAGGGCCGGGTGCTGACGGTGAAGACGCGCACCTCGACACTCGAGTTGAAAGACGTGGTGGTTGGCGACGTGTGGCTGTGTTCTGGACAGTCGAATATGGCATTTGACTTCCGTCAGATTGACATCGCCGATGAGGTGAAGAACGAAAATCGCCCGCTGATCCGCGCGGTCCGCTTCAAGGAGACATTCCAACCGCTTCCCGTGAATCCGAGGCAGGTGGTGGTGACGAGCGCCTGGCAGGCCGGCACGCCGGATGTGATCGCCACCTGGACGCCCGCCGGCTATTATTTCGCACGCTGCATTCAGGACCACTTTCCCGACTTGCCGATCGGTCTTTGTGTCGCCGGTTATGGCGGCTCGCCGATCGAATGTTGGATGCCGATGGAAACCTGGGCGCGGTTTCCCGAGTTCAAGGAGGGCGCGGAAGTGGCCAAGCGCCAACAAAATCCCGCGCCGCCCGCACCCGCCGACCAAGATGCGTGGCGCATGCCGTCCGGCATGTTCAACGCGATGATCTCCAATCTAACGGAAATCCCGGTCTCCGGTGTGGTCTGGTATCAGGGAGAAAGCAATGCCGGCCAGCCGGACTATGCGATGAAGATGCAGGCGTTGGTGAGCGGTTGGCGCAAGGCATGGCAAGCCGATTTCCCGTTTTACTATGTTCAGCTTGCCGGATACATGCGGCCATCCGAAGATCCTGCGGTGCGCACCGAGTGGGCTGGCACCCGTGACTTGCAGCGGCGGGCGCTGGATCTGATTCCGAAATCCGGCATGGCCTCCGCGTTTGATATTGGCGACATGGACAACATCCACCCGAAGAACAAGCTGGATGTTGGCGAACGGTTAGCGAGATGGGCCTTGCGCGATGTTTATGGCGACAGGCAGATCGTGGTCTCGGGACCGCTCTACAAGGAGATGAAAATAGAGGGCGGCAAGGTGCGCATCAACTTCGATTTCGCCGCCGGCGGCTTGATGGCCGGGCACAAGGAAGGCAAGGCACCCACGCAGGAAATCAAGAATGGCAAGCTCGGCGGATTCGCCGTCGGCAACCAGGATGGCAAGTGGGTGTGGGCGGAGGCGGTGATCGACGGCCAGACCGTCGTCGTTTCTTCTAGCGAAATTACCGTGCCGGTGGCCGTGCGCTACGCGTGTTCCAACAGCCCTGGCAAGGCGAACCTCTACAACAAGGCGGGATTGCCCGCGTCACCGTTCAGCACTGAGAAATAGACAAACGAAGAGCAACCAGAGAACCACCATGCATCAACACACATCCAATCATCATTCATTCCTGCAAACCATCGTCGCGGTCGTGGCCGTGCCCATGTTGTTCTGTTCGTCCGCAGCGCGTGCTGCGGATGATGAGGCCGCCAAAGCTGCCGCCCACGAGGCCCAGGAAGCCGCCGCGCGGGTGGTAGCCGCTGCCAAGGCCAAGACCACCCAGGCCCACCTTGAAGGCTGGGAGATGGGACCTTTTGTGAAGCATCCCGAGCCGGTGCTGCGGCCGAATCCGGAATCCGTCTTCAATTGCCCGATCATGGGCAAAGGGATTCGCTGGGAGGAAATGAATACCTACAACCCGGCCGCCGTGGTCAAAGACGGCAAGGTCTATCTGTTCTACCGCGCCGACGGCCATAACCCGGAGTGCGGCTGGGGCCGGGTCTGCCGCATCGGATTGGCAGTGAGCGAGGACGGCATCCACTTCACCCGCCGAGCCGAGCCGGTCCTCTATCCGGAAAACGATGAATTCAAGAAATACGAATGGGCGGGCGGCCTCGAGGATCTCCATGTGATCGAGGGCGAGGACGGCGTTTATTATATGAATTACACCACCCACACCAGCAAGAACGCGCCGATCGCCGACACCCTGTCGATCGCCACCTCGCGCGATCTCGTGCATTGGAAGAAGCACGGGCCGGCCTTGCTCAAGTTCAATCCGGACAAAGTCTATAACTCGCGCAGCGGCGTCGTGGTTTCCCGCCGCATGGGC
>Ga0118677_10011669_pt1 | contig 13086 bp, 11 predicted proteins | sample AliMusrvi5mmetaG_FD_86154 | JGI IMG/M metagenome (GOLD analysis project Ga0118677, IMG submission 86154)
AAACAAATGAATATGAAAAGAATGAATCACATTTTGTCGTTAACGATTGCTTTATTAGTCCTTTTTTCGCTTTCCGGGATTTCCCAGAATAAGATCGTAATTCATGCCGATCAACCCGGATCTAAAATAGATAAAGCTGTTTATGGCCACTTTGCCGAGCACCTGGGGCATTGCATTTATGGAGGAATATTTGTTGGTGAAAACTCCCCTATCCCTAATACAAAAGGGTTTCGTTTAGATGTTGTCGGCGCTTTAAAGGAATTAAAAGTTCCGCTTGTTCGCTGGCCCGGAGGTTGTTTTGCCGATACCTACCATTGGAAAGACGGTATCGGACCAAAGGCAGACCGCCCTTCAATTATTAATGTTCATTGGGGTGGAGTCACCGAGGATAACAGTTTTGGAACACATGAATTTCTTGATTTCTGCGAATTGATAGGTGCTGATCCGTATATCTGTCTGAATGTCGGTAGCGGTTCCGTTCAGGAAGCAGCACAATGGATCGAATATGTTACCTCAGCAAATGAAAGCCCGATGACCAAATTGCGGAAACAGAATGGTCGTGAAAAACCATGGAATGTAAAATATTGGTCAGCTGGTAATGAAACATGGGGATGCGGCGGAAATATGCGTCCTGAGTACTATGCTGACCTCTACCGCCAGTATGCAACTTTTATGCGTGCTCCCGGAATATATAAAATTGCCAGTGGTGCCAACGTTGAGGATTACAAATGGACCGATGTGCTGATGAGGGAAGCAAGCCGCAATATGAACGGGATATCCCTCCACTACTATACTGTTCCCCGGGTATGGAATAAGAAAGGATCTGCCACCCAGTTCAATGATTCGTTATGGTTTGTTACCCTACAAAAGACGCTCAAAATGGAGGAATTGGTCACAAAACATTCTGAAATCATGGACAAATATGATCCAACCAAAAAAGTTGGCCTGCTTGTTGACGAATGGGGCACATGGTATGATGTTGAGCCGGGAACGAATCCAGGATTCCTGTATCAGCAAAACACCTTGCGCGATGCACTTGTGGCCGGTATTAACCTCAATATCTTCAACAACCATGCTGACCGGGTCAAAATGAGCAACATTGCCCAAATGATCAATGTTCTGCAATCGGTTATTCTGACCAGGGATAAGGAGATGGTTTTAACGCCAACCTATTATGTCTTTAAAATGTACAATGTCCATCAGGATGCAACGATGCTTCCTGTTGAAATTAAATGCGGAAAGTACACCTTAGGATCTCAGTCAGTTGATGCGATTAACGCCTCTGCATCAACCAAAGAGGGAGTTATAAGCATAACGCTTTGCAACCTTGATCCATCCAATTCACAAAATGTCAGTTTTGAGATTCAGGGGAAGAAAGTTTCCAATGTATCGGGAAAGATCGTGACGGCAAATAAAATCAATGCATTCAACGATTTCGGCAAGAAGAATGAAGTCAATATGACTGATTTTTCAAATGCAAAAATTATTAAAGGTCAGGTTGAGGCAGTTATTCCTGCAAAATCGGTAGTGCTGATCCAACTTAGATAGCGGGAGACATCTCGTCCCGCAGAAGAGGTGACAGCTCCGCGGGAGGAGAAAATGTAAGTGGAAAGGTGTTTTTCATTCTGTATAACAGGAGAATACAACTTATTTAAGAACCACCTTTTCATAGAGATCGGGTGATGGTTCAGGTTAGGCACCATCACCAGATCATTTCTATGAAATTTGTAACTAAATGCATATCATTATCTTCCAGATTATCTTTAAATGAGAGAAATTAAGATCTTGTGTTCCCTTTGGCTGCTTTTTGTCACCTTCTGTTCCTGTTCAAAGTCACCTGCAACGAAAACTACCTCTTCAACAGATACTAAATTTGTAAAGGGGGCCGATATCAGCTGGCTGCCGCAAATGGAGGCTTCTGGCTTCAGGTTCTTCGATAAGAATGGAGTCGGGCAAGATTGTTTTCAGATACTTAAAGATCATAATATCAATACGGTTAGGTTACGTACCTTCGTGAGCCCGGACAATGATAAAATTAACGGGCACTGCAGCAGGGAGGAGACTGTAGCGATGGCAGTCCGGGCACAGAACTGGGGGATGAGAATAATGATTGATTTCCATTACAGCGATTCATGGGCCGACCCCGGTAAACAGTTAAAGCCCGCTGCCTGGGAAGGCCATAACTTCTCCCAACTTCTGACAGATGTATACGAATATACAATTGATGTAATGACGGCGCTAAAATCTTCCGGAGTGACGCCGGAATGGGTACAGGTGGGAAATGAGATTCCTGGCGGAATGATTTATCCGGAGGGGAGTATCTCAAACTGGGGACAGCTGGCTCAACTAATCAACAAGGGATACGGGGCTGTAAAGGCAGTCAGTCCTGGAACGAAAGTCATTCTGCACCTTGACCAGGGGAACAACAACAGCAGGTTTCGATGGTGGTTCGATAATGCCGGGTACAACGGGGCAAAATACGACGTGATCGGAATGTCCTATTATCCATACTGGCTCGATGGCAAACCTGACTATACCCTTTCTATCAACGACCTGGGTAACAACCTCTCTGATATAGCTTCAAGGTATGGTAAGGAGGTGATGGTGGTTGAAACTGGAGGTGAGGATGTCAAGGCACAGAATACCCTCGATATGCTTGTGGCAGTACAGAATAAGGTGAAGGCTGTCGTCGGGAATAAGGGGCTCGGCGTAATCTACTGGGAACCGGAAGGTGCAAAAAGCTGGAGCGGGTACGGACTAAGCGCCTGGGGAACCGATGGAAAACCAACTATCGCGCTTGATGCATTTAAGAACTAAGCTCTATTCGAATGACCGGATCTCCTCATTGAAGTCGAACTGAAGATCCTCGTGGAGGGAGGCGATTGTCTTTTTAGCCTTTTCCAACTGTCTGAGGTAGATGTTTCTGATCGTTGGAAAGCTCCGGAAGGGAATTTCCTCTTTGAAAAGCCTGCAAAAATGAATCAATATCTCAGCCTCGGTCCGTTTTTGTCCCGAAATGCGAATACGCAGATTGATCAGAGCCAGTATTTTGCGAAGCCCCTTTTTAGTCTGGTACGGCGTGGTTGCGACGATTTTGCTGAAACTTTCTTCAATTTCCACCTTGACGGTGCGGATATATTCAATTTCATCATCGGCATCAAAAAGCAGGTAAGAGAGAAGTTCCTTGTTCTCCTTGCGGAATCGTGCCATCCTGAGGCATAACTCTGGAAGAAGAGCGGAAGGAACATTGTTTACCGCCCTTCTCAGTTCAGGGAGTGAAGCTGTTGTCATCGGTTAAACCTGCTTTTTCTGATAGGATCGAGTAAATATTCGAGTCCGTTCAGCTTAATTTCATAAATAACCTGAAGCAAAATTCCCAGCTCACCTTCTGGAAAACCTTTCTGTTCGAACCACTCAAGATACGAAACAGGAAGGTCACACAAATATCTCCCCTTGTACTTTCCGAAGGGCATCTGTATCTGAGTAAGTTGTACGAATAGCTTAGGATCCGGTTGCATTTTGAAATCTGGAGTTTAGAAATGAATAACCATTTTGTTAAAATGTTCCCAAAATATTTTAATAAATCCTATAATCATCCGATTCGTAGGAATCAGTTCTAAATGGTGTTCAAATATAATGCTAATATTGCAACTGTCTAAAGTTTCTGCAAATCTAATCCGATCAGTGGAGTGGAAAAAGAAAACAACGAAATCGGACAGGATTGCTCCAAATGTAGTATTAATGTAAAACATAAATATCGTCTTAGATGTTAATACCATTCGCAGACACCATTTTTTAATACCTTTGGAAAGTTTTGCCTGGAATGAAATGCATTTTTATATCAAACATTGCCAGACAAACCGGATAGTACGTTTTTAACTTATTTGTATCTAATTATTAAGACTTTAAAATATTCAACTCAATGAAAACACCTGATTTATCAACAAGCTATTTAGGACTTCAACTCAAAAATCCGCTGATTATTGGTAGTAGCGGACTAACTGATTCAGTGGAAAAGATAGTTAATCTCGAAGCAATGGGCGCCGGGGCAGTAGTCCTTAAGTCACTGTTCGAAGAAGAGATACTCTTAGAGATGGAGGAGACCATTCACTCCATGACAAACAGGCATTTTGTCTTTCCTGAGTCAATGGACTATATGGAAACAATTGTCAAAGAGGATATTCTGGTTAATTATCTTCACCTGATCCGCGAATCAAAAAAGGCAGTCGGGATACCCGTAATTGCCAGTATCAATTGTGTAAGTTCACAGAAATGGACCTTTTTTGCCAAAGAGATCGAAAAAGCCGGAGCCGATGCCCTGGAGCTGAATCTATTCTTCCTGCCTACTGATAATCAGCGGGGTGAAAAGGAGATAATCGCATCTACATTGGAAATTATTTCAAAGGTAAAAGGATCGGTAAAGATTCCTGTCACAATAAAAATCAGTGCATTCCAGACAAATCTCATTAAATATGTAGAATATATCGATCAGGCTGGTGTTGAGGGGATTGTACTATTTAACCGTTCCTGGTTGCCAGATATTGATATCAATCGTCTTGTGATCTCCTCTGGTTTTGTGCTAAGTTCACCATCTGATTTAGGAAATACCCTACGTTGGGTCTCCTTATTATCGGGCCGTGTCAACTGCGATATTGCAGCCTCAACAGGGATACACGACGGTGCAGGAATGATTAAGCAAATCTTAGCCGGAGCAAATGCCTGCCAGGTTGTTTCATCATTATATATTAATGATTTAACTCAAATCAGCCAAATGACCGATGAACTTAAAAAATGGATGGTTACCCATGAATTCAGTTCAATCGAAAAATTCAGAGGTCGTTTAAGTCAGTCGAACAGCGGTAACCCTGCGGCGTGGGAGAGAGTACAATTTATGAAACACTTCCGAAACTTTATTTAGGCAATAGGCATTAGGCTGTAGGCTGTAGACTTTTTGATATCAGAGATTATCTAATCACCTAATAGCCTAACTGCCTAATAGCCTATTATTACTGTGCCAGGAACATGTAAGTTATTGTCCCTTTTTGCTTTTCAGGCGCTTTCGGGTCTTCGTTGAACAATGTTTTCTCAGCAGCCTGTTTTGCATAAGCAAGGACAGTCATATCGGAGATGTTTTGATTCTGCCGGGGCTCGGCTCTGAGGACTTTTCCTTCGCGATCGACAACAATATCTACAATCACCTCGCCACCACCTTCAGCGAGGTAGACCGGAATAGGTAACAGCGCATGATAACGATTTTCAAGGGAATAATGGATGTTCGATTTCCCCTTAAAGTTCGATTGTTTAACCTCTTCGCGCGTCTTCCCTTCAGCATTGTCTACGGGCATGCGGATATCACCTATCTCAGGAATTTTCCTTGCCAGGGTTTTGTTTACATCACTCACAAGTTTTTTTGCTGCAGCAATCTCATTATTATAGGCTTTATCGAAAAACGGATCGTTGGAAGTGGCCTTTTCAGATCCTTTGGCTGCATCGTTGACTGCGCGATTTGATGCAAGCTTATTTTGACCAGCCAATAGCTGTTGTTTTGACATTTCCCCGTGAAGCTGTTTTTTCTCTTTTTCCGGTTCCTGAAGCTTTGGCTGCAGCTCTGTCAGGTCAAGAACAATAACATCCTGTGGTTTAGGATCTTTCAATTCAAGTTGAAAAAGAATAAGGATAATCAGGACAATAATATGAATGACCAGCGTCGCGATCACTCCATAAATATTATGTTTGTATATTTCTTTAACTTTTCCCATTTGCGCGGGCAAAAATAAGCATTATAAAATAAAAAAAGGAGCCGGATTATAGACTCAGACTGCTTTTGATCTTGATTAATTGCATAAATGGATAAAACTTATTTAATTACAACTGTTCGTCCAGCTTCAACTCCTGTCGGAAGCCGGACTGATATGGTTATCAGATTTTTCGACTGATCAACGGAAACCATTTCACCCGGTTTTATTGATGTTTTTCCAAATATTGTTAATGTAATAACTGATTGTAAATGAGTAGGATCAGAAATACTTACAACATCTTTTCCATCTTTTGAGGTAAACAATACCACACTGGGACCATCAGAAGCTATTTTCAAATGTGAATTAATCATACAAGTTCCTTTCCGGTAAAAAACGATTCCGGTAAACCTCCCATTTTTTGATCTGACCGATTGCAATTCATCGGTATTGGAAGTGATTTCGAACTCTTCTCCTGTTTTATTAATATTTTCAGAAGTTGAATTTGGCAATACGATGTAGGTGTAACTTCCATTTTGAGGTCTGCTTCCGTGATCAAACCACAATTGGAAAATATTAGTCATTAATTTCTTATTCGACATAGGACCCATCACATAGCTCCAGGCTCCGGTTCGGGGTCCGTTTTCAAGATAAACTTTTGCATTTCCGGGGAAAAAATAACCCCATTTATCCTGTATAACCCAATTAACATCGTGGTATTCATGGATTCCGACATTCAACACAACTGATTTCCCGTTTTGTGACATCAGTACATCACTCTTCAGGAAACTTTGGTTAACAGAAGTTGTGACAACCTTGTCAAGGTTGGTTTTTATCCCAGCTCCGAGGCATATTATTGCAGCATCAAAAAAGAACCACGATTTTACTGCTCTTAAGCTATCGCGGTGGTATTGCAGAACAGCAATACCATTTAAGCCGTCGGAAACACCGCCGACAAAATCACTTTTTATCCGGTAACCAGATGCGTTAAGGATAGGAAGATTGCTACTGTCCTGAAGTGTTGTGGTCCCCGGTATTTTTTTCCAGTCCCAAAAGGGAAAAATATCGGTATATTCGTCACCTGACTGGTAAAAGTAGGTGGCACCATCTCCAAGATGATAACCCTGAATATTTTCGCTGTTGCACGATTCCGCTCCGGCAACGCGGTTGGAAGCCATTTTTACAGAGCTGTAAAACCCGGCACGACGATGAATAGTCATATCGGACCGCCAAAAATGAATATTTCCATCGAAATCGTGAAGTGCAGTCAAGTATTGTTCCTTATTAACAGAATCAGCTACGGAGAACATTTTAAGTATCTCTGACAGCATATGGGCCTTTTCTGTTTGTGCATCGGGAAAGAGCTGTCTCCCGCAGGCACTGATATCATATTTATCTTTCCAAACCACCCACCTGAGCCCCTTAAGCAGATAGTTATGCAGCACGGCTATTTTCTGCTGGTCGAAAGAAAAAGGGGTTCCTTCAAATATAATTGCCCAGTCGCACATATCAGATGCAAAAGCAAGGCCATAATTACCAAACTGTTGTTGAGGACCATGCTGATGGAACGAAAAATCGGGTTGAATCCCCTCACGCTCCGTAACAATAATCTCCTCGGAAATTGATTTTGCAGCAAGCTCAATTAGCTGAATATCACCTGTTAAAAGACTACGGTAGATAACATTCTGTGCCAGCCAGACTTTATTCTGACCTGTTAACCCCATATGACTCCTGTTAAGAATTTTTAGCCCATCAGCAATCTGCTGTTCGGAGAGATCGTCTTTCAGCACTACCATAATCTGACCAAGCAGGCGGGGAATACCGATTTCGGGATACCACCAGTTAGGATTAATATAATCATTCAAAAGCCAATGGTTCAAAGCTCTAAAAATGAGCTTTTTCAGTTTCGGAGTATTATAATATGAACTTTGAGGAGATTTCCAGGAAACAGTCATCGCCATCAGCCGGTTAAGATGATTCCTTAACGGCCATTCACCACGAGTTCTGTCACTGTAGTTGATATCAGAAAAACTTCCATCCGGTTGGATTAACAAGAGTATTGAGGCGATGGTCTCGTCTTTTGGCTTGTTTCTCAGGATAATATTGATTAAATTCTTACGCAGATGCACCATTGAAGAGTCGGCAGTCAACTGACCAGCAGAATAAACAGATCCGGAGAAAAACCAAAAGGATAAAATTGTAACGACAAAAAACTTCTTCATTGAAATTGTATGTGATTTACTGCAAACTTAAAATAATATTTGTGCTTTTATTAATTTACTCAAATTTGTTGAATTATTGGTTATTCCGGAATAAACTTTTCCATCGGTTTTCCATTCCCGCCAAAGAAAACTACTTTTGACATTGAACAGAAATTGAAAGTGTGAGAGTTTGTATCGCTGAAAAACCAAGTGTAGCAAGGGAAATTGCTGCAATTATCGGGGCCGGAAACCGCATGGATGGTTATTATGAAGGAAATGGTTATCAGGTAACCTGGACTTTCGGACATCTGTGCACGCTAAAGGAACCGCACGATTATACCGGACAATGGAAATCGTGGAACATGAGTACCCTTCCCATGTTGCCCGAAAAATTTGGTATAAAGCTAATTAACGATAATGGAGTAAAAAAACAGTTCGGAATCATCGAGAGGCTGGTGAATAATGCAGATGAGGTCATAAACTGCGGTGATGCCGGACAAGAGGGGGAGCTCATCCAGCGATGGGTGCTATCAAAGGCAGGCAATAACAAGCCATTGAAACGGCTCTGGATCTCTTCATTGACTGAAGAGGCAATAAGAGAGGGATTTGAACATTTACACGAGGGACACGATTTTGACAATCTCTATGCTGCCGGTAGTGCTCGCGCTATTGGAGACTGGCTGCTCGGGATGAATGCTACCAGGCTCTATACCCTTAAATACGGACAAAATAAACAGGTCCTCTCAATTGGTAGGGTACAGACCCCTACCCTTTCACTCATCGTAACACGACAACTTGAAATCGATAATTTTAAACCGGAGCCGTACTGGGAACTAAAAACAAAGTACCGCGAGGTCATCTTCAGTGCAACTGCAGGGCGGTTTGCTACTGTCGAGCAGGCTTCAGCAATGCTTGCTGAAATCACCGGTCATGAATTATATATCATTTCCTACGATAGAAAGACCGGAGCAGAGGCGCCTCTGCGACTTTTTGATCTCACATCACTTCAGGTTGAGTGTAACCGGAAATTTGGATTTACGGCAGAAGAGACCTTACGCCATATTCAAAGTCTATATGAGAAAAAACTCACCACTTACCCGCGCGTAGATACGACCTATCTTTCGGAAGATATCTATCCGAAAATTCCCGGTATACTTTCTAAATTAACACCATACCAGGAGTTTACCGCACCTTTGCTCCAGACAAAAATTAAAAAATCATCCAAAATATTTGATGATAAGAAGATAACCGATCACCACGCGATCATTCCTACAGGTGTCCTCTCCAATTCGCTGACTCCTGACGAGCGGAAAGTCTTTGACATGGTTACCCGTCGTTTTATCAGCGTCTTCTATCCCGATTGTAAAGTATCAAACGTTACCGTAGTGGGAGAAGCTAATAATGTGGAATTTAAAGTAACAGGAAAGCAGATTCTTGAGCCTGGCTGGCGGGTACTTTACAATGAAGAGTCCGGGAAAGTATCAGCCGATGAAAATATCCTTCCTGTTTTCCTAAAAGGAGAACATGGCCCCCATGATCCCGAACTTGCCGAAAAGATGACTCAGCCACCCAAACATTACACCGAGGCAACACTCCTCAGAGCGATGGAAACTGCAGGCAAAAACGTTGATGATGAAGAGCTTCGCGACTTGCTTAAACAAAATGGCATTGGTCGTCCATCCACACGCGCCAACATCATCGAAACACTTTTCAGACGCAAATATATCAGGCGCGACAAGAAAAAAATCATTGCAAACTCCACTGGGATTGAGTTAATTCAGATAATTGAAAATGAATTACTTAAATCGGCAGAACTGACCGGAATATGGGAAAAAAAGCTTCGGCAAATAGAAGAAGGAGCTTATGAAATTTCAGCTTTTATGGTTGAACTAAAGGAAATGGTTTCTGAAATTGTCCAACAGGTAAAACAATCAACAGGAAAAGCGATTACCGTCGTGCCAACGGAAGAAAAAGTGATCGCAAAAGAGGTCGGAAAACCTGAGATAAAAACAAAGTCAAAATCACCCGAGGAGGCAAATATAAATAATTGTCCAAAGTGCAAAAAAGGATTGGTCGTGAAAGGAAAATATGCATGGGGTTGCAATGCCTTCCGCGACGGATGCGACTTCAGGCTTCCGCTCGATTTTGCCGGAAAAAAACTAAGTGACAGCAACATAAAGGCCCTTTGTCTGAAAGGGCGAACCAGCGAAATCAAATCGGCCGATGTTGACGGAAATGTGATTAATGGCAATGTAGTTTTGAATGCTGATTTCACCCTTTCGTTCGAACAAAAAACTCCCCGGGTGTTATTGTGTCCGCGTTGTAAGAAAGGTCTTATAATGAAAGGTAAATCTGCATGGGGTTGTGCTGAGTATAGGAATGGATGTCAATTACGCATTCCATTTATTATTATGGGGAAACACCTGTCCGAAAGCAATATGGAACAATTGATCCTAAAAGGAAAAACAGTTAACATGAGTGGATTTATCGCATCTGACAGATCAATCCACGATGGCAAATTGTTATTTGACAAGGATTTCAGAATTATTCCGGAATTCAGGAAATCTGTTTAACAATGGCAAATTTGCGCAGGAATCTGAAAAGTTCGTTGGTAAGATTTTCTACCGCTGTTGGGATATCCCATTTTTCAGTATTCCGGATATCGACATAATTGGAGATCGCCCTGATCTCCAGAAAGGGAACTTTCTCCATCATGCAAACATAAAATACGGCAGCTCCCTCCATGGTCTCAATATCGGGGTCGAATTCCTTTTTTATCCTGGATATACTTTTAAATGTCCCATGGCTTATATTTCCTGTAACTCCATGAACTGAAGGCAAATAAAGATTATCGTACAAATTTGTATTGATCAATTTGCCATTTTGAAAAGGAGGTTCGTCCTGACCTACAAATCCTGCATCAAAAATATTTTTAATTCTATCCCCATCTTCAATTCCAAAGTCACAGAACTGTTCAGCATTAACATTGACTACTGTTCCTATCGAGATCTCATCTCTGAAACTTCCCGCTACTCCGGCATTAATGACCAGATCATATCTGCAAAGATAAAGTGCCCTGGTAAGATAGTAAGTGGTAAATGCAGTACCCAATCCGGTTATAACCAAATCAATATCAAGATTATACCATTGGTAATGAAAAACCGGACCTGTATTATTCGGGACCTCTTTAAGGTTTTCAAAAAACTGATAAAGTTCAAAACAAGTTGCACCTACAAACAGAATTTTCATCAATGATGAATTCAATAAATAATTTTTCACAAAAGTATAATAACGTTTCGTTAAACAATCGAATTGTTTACCTACATTCATACTCCATATTACAAAACAGGTTGAAATAAATTGTTTATTTGTACGAAAAATTATTAAAAAGGTTTTCAATCATGATAATTTATTTGTTTTTGATGTACTTTTCAGTTTCCGAATAAGTTTTTCTTAATTTTCCAATTTTAGGAATTCCTCCAAATCTCCGTCATAAAACTTTTGACGGGGGTAGGATGTTAAATTGTAATAGTTAAAATACGTTTTATGAAATTTTCGCTGAACAGTAAAGATAACGAGGGCTACAGCAAAGTTGAGGTTCATCATAAGGAGAATATTCTGAAAATGGCTGAGCATTATCGCGAGATATTGAAGTTACTTGGAGAAAATACAGAACGCGAAGGTTTATTCAAATCACCTGTTAGGATTGCAAAAGCCATGCAGTTTTTAACTCAGGGTTACAATATGGATCCACATAAGATTCTCCAATCTGCCATGTTTAAAGAGGATTACCGGCAGATGGTAATTGTTAAAGATATTGAGATTTACTCACTTTGTGAACACCATATGCTCCCCTTCTTTGGCAAAGCATATGTTGCCTATATTCCAAACGGTTATATAACAGGTTTGAGTAAAATTGCCCGAGTGGTGGAAGCTTATTCGAGAAGGCTACAGATTCAGGAACGGCTGACCATGCAAATTAAGGATTGTATTCAGAACACTTTAAATCCGTTGGGTGTTGCAGTTGTAATTGAAGCCAAACATATGTGCATGAGTATGAGGGGAATAGAGAAACAAAACTCTGTAACCACAACTTCCGATTTTACAGGGGCATTTCAGAAAGAGGCTACCCGACAGGAGTTTATAAGACTGATTAGTTCAGATTTATCCTGAACTGATCAGGATTTCAGGAGATCATTTATATCTTTGCATTCGAAATTTTACATTATATAATTATGAATGCATATGTTTTTCCGGGACAAGGTGCCCAGTTTGTAGGAATGGGTAAAGACCTGTATGACAATTCGTCGATGGCTCATGAACTTTTCGATCAAGCTAACCGATTACTTGGTTTTCGAATTACGGATCTGATGTTTAATGGTACCGATGAGGATCTGCGACAAACCAAAGTGACACAGCCAGCAATATTTCTCCATTCAGTAATCCTGGCCAAAACGCTGGGCAATAGTTTTAAGCCTGATATGGTAGCCGGACATTCACTTGGCGAATTCTCAGCACTTGTAGCCAATGGGGCGCTCTCTTTCGAAGACGGGCTCATACTTGTCTCGAAACGCGCTCAGGCAATGCAAAAAGCATGTGAAGCTGAACCATCAACCATGGCAGCAATCGTTGGACTCGAGGATGAAATTGTTGAAAACATCTGTGCCGCAATCGATGAAGTTGTCGTTCCTGCAAATTATAATTGCCCCGGACAACTTGTAATTTCAGGTTCTTTGCAGGGGATTAATCTGGCTTGCGAAAAACTAACTGAAGCTGGCGCAAAACGTGCTTTAAAGTTGAGTGTCGGAGGAGCATTCCACTCTCCACTGATGGAACCTGCCCGAACAGAACTGGCTGAAGCCATTAATTCCACCCACTTTAACACCCCCGTTTGTCCTGTTTATCAGAACGTAAATGCGAGTCCTGTTTCAGATCCTGAAGTGATTAAGGCTAACCTTATAGCTCAGTTGACAGCACCGGTCAGGTGGACACAAACTGTAAAGAATATGATCGCAGATGGCTGTTCATCATTCATTGAAGTGGGTCCAGGACAGGTATTGCAAGGGCTTGTCAAAAAAGTCGATCGTACAATGACAACTGCTGGTATCAATTCGTATCAGGGGTAAAGAAAGAGATAAGATATTTTAGAC
>Ga0118677_10011670_pt1 | contig 13085 bp, 7 predicted proteins | sample AliMusrvi5mmetaG_FD_86154 | JGI IMG/M metagenome (GOLD analysis project Ga0118677, IMG submission 86154)
ATAATACAAATTATCAAACTTCAAAATAATTAATAAATGATTCTATCCAATCCACTACTCGGAACAGGGCTTCATGCAATAGGAGGAGCCTCAGCAGCAAGCTGTTATTTACCAAGCACACAAACCCGTAAATGGTCATGGGGAACATTCTGGCTGGTGCAGTCATTGTTTGCCTGGGTAATCATGCCCATTATTGTAGGATGGTTAACCGTTCCCGGATTTTTTAAAATTCTGATTGAAGCCCCTTCCAAACCTTTTTGGATTGCTTTTCTGTTGGGCGGAGCTTACGGATTTGGAGGCATGTCGTTTGGTAAAGCAATTCAGCATATTGGATACTCCCTGACGTATACCCTTGCAATAGGTATTTCGGCCGTTTTAGGAACTATTTTCCCAATGATCATCTTCGGAGGTTTGGGAAGCTTTTTTACAAAACCGGGAGGAGACATTGTCCTGACAGGAATGATCCTTTCGATGGTTGGAGTGATTCTGTGCGGATGGGCTGGTTTTAAAAAGGAGAAGGATCTGAATACCCTCGTCGGTGGACAACCCGGATTTAACATGACGGTTGGATTGTTGCTGACCATTGTTGCAGGGGTGCTTTCAGGAGTATTTAACCTATCTCTCGAATACGGGCAACCCATTGCAGATATAGCCGCACAAAACGGTGCCGGGAATTTTCAGGGTAATGCTAAAATGATTATTTCAACCTCAGGATGTTTTGTGGTTAATTTTATCTGGTTTATTGTTGCCGGTATTAAGCAGGGGACACTCCGTGAGTTTCTTCCCACGGTAGGAGTATCGGGCAAAGAGGTGTTCCGGAACTGGTTTTGGTCAGCCCTGGCAGGGACGTTATGGTGTGGCCAGTTTTTCTTTTACGGACTGGGACATGTCCAGATGGGGAACTTCCAGTTTGCAAGCTGGGTCCTTCACATGTCGATGCTGATTTTCTTCAGCTATATTGTGGGGGTACTGATGAAGGAGTGGAAAGTTGTAAAACCCAAAACCTATATCGTACTGGTTATTGGCTTGCTGACCTTAATCAGCTCATTCTGTATCACCAGCTACGGAAGTTATATCGGGGAACAAATTATCAATAACAGTCATTAGGTATCAAGATCAACATCTGTATATTTCAATTTTAAAGTAAACCATGAAACGCTATTCATTTCTTCTGCTGTTTTTATGTTCGATAAGTTGTTTTTGTCAAACCCCTGTCCCGAAACATGTGATAACGCATAACCGGACAACTATTGTTTGTAATCCGGCAACTGGTACTAAACCTTATGCCCGATGGGGTGTTTTCCCATCCGAAAAAGCTCCGGTCCGAAAAATTGTAATGAATGTCACTCTTGGCAGTCCTGACAGCTTGCTTACAGCACATTGGGATTATCTGGACCATATTACCCTGCGCAGACAGGGTGGTGTGAATGGGAAATCGCTGGATTACGAACTCGGACGGATGCTTACCCCTTACGGAAGTATTTATAACAAAGGGTGGAGCTGGAAATGGGAAACAGATGTGACCGATTTTTCGCCATTCCTTCGCGATAGTGTTGAAATTGAATACAATCATTCCGGTTATGAAGATACAACAGTTGGCTGGTCATTAACGATTGACTTTGAAATTATTTCCGGACCGGCGGTTATTATTCCACTTGGTATAACGCCTCTTTGGAACGGAGGATACAAGTATGGTGATCCAAATGAAAAAATTGAAGATAAACTGAGGCCAGTCAGCATTGAAACCCTGCCAGGAGCAGGAATCAGCCGGATACGAATACAGCATACCGGTCATGGGATGGACAGACCAAGAGGTTGCAGTGAATTTTGCTCACGCTGGCGTGACCTGAAAGTTGATGGAAAGACTGTCGATCATCGGAATATGTGGAAAGACTGCGGAGCCAATCCGTTATATCCACAGGGTGGTACCTGGGTTTACGATCGGGCCTATTGGTGTCCGGGTGATTTACAGGTGCCAGATATCATTGACGTTACCACCCAAGCCGGCAAACATGACATTTCCCTGGAGATGGAGCCTTATACCGCAACGGCGAATATTCAGGCTTCAGAAAATATCTCATCCTACCTGTTCCAGTATTCCCGGCCAACCCAAAAGGCGGATGTTGCAGTCGATAGAATTATTGTACCGAACAACCAGCAGCAATTTTCCCGCCTGAATCCGGCAAGCTTCAATCCTCATTTTACAATCAGGAACCTTGGAGCCGAAAACCTTCGCTCGGTGATCATTACTTATGGAACTTCAGGTTTTCCTAAAGAAGTCTTACACTGGAAAGGAGATCTGAAATTCAATCAGACTGCCGAGGTAATTATTCCCGGAGAAATTAAAGCTAAGGAGGGAGAGAACAGTTATACCATCACCCTGTCGAAACCCAATGGAGGGAAAGATGGATGGATCGTTGACAACGAACTTACAACAACCTTTATTGCCCCGGAATTATATCCTACCCGTTTTATTCTTCAGTTCCTAACCAATAATAAGCCCAAAGACAACAAAATCTTTCTCATTGATAGTAAATCGGACACCCTTTTCAGTAAATACCCTGGTCATCTTGCCCCCAATACCCTTTACCAGGATACCATCCGTCTTAATGAAGGGAAATATGAGTTATGCCTTACCGACAGTGCCGGCGATGGCCTGGAATTTTGGGCTGAACCCCATAATGGCGATGGTTATCTACGCATGTTCGATATGAAAGGTATTCTGATCCACGCTTTTGAAAGTGATTGTGGAAATGGCGAAAAGCTGAGTTTTACCGCTTCTCCAAAATTTGTCACCGATACTACGCAGGCCAAATATGCATTTTCGCTGTTTCCAAGATTGATCTCCGGCAAAACAGAGTTAACCGTGGTCTCCAACCGAACAAGTAAAATGACCGTTTTAATTACTGTAAATGGAAACGTTTATGAAAAACACGAATATAATGCGATTAAAAACGGATCGTTCAGTTATAATCTTAGCTATCTGCCAGCCGGACGGATTGTTGCAGAAGTGCTGATGGATGGCGTGAGCCGGTTTAAAGGACGATTAAACAAGAGGAGATTTTAAATAATGATAAATAAATATTTGATTAAAGTAATTCAACCTCAAAACAATTATTTATGGCGTCAAATAAAAATGTTCTTTTAATTGTATCATTATTGATTACATCCACATTTTCATCGGGCCAGATTACTAAAATTAATTACACCTGCCCGGAAAAACCCTGGAGTGAATCTTATGGAAATCACAGAGCTGTGCTGGAAATTTCAAAACCATCAGAAGTTGTATCGCTTGACCTTGTCTGGCGCAGACATGATGTCAAACCTGAAAACAAACAATTCCTGATTATTTCAGCGATTACCGGCGATACAATTCCTAATATTTACCGGTATGAGGTGAACAACGAATGTTGCAAAATTGCATTTGGCCCGGTTAAAGTCCCCGGAACCTACTATTTCTACTATTTACCTTATGCCGTACAGGAGAATTGGGGATTTTACAGCAAAGATTACCTTAAACCTGAAAAGGCGCCCACTGCAGAATGGATCAACAGGAACGGGGTTAACGATGTCACAAAATGGACAAAACAACAGAAGGCAAAACCTGTAAGTTTTCAGTCACGCACACCTTTCGACAGTTTTTATCCAATGGAGTTAATACCGCTCCTCTCTGAAAAGAAGACGTTACTCACGAAATTTTCGGGTGATTACCTGATCTTCCCCGAAGACAGAGCTTTCCCTATCCATATGAAGGATGAAATCCCATATAAGTGGGCAGTAAAAGGTCCATCGGGCAAATTTATTGGCGAAGCGTGTCTAAACGAATATTATGCGTTTCAGCTCGGCATCTTTGCCTCAAAAAAAGAGTTGAAAAATGTCAAAGTTGAATACAGTACCCTTGAAAGTAAAACGGACAAAATTCCCGCTTCGGCACTTACCTGCTTTAACACAGGAGGGATCGGACCTTACGGACAACCTTTTGAAAAACAGGTTAATGTTTCATTGGGAACCGTTCAGCCACTTTGGATCGGTGTGGATGTTCCCCAAAAAATCACTGCAGGACTTTACAAAGGGACCATCAGAATAATAGCAGAAAACAGTGCCACGCAAACGGTGCAGGTAACCCTTAAAATCAATGACAAAATATTAGCAGACCGCGGCGATAATGAACCGTGGAGGCACTCCCGGCTTAGGTGGCTGAATTCTACCCTGGGCATTGACGACCAACCGGTAAAATCTAACGAACCCATTGGTTATCTTGGTGATCGCACCTATCTGATCGCCAATAAAAAACTGAAGATGGACCGAAGCGGAATGCCCGGTTCAATTCGGGTTTCAGAAGCCGAAATTCTTGCGCACCCACTAGCCTTTGTAGTGGAAACAAAAAACGGACCTGAAAAATTTTCGTTACCAGAAGATGTTACGCTGTTGAAAAACACACCGGGTGCAATGAGTGGCGGATGGAACAGCACTTCAGAAAACTTCAGAATATCCGGTGTTGGCATCATAGAATCAGACGGTTACATCAACTATAAAATTCACCTAAAAGCACTGAATGATGTAAATGTCAACGACATCAGGCTTGAAATACCTGTTAATCCCGAAATCGCCGAATATATGATGGGGATGGGATTACCCGGAACCATCGTTCCCCAAAACCATGTGGCAAAATGGAAAGGACCTTACGATAGTTTCTGGATCGGTAATGCACAAGCGGGTATATGGTGTGAACTAAGAGGCGGAACTTACAATGGTCCGCTTTTGAACCTCTACCATCCGGCACCTCCGGCTTCATGGTATAACGAGAACAAAGGGGGTTTCAAAATTGAGAAAGATGCGAATGAAACAAAAGGAGTTGTTTACAGCGGGAAACGGGATCTTAAAACAGGTGAAAGTCTGGATTTTGAATGGTCAATGTTAATCACCCCTGTGAAACCAGTCAATTACAGAAGTCAGTTTACCGACCGTTATTATCACAACGGAGGAAAACCGATGCCAACGGATGCCGATCTCGCTTGCGGAGTCAAAATTGTAAATCTGCATCATGCCAACCAATATAATCCACACATCAATTACCCCTTTATTGCGGTGGATTCGATGAAATGGTTTGTGCAACAGTTGCATAAAAAGGGCCAAAAAGTAAAGATTTACTATACCATCAGAGAGCTAACAAATTATACAACAGAGATATGGGCTTTGCGAAGTCTTGGAAATGAAATCCTTGGAAATGGCAGAGGAGGAGGTTACACCTGGCTGCGCGAACATCTGATCGATGGCTATATGCCACAATGGTACCAGCATTTTCCGGATAAGAGTCCCGACGCATCAATTGTCAATGCACCGGGCGATTCGCGCTGGTATAATTATTATATCGAAGGCCTCGCCTGGTTAGTCAGGAATGTGGATATTGACGGTCTGTATCTTGACGATGTGTCGTACGATCGCCGCACTGTTAAAAGGATCAGAAAAGTTTTGGACAATGAAAAACCGGGATGCCTGCTTGATTTGCATTCCAATACCGGTTTTTCTAAAGGACCCGCGAATCAGTACACCGAATACTTCCCGTACATTGATAAGATCTGGTTCGGGGAGAGTTTTCAATATGATAAAATGCCACCTGAAAACTGGCTCGTCGAAGTGTCAGGAATTCCTTTCGGTTTAATGGGCGACATGCTTCAGGGAGGCGGAAACCGCTGGAGGGGGATGGTTTACGGGATGACAGTCCGACATCCATGGACAACCGAAGGGGTGACCTGCGACCCACGCCCTGTCTGGAAAATCTGGGATGAATTCGGAATTGAATCTGCTACGATGAAAGGATATTGGGAAAAAGATTGTCCCGTAAGGACAGATCATCCCGATATTAATGCTACAGTGTATGAGAAAAAGGGAGTTTCACTGATCGCCGTTGCAAGCTGGAATAAGCAACCCGTTGAATTTAAATTCCAATTTGACTGGAAAGCTCTGGGTATTGATCCATTAAAAGCAGTGCTTTTCGCTCCCGAAATAAAAGATTTCCAAAAAGAGACTACTTTCAATCCCGGAGATCCGATTCCTGTCGAACCAACGAAAGGATGGTTATTGTATCTTCGTGAAAAACCAACCACAAATCAATAGCAATGAAGAAATTAATTCTTTGTCTGATTTCAGCTGTTTGTATCGCAAATTCACCTTCCCTGTTTGCTCAAACAGCACAGATTTCCGAAAAACAAGTCCAACTGATTACCTATCCCTATTCTGATCCGGACCCGATACCTGTTCCCGGGAAAATTTATCCGTATGCCCGTTTCGAAGGTTATTCCGCAAAGGGGGTAATGAAGGAGTGGAAAATGGTGGAGTTGGAGAATGATTTTATCAAGTTGTGGATTACCCCGGAGATTGGGGGCAAAATCTGGGGAGCCGTTGAGAAAGCAACAGGAAAGGAATTTATCTATTATAACCATGCGGTGAAATTCAGAGATGTGGCCATGAGGGGTCCCTGGACTTCCGGGGGAGTTGAATTTAATTTCGGAGTAATAGGGCATGCTCCAACAACTTCATCACCCGTTGATTATATGGTCCGTAAAAACGGGGACGGCAGTGTCAGTTGTTTTGTAGGAGCAATTGATCTCCCTTCACGTACCAGATGGAGCGTTGAGATTAACCTTCAAAAAGATAAGGCTTATTTCACAACCCGTTCCGTGTGGGATAACCCAACGGAACTGGAACAATCATATTACCACTGGATGAACCTGGGAGTTAAAACAGCCGGAAACCTGGAATACTCGTTTCCCGGAAATTACCATCTTGGACATGATGGTAAACATTCTCCCTGGCCGGTAAATGAAAAAGGGCGACAGCTTAATTTCTACGAAAACAATAATTTTGAAGGATACAAATCGTACCACGTCTTTGGGGAAGCAACCGGTTTTTATGGAGCCTACTGGCATAAAGACGATTTCGGATTTGTCCATTACGCAGATTATGATGATAAGCCGGGCAAGAAAGTATGGATATGGGGATTATCAGATCAGGGGATGATCTGGGAAAAACTGCTCACCGATACTGACGGACAATATACCGAAATACAGTCCGGGCGACTCTTTAACCAGGCTGCCGAAGGGAGTAGTATAACCCCTTTTAAAAACAGGGGATTTGCTCCGGGCTCAACAGACCAATGGATCGAATACTGGTTTCCGGTAAAGGGGACTCAGGGACTTAAATATGCCGAACCGGCAGGGTCTGTAAATCTGAAGCAGGAAGGGAATACAGTCACTTTCGGATTTTGTCCAAACGAAAAAACCGATGGGAAACTGGAAGTCAGAGATGGTAATTCACCGGTATTTGAAAAAGAGATCCATTCCGCTCCTCTGCAGGTCACAAAAGAGACTTTTAAATTTGAAGGAAACTACAAAACGCTTTCGATATGGTTTGAAAACAAATTGCTTTACGATGCCAACCGCGAAAAATATTTGCTGAAACGTCCCGTTGAATCGCCTGCCACTTTTAATTGGGAAACATCCTACGGACATTTTCTCAGGGGAAAAGAGCAGGAACGTCAGCGCTTGTACAAAACTGCAGGAGAAGAATACCAAAAGGCATTAACCATCGAACCCTGGTTTGTTCCGGCATTAATCGGCATGGCGAACCTCTCCTACCGGAAAACCGACTATCGCACTTCAATGGATTATTCCTTAAAGGCGCTTTCAGTCGACACCTACGATGCCGATGCAAACATGATTTATGGAATGGCTGGACTCGCTCTTGGTGATACTACAACGGCCATCGACGGATTTTCAATAGCTTCGGCTGGTACCGCTCAGCGCAGCACCGCATGGTCTGCCCTTGCTTCCATTTATCTAAACCAGGGAGATTACCGGAAAGCACTTGGTTATGCAGAGAAAAGCCTTGATTTCAACCAATTGAGTTCAGTTGCCGTGCAATCAAAAATTCTAGCGCTCCGAAAACTGGCAATGGTCAAAGAAGCCGCGACCGAACTCGCAAAATTGGAGGAGCGGGACCCGTTGAATCACTTTATCCGTTTTGAACGATATCTTTCTGATCCATCAGCTCAAAACATGACCATAGTTCAAAACCAGATCACAGGTGAGTTGCAGCAGGAAACCTATCTCGAATATGCATTGTGGTACTACCGAAACGGCCAATTTTCGGATGCCTTAAAGATTCTTGATCTGGCGCCACAGGATCAGCCGGTTGTCCTGTTATGGGAAAGCTATCTGAACCATCTGGCCATGAAAAAACAATTGGCATCGGAACTATTGGCAAAAGCAGTCAGCACTGATCCTAAGCTCGTTTTCCCGTTCCGCACCGAAACACTCAAGCCTCTTGAATGGGAAGCGTCAATTTCAGATAACTGGAAAATAAGTTATTACACCGGTTTAATTTACTTAAATGCGGGGAATGAAGAGAAGGGGCTGAAGCTTTGGAAACGTTGCGGGGATAAACCCGATTTCTTCCCTTTCTACCTCTCGCGGTCGCGACTTATTAATGCATCCGGTGATCAGGCACAGGTCGATATTGATAAAGCCTTATCACTTGCGGGTAAAGATTGGCGTGCAGGATTGGTTGCTTCAAAATATTATTCTGAGAATGGGAACACACCAAAGGCGGAAGAATTGGCGGCCAGGTTTTATACCTGGAATCCTCAAAACTATTACCTGGGACTTTTTTATGCGAAAACCCTGGAAATGAATAAAAAATATTCTGCATGCATTACTTTGCTTCAAAAGATGAAAGTATTGCCTAATGAAGGAGCTACCGATAGCCGGATCGTCTGGAAGAATGCCAACATCGGAAATGCGCTTGACCTCATAAAAACCGGGAAATACAAAAAAGCATTGGAAAGTATTGCAAGATCAAAGGAGTGGCCCGAAAACCTGGGGGTAGGAAGACCTTATATCGTCGATGAAAGAATGGAAGATTTTATTGCACTTCAATGTTATAAAAAGCTGATCGATAAGCAATCTGCCAATAATTGTATGGACAAAATCATAGGAAAAGATGCACTTCATAACTTGTCATCTGATGTAAATGACTTTCTGTCAGCTTGGCTGTTAAAAGAGAACGGGAATAAACCGGAAGGAGACCGGATTATGAACGAATTAGGTGAAAAAGTTCCTGTATCCAGGGCCATTCAATGGTGTAATGCAGTCTATGCGGGAAATCCTGACCTGGCCAAATCGCTTTCAAAAGAGGTCGATTCAAAGGATCGATCCAATCTGCTAATGGAACGAATTGTTGATGAGCTGCTCCACATGGGATCATATTGTGGTCAACCTTAGAATTCCGCTGGATAATTTATTGAATTAGAATTTTAAGCAACTACTAAGTAATTGGAATAATTTAATGTCGCAATTGGATCTTTACAAATTGCAGATAATCAACCAGAAAGGCATTTAAAATTAAATATGATTAATTGACAATTACTCATTCACCATCTAAATTTATAAAACCATGAAGATTTCTTACTTTTTATTTTCGATGATGCTCCTTGTCGGGATAATTTCAACAGCCATCGCAAAACCCGCGATTCCGAAATACAACCTTCAATTTCCCCGTCTGGCCGCTTCATGGGATGAGGGAATCCCCCTTGGAAACGGAATGATCGGTGCGCTGATCTGGCAAAAGGAGAATCATCTCCGTTTTTCCTTGGATAGGGCCGATCTATGGGATTTACGTCCTATGGAAAATTTTACCAAACCCGAATTCAGTTTTAAATGGGTCCAGCAGCAAGTTAAGGACAACAATTACAAAGTGGTCCAGAATATGTTCGACGTCCCCTACGATAAATTACCCGCACCTTCAAAAATTCCGGGAGCTGCCCTTGAGTTTGATACCAAAAGTTGGGGAGAAGTTCTGCAGGTGCGTCTGAAGCTGAATAATGCAGTAAGCGAAACAAAATGGAAAAACGGTGCAAAGCTGCAGACCTTCGTTCACGCAAACCAACCCGAAGGATGGTTCCGGTTTGAAAATGTTCCTGCAGATTTTGTTCCCCTGCTCATTCCTCCGCAATATCAGAAAACCGGAACTTCTGCATCTGAAAGTCCCGTAACAGGACAGGACTTACAACGACTGGGATACCCGCAAGGGACGATTGATAAGACATCCAATAAATTGGTATATAAACAGAAAGGCTGGAACGGATTTGAGTATGAAGTAGCTGTGGCATGGAAAACTTCAGGAAGTATCCTTACCGGAGTGTGGACCGTCACCTCAAATTTTTCAGGAAAGAAAGGTGACAAAACTGCGGGTGATCTGGTTTCTGATCAATTGAATAATTCAAAATATGACACTGCCTTTCAATCACATGCCACATGGTGGAAAAATTACTGGGCAAAATCGGCTATCAGCATACCCGATACTGTCCTTGAAAAACAATGGTATCTCGAGCAGTACAAGTTTGGATCAGCTGCACGGGCAGATTCTCCTCCGATCTCCCTTCAGGCTGTCTGGACGGCTGATAACGGGAAATTACCACCATGGAAAGGTGATTTCCATCATGACCTGAATACACAGCTAAGTTACTGGCCGGCCTATTCTGCCAACCATCTCGACCTTGAGGAGGGTTTTCTCAATTGGTTGTGGAGTTATCGCGAAACGTTTAAAAGCTATACCAGGACCTATTTCGGAACATCAGGCATGAATGTTCCTGGAGTCACCACCCTTACCGGAGAGCCTATGGGCGGATGGATTCAATATTCATTTGGACCCACTGTGGGAAGCTGGCTCGCTCAACACTTCTACCTCCACTGGGTCTATTCGAAAGATGAAAATTTCCTTCGTGAAAAAGCGTATCCATGGATAACTGATGTAGCTGTTTACCTGGACCAAATTTCGGTAAAAGATGAAAAAGGGATGCGTAAACTGCCTATCAGCGCAAGTCCTGAAATTCACGATAACTCTATCAAAGCCTGGTTTCCGCAAACGACAAATTTCGATCTTGGCTTTATCCGCTGGACCTTTGAAAAAGCTTCCGAATTGGCAAGCCATTTGGGTAAAAAGGAAGAAGCCGCGAAATGGAAATCCATATTACTCCAATGGCCCTCTTTTGCACTCGACAACGAGGGAGGCATGTCATTCGCTCCGGGTCAACCCTATACAGAATCACACCGCCATTTTTCACATCTTGTGGGATGGTTTCCTTTGGGAATTATCGACTGGGCAAATGGTGAAAAAGAGCAAAGAATTATTGTTTCAACATTAAAAAACCTTGAGAAAAGAGGTCCTGACTACTGGTGTGGATACTCCTACAGCTGGCTTGGAAATCTTTATGCCCGGGCTTTCATGGGAGATAAAGCAGCAGCTACACTCCGGATATTTTCAGAAAATTTCTGCCTTCCAAACAGTTTCCATGTCAATGGGGAACAATATAACAAAGGTTATTCCAAATTCAAATACCGTCCTTTTACGCTCGAAGGAAATTTTGCTTTTGCAGCTGGAGTTCAGGAGATGCTGATCCAGAGTCATACAGGAATTATTCATATTTTCCCGGCAATTCCTCCCCTCTGGAAGGATGTTTCCTTTTCAACTTTACGAACTGCCGGTGCTTTTCTGGTATCTGCTGAGCAAAAAGGAGGTAAAGTGGAAAAAGTGGAAATTACTTCAGAACAAGGGGGAGTCTGCCAATTGAAGAATCCGTTCGGAAACACACCTTATAAAGTAAAATACAGCTGGAACGGGACCCTAAAATCAGAAAAGGATATCCTTACGATTGAATTTCCGAAGAATGGGAGGATTGTGATGACGAAATGAGAAGAAATGAAAAAACCAAATTTTGTGTTTCAAAAGCCCTGACAGGTTTTGGAACTGGTAATAAAAATTAAACGAAATCATATAATTATTAAAAAATCCTATCAATTTCTTTCGGCAATATACATTAAGTTATTAGGCGACAGGTTACTGAAACAGCTGTCTCCAATAATTACAGCTTCTAACGGATACAATCGCATCCGTTAGAAGCTATAAAGCTATTACTGTTGTGGTACAGATCCGTCAAACAATCTCCATTTCCATTCGCCTTTTTTCTTCACCATAATGCCAGTAAACCTGTAAGGAGTTATTTTTGTACCTCCCTTGTGAAACTTGACGATCATTTTTCCCTCCATAAATACCCAGGCGGTTTTTCCATTACTGTCTATGTCGACCCGGTTCATCTCCCACGAAAAGCCTGCAAAACTAAAGATCTGGGTTAACCATTCCTTCACCTGATCTTTGCCTTTGGATACTTCTCCATTGGCAGAACCGACCAACATTATGTCGGTCGAGTTGTCAAACAGCGCCAAACTATTTTCCAGATTTGCAGTTTTAGCTGCATTATTCCAGATTTCCAATGTCCTGGTAATTTCACTCCTAACCTTATCTGATGATTTTTGTGCTGAGACGGAATGATTGGATGCTAAAAGCAGAATCATCAGTACTGCCATGAAAAAGTTGTTTATTTTCATTTTTTAGGTGTCATTTTTTATTCCTTATTTCGGGCAGCAATGATAATAATCACTGCTGATACCAGGATGAGAACAGAAAGGAACCCTAAAATGGTCACTGCCATATCCTGCCATGGAGCTGCCCCTGCAGGCATTTCTTTTCCATTAATAGGATAGGTGTCCTTTCCTGCACTCCACAAAGCTGATAACTGAGTGCTGATCCAGTTGGCATAAAACCCGACTAGCAGGCTAACTTTGAGGATCTTCAAAGTTTTAGGAGGGGCATTTAGTAAATGCCAGCTTCCTGCGATGGCAATAAGAATAGCACCCTGCAGAAGACCGACTGTATGCGAGCTAAGCGCTAACCGGGGTGCGAGAGCGAAATAGGCTGTAAAACCTGAAAGTAAACTCAGAAGAGTCATGATTCCACCATGAAAAAGGATTTGGCGGGCTTCATTTGTACTGTTGTTTTGATTTTCATTTTTCATAACTTTACAATTATTTAATTAGTATTTCCCTACTCTTTATTAGGATTTTCGGATTCTCCTTAATTTCGCTTTTTCAAAAATTTAAGTTCATTAAACAATAATACAGCTTTCGACCTTAAGAAACGTTTTATTAGACATATTATTTAAATGACTTTAAACGCGTATAAATCAAGAC